>Ga0209902_100877_pt1 | contig 21331 bp, 20 predicted proteins | sample FECB27metaG_FD_188304 | JGI IMG/M metagenome (GOLD analysis project Ga0209902, IMG submission 188304) | Cyanobacterial communities from the Joint Genome Institute, California, USA - FECB-27 (SPAdes) (version 2) | ecosystem: Environmental > Aquatic > Thermal springs > Hot (42-90C) > Microbial mats...
CGCCTGCACGCTCACGTCCAGCGCCGAGGTGGGCTCGTCGCACACCAGGAACTCGGGCTGCGTGGCCAGCGCGCGCGCGATCGAGATGCGCTGGCGCTGGCCGCCCGAGAACTGGTGCGGGTACTTGCTCATGTCCAGCGGCGACAGGCCCACCGACTGCAGCAGCTGGCCCACGCGCTCGCGCAGCTGGGCCTTGTCGCTCAAGATGCCGTGCTCGCGCAGCGGCTCGCCGATGATGTCCTCGACGATCCAGCGCGGGTTGAGGCTCGCGTAGGGGTCCTGGAAGATCATCTGGATGCGGCGGCGCAGCTTGCGGCCCTCGGCGGTCTTGAAGGCCGCGTGCGCGTCCTGGCCGTCGAACCGCAGTCCGCCGCGCGTGGGCGCGTACAGGCCCACGAGCAGCCGCGCGACCGTGCTCTTGCCGCAGCCCGATTCGCCGACCAGCGCGAGCGTCTTGCCGCGCTCGATCGAGAAGCTCACGCCGTCCACCGCATGCAGCAGCACGCGCGGCTTGCGCTCGAGCACGCGGTTGAGCCAGGGCGGCGAGACGTCGAAGGTGCGCGCGAGGTCGTGGGCCACCACGAGCGGCTCTCCGCCGGTGGCCTTGCCGGGTTCGATCACGGCGCTCATCGCGTCACCTCCGCGATCGGTTCGGCCGCCTCGGGCGTGGCGCGTTCGCCGGCCGCGAGCGCATCGTGATGCTTCGCCGCGATCTCGGCCTGGCCGGTGTGCGGATCGGTGGCGTCGTGCAGCCAGCAGGCGGCGCGCGTGGCGCCCGCGTGCATCAGCTCGGGCCGCTCCTCGAGGCAGCGCGCGAAGGTGCGCGGGCAGCGCGGGTTGTAGGCGCAGCCCTTGGGGATCGCGTTGAGCCGCGGCATCGCGCCGTCGATCTGGTTCAGGCGCTCGCGGTCGCTCGCCATGTCGGGGATCGAGGCCATGAGGCCCGCGGTGTAGGGATGCGCCGCCTGGTGGATGACCTCGTGCACCGGGCCGATCTCGGCGATGCGGCCCGCATACATCACGGCCACGCGATCGCAGGTCTCGGCGATCACGCCCATGTCGTGCGTGATCAGCATCACGGCCGCGCCGCGGTCCTTGCAGATGCGCTTGAGCAACTGGATGATCTGCGCCTGGATCGACACGTCGAGCGCGGTGGTCGGCTCGTCGGCCACGATCAGCTTGGGCTCGGCCGCGAGCGCGAGCGCGATCACCACGCGCTGGCGCATGCCGCCCGAGAACTGGTGCGGGAAGTGGTCGATGCGCTGCTCGGCGGCGGGAATGCCGGTGTCCTGCAGCAGGCCGATGGCGCGCTTGCGCGCTTCCGATTCGGTCACCGGCAGGTGGGTGCGGATGGTCTCGATGAGCTGCCGGCCCACCGTGTAGAGCGGGTTCAGCGAGGTCAGCGGGTCCTGGAAGATCGCGCCGATCTTGCGGCCGCGGATCGGCCGCATGGCATCGAAGCCGAGGTTGTCGATGCGCTGGCCCTCGAGCAGGATCTGGCCGCCGGCCACGCGGCCCGGCGGCTCGAGCAGGCCGATGATCGAGGCGCCGGTGAGCGACTTGCCGGCACCCGATTCGCCGACCACGCCGAGGATCTCGCCGGGCGCGATGTCGAAGGAGATGTCGTCGAGCGCGCGCAGCGTGCCGCGGCGGTTCGGGAATTCGACGACGAGGTTCTTGACCTGGAGCAGTGTCATGGCGTGTCTCCCGCTTCTTCAGCGCAGCCGCGGGTTGAGCGCATCGCGCAGCCAGTCGCCCAGCAGGTTCACGCTGAGCGCGATCAGCACCAGCATCGCGCCGGGGAACACGGTGATCCACCATTCGCCCGAGAACAGGTACTGGTTGCCGATGCTGATGAGCGTGCCCAGCGAGGGCGAGGTCGGCGGCACGCCGACGCCGAGGAAGGACAGCGTGGCCTCGGTGATGATCGCGGTCGCGACCTGGATCGTGGCCAGCACCATCACCGGCCCGAGCACGTTGGGCAGCACGTGGCGCAGCATGATGCGGATCGGCGCGACGCCGGTGACGCGCGCGGCCTGCACGTACTCCTTGCTGCGCTCCACCAGCGTGGAGCCACGCACGGTGCGCGCGTACTGCACCCAGCCGGTCAGCGAGATGGAAATGATGAGCACGCCGAAGGCCAGCGAATCGTTGGCATGCGGGAACAGCGCACGGCCCACGCCGGCGATCAGCAGCGCGACCAGGATCGGCGGGAACGAGAGCATCACGTCGCACAGCCGCATGAGGAAGGTGTCGAGCCAGCCGCCGAAGAAGCCGGCCAAGAGGCCCAGCACGACGCCGACGAAGACCGACAGCACCACCGACACCACGCCGACGATCAGCGAGATGCGTGCGCCGTAGATCACGGCCGAGAGGATGTCGCGGCCCTGGTCGTCGGTGCCCAGCAGGTATTTGGCCGAACCGTCGGTGGTCCAGGCCGGCGGCAGGCGCGCATCGCCGAGTTCGAGCGATGCGAGATCGAAGGGGTTGTGCGGCGACACCCAGCCGGCGAAGGCCGCGCAGAACAGGCAGGTCAGCGCGATCAGCGCCGCGACGATCGCCACCGGCGAGGTGCGGAAGCTGTAGCCGACATCGCTGTCGAACCAGCGGGCTATGGTTTTTTTCATCGTGGAAGCAAAAGGAATGGGCCCGCAAGAAGCGGGCCCATGGTCAGGCCGCAAGAGCAGCGAAGGGCCCCATCAGGGCTTGACGCTCATCCACTTGAAATACATGAAGTTGTCGGCCAGTTGCACCAGCTCGACCTTCTTGCTCACGCCCCAGGCCAGCGACTGCTGATGCAGCGGCAGCGTGCCGACGTCGTCCGCATGGATCTTGAAGGCTTCCTTGATCAGCTCGTTGCGCTTGGCCTTGTCGCTCTCGGACTGGATCTTCTTCGTGACCTCGTCGAGCTTGGGATTGCAGTAGGCGCCCAGGTTGAACTGGCCCGTGCCCTTGTCGTCGGGGCAGGAAGTCAGCGAGCTCAGCGCGTTGTGCGAGTCGTAGGTGGTCGGGGTCCAGCCCAGCATGTAGAAGCTGGTGTCGCGGCGCAGGATCTTCGGGAAGTAGGTGCCCTTGGTCTCCGCCACGAGGTTGATCTTGACGCCGATCTTCGCGAGATTGGCGGCCACGCTCTGGCAGATCTGGCCGTCGTTGACGTAGCGGTCGTTCGGGCAGTTGAGCGAGACCTCGAAGCCGTTCGGATAGCCGGCCTCGGTCAGCAGCTTCTTGGCGGCCTCGACGTCGAAGGGCAGGCGCTTGTCCTGCTCGGCGGTCCAGCCGTTGATGCCGGGGCCGACCAGCAGGCCGGTGGGCCGCGAGGCGCCGCGCATCACGGTGCGCTGGATGCCGGCGATGTCGATGGCCTGGTAGAAGGCCTGGCGAACGCGCTTGTCCTTGAACGGGTTCTTGCCCTTGATGTTCGAGTACTGCAGCTCGTCGCGCTTCTGGTCCATGCCCAGGAAGATGGTGCGCAGCTCGGGGCCGGTGATGACGCGCGCATTGGGCGCGGCGTTGATGCGCGCGATGTCCTGCACGGGCACCGGCTCCATCACGTCGACCTCGCCCGAGACCAGCGCCGCCACGCGGGTGGCGGGGTTGGCGATCGGCGTGAAGACGATCTCCTGTGCATTGCCTTCGATCTTGCCCCAGTAGGTGCCGTTGCGCGTGAACACGGTGCGCACGTTCGGCTGGCGCTCGCGCACGCGGAACGGGCCGGTGCCGTTGGCCTTGAACGAGGCCGTGTTCTCGATGCCCTTGCGGCGGTCGACCGGCTTGGTGGCCTGGTTCTCCTCGCACCACTTCTTGCTCATGATCATCGTCAGCGAGATCACGTCGGGCAGGATCGGGAACGGGCCGTTGGTCTCGATCTCGACGGCGAGCTCGCCGACCTTGCGCACGGCCTTGATCTCGCTGAGCGTGGCCTTCATGTCGGAGCCGTCGCCCTGCGCGCGCGCGAAGCTGAACACCACGTCGTCGGCGGTGAACGGCGTGCCGTCGTGGAACACCACGCCCTTGCGCAGCTCGAAGCGCCAGACGTCGGGCGAGGTCTGTTTCCAGCTGGTGGCCAGAAGCGGCGCGAGGCTCAGGTCCTTGTTGCGGCCCACGAGGGTTTCGTAGACGTTCGCCGTCACGCTGAGCTGCAGCGATTCGTTGAGCGAGTGCGGATCGAGCGACAGTGCGTCGCCCTGGTTGGCGATGCGGATGGTCTGCGCGCCGGCGACCATGCTGACGGCGCCCAGGGCGCACACGACGGCGGCCGCGGCCACGTTTCTTCTGAGACTCATGGGGAACACTCCTCGGGTTGGGATCAAAACAATCAAGGCGCCGCGGTGGCGGCAGCTCTCTCCGGCTGCCCGCCGCGGGTCGCGGCGAGCGGCATGCCCTGCTCGATCAGGCCGGCGTGCAACGCGGCGCCGAGCGGCAGGATCTCATCGTTGAAGTCGTAGCGGCTGTTGTGCAGGAAGGCACCGCGGCGCGCGTCCTGGCCGATGCGCAGGTAGGCGCCGGCCTTCTTCTGCAGCATGAAGGAGAAGTCCTCGGCGCCCATGCTGGGCTCCATGTTGCGGTCGACGTTGGAGGCGCCGACCAGCGACTCGGCCACGTCGGCCGCGAACATGGCCTCAGGCGTGGTGTTGATGGTGGCCGGGTAGATGCGCTCGTACTTGATGCTGGCGGTGGCACCGAAGCCCGCGGCGATCGAAGTGCACAGCTCGCCCAGTCGCTGCTCGACCTGCGCCTGCACGCGCGCGCTGAAGGTGCGCACGGTGCCGACCAACGTGGCCTCGCCGGGCACCACGCTCATCGCGCCGAGGTCGCCGGCCTGCATCGCGCAGATGCTGACGACGGCGGCGTCGATCGGCCGCACGTTGCGCGACACGATGGTCTGCGCGGCCGTGATGATGTGGGCGGCGGCGATCACCGGATCGACCGTCAGGTAGGCATGCGCGCCATGGCCGCCCTTGCCCTTGATCTCGATCGTGATGCGGTCGGCCGCGGCCATCATCGCGCCGCGGTTGATGCCGACGGTGCCGGCCGGCATCGCGGGCCAGTTGTGCATGGCATAGACCGACTGCACCGGGAAACGGTCGAACAGGCCGTCCTCGATCATCACGCGCGCACCGGCGTAGCCTTCCTCGCCGGGCTGGAAGATCAGCACCGCGGTGCCGTCGAAGTTGCGCGTTTCGGCCAGGTAGCGTGCCGCGCCCACGAGCATGGCCGTGTGGCCGTCGTGGCCGCAGCCGTGCATCAGGCCCTCGGTGGCGGAGCGCCAGCCGAAGTCGTTGTCCTCGCGCATCGGCAGCGCATCCATGTCGGCGCGCAGGCCGATCATGCGGCCGCTGGCGGTGGAGCGGCCGCGGATCACGCCGACCAGGCCGGTCTTGCCGATGCCCTCGTGGATCTCGTCGACACCGCAGGCGCGCAGCGCCTCGCGCACGCGGCCCGACGTGTAGACCTCCTCGAAGCCGAGCTCGGGATGCGCATGCAGGTCGCGCCGGAAGGCCTCGATCTCGGGATAGAAGCTCGCGATGTGGGCGAAGGCGCGGCCGTTGGCCTGCAGGCGCGCGGCGGGCGCGGGAGGCGGCGCGGGTGCGGGCCGCGTTGCGCTCGTCTTCGAGGTGGCGCTCATGTCAGTGTCCTCCCGCCTTGCCGATGCGCAGCCGCGGATCGACCACGAAATACAGCAGGTCCACGATGAGGTTGATGGTGACGAAGATCAGCGCGATCAGGCACAGGTAGGCGGCCATCACGGGGATGTCGGCGAAAGTCACGGCCTGGATGAACAGCAGGCCCATGCCGGGCCACTGGAACACCGACTCGGTGATGATCGCGAAAGCGATGAGGCCGCCGAGCTGCAGGCCGGTGATGGTCATCACGGGCACCAGCGTGTTCTTGAGCGCGTGGCCGAAATGGATGGCCCGGTTCGACAGGCCGCGTGCGCGCGCGAACTTGATGTAGTCGGTGCGCAGCACCTCGAGCATCTCGGCGCGCACCAGCCGCATGATCAGCGTGAGCTGGAAGATCGCGAGCGTGATCGCCGGCAGCACGATGTGCATCCAGCCGTCGGACTTGAGCAGGCCGGTGGACCACCAGCCGAGCTGCACGGTGTCGCCGCGGCCGAAGCTCGGGAACCAGCCGAGCGTGACGGCGAAGACCAGGATCAGCAGGATGCCGATCAGGAAGGTGGGCAGCGACACGCCGAGCAGCGAGACGGTCATGAAGACCTGGCTCATGAAGGTGCCGCGGCGCAGCGCGGTGTACACGCCCATCGGGATGCCGACCAGCAACGCGAGCAGCGCGGCGACCAGGGCCAGCTCGAGCGTGGCCGGGAAGCGCTCGCCGATCAGGCGCGAGACCTTGGCGCCCTGGCGCAGGCTCAGGCCGAATTCGCCCTGCGCGGCATTCACCAGGAAATGCCAGAACTGCACGAAGAAGGGACGGTCGAGCCCCAGCGCGGAGCGCATTTCGCGGATCTGCTCGGGCCGGGCGTCCTGGCCCAGCAGGAACACGACCGGGTCACCCACGTATTGGAAGAGAAGGAAGGCAATGAACGCGACCGCGACCATCACGATCACGGCCTGGATCAGGCGGCGCAGTACGAAGGCAATCATTCAGTTCTGAAAAAGAGCAGGCATGCTAGCAGTGCAAACTGCGTGCCCGCACGGGGGTTCCCCCGGGGTGCACGCGCTTGGTGCGCGTACTCTTTCGAGAGCGGCGCGAGGGTAACTCGACGGACCCGGTGCCGATGGAAAGCCCATGAAAAAAAGCCGCTCGACTTGCGTCGAGCGGCTTCTTGATCTTTCGATTCGAAGCTGGCTTGCGCCAGCGTCAAATTAGAAAGCGTGACGGATACCGAAGTCGTAGCCGGTAGCGCTCTTGGGAGCGTACGTTTGGCCAGCGATCGTGCCGTAGCCAGGCGAGCCACCGGTGGTGATGCCCATGATGCTGTTGTTCTGACCGTTCTTGATGCTGATGCGCGACAGCGTAGCGTACAGAGCCGTACGCTTCGACAGGTTGTGCACGTAGCCCACAGCGAACTGGCTGGCGCGAGCGCTGCCGTCGTTGTAGAAGTTCAGCGGAACCAGAGCGCTGTCAGGCTTGAACTTGACTTGCGAGTACGAAGCGCGGATCAGGCCAGGACCGACGGGGACCGTCGCGCCGAGCAGAACGCCGTTGTACTTGTCCGACAGGCCTTGGGTGTAGATGAACGGCAGGCCCAGCAGCGTCAGCGACTGGCTGCGGTCATACGCATCCTTGACTTGCGAGATTTCGCCGAACAGCTTGACCGGACCGAAGTCGTACGAAGCGCCCAGGTTGAAGGTCTTCAGCTGGTCCTTCGAGTAGCCCGAAGCCAGGCCAGGCAGAGGAGCGCCGTCCTTGGTGTCGATGCCGTAGGCGGCAGCGACGTCCAGGGGACCGTTGGCGTAGCCGAAACGGCCGCCGACGTAACGACCGCGCTTGCTCGGGCTGTTCAGGACTTCGTCCGACTTGACGTTCTCATGCAGAGCGTACTGGAACTGACCGTAGAAACCGCCCAGGTTCGGGGGCAGGAAGTAGGCGATCGCGTTGCTGGTACGGACATAGCTGTCCGAGCCGGCTGCACCGTTCGGTGCGCCACCGTGGACCGAAGCCAGGTTCACGTTGGTACGGAAGATCGCGCTGGAGCCCACGCCGTTGGTGCCGAAGGGGTCGAACACGGTGTCGTTCCAGAACGTGGCGGTGTAGTCACGACCCAGACGAATTTCACCGAAACCACCCGACAGGCTCACGGTCGAGCGGCGAGCGAAGTTGGAGATACCACCCTTGCCGTCGTCGTTCGTGATCGGGGCTTCGAGCCAGAAGCTGGCTGCCAGGCCACCACCGAGGTCTTCCGTACCACGGAAGCCGATGCGGCTGGAGTTGTAGCCCGAGTTCGACAGGGCGGTCTGGCTGCGCTTCAGCGAGCCGGGAACGCCGAACGGGGGGATCGCGAACGGGTTGGCGACGATCAGATTGCTCTTGGTCGAATAGCCGCTGACTGCAGCGTCAACCACGCCGAACAGCGTCACGGACGATTGAGCCGAGGCAACACCGGCAACAGCCAGGGCAGCCAGAGCAACTAGAGATTTTTTCATTGCAAGTTTCTCCAAGGTTAAACATAGGGCTCCGGCGCGAAGGGCTCACCGTGACTGGCACTTCTGTGCTCCCACCGGACCCCGGGCCAACCTCCTTTTGGGAAGTTGTCGCTATTGCACCAGAGCCGCTGCGGCAGGGCAAAACAATTCAGCCGAAATCTCCTACCCCCGCCGCGTTTCGTTGCAGTGATGCAACAGAGGGCTTAGGGTCTTTTGATCTCACGATATGAAACAAACTCACCCGGATCGGTGCTTTGGCAAGTTGCGTTCCAATCCCTTCATGACGACTTCGCTCGACCCCCTGCTGACCGCCGCCGATTCCGCGCTCCGGACGCTCTTTGCCCGTCCGCATGCCACCCGCGCCACCCCCGTCCCGAGCCAGGCGCCGGGGGCATTGAGCGACGTGGAGCGACGGGAAGCCGGCGCGCTGATGCGCGTCAACCATGTCGGGGAAGTCTGTGCGCAGGCGCTCTATACGGCTCAGGCGGCCGTGGCGCGCGACCCCGTGCTGCGCGCGCAGTTGCTCGAGGCGGCACACGAGGAAACGGACCACCTGGCCTGGACGCGCGAGCGCCTGGACGCGCTCGGCGCGCGGCCTTCGGTACTCAATCCGCTCTGGTACGCGGGTGCCTTCGGCCTGGGACTGGTCGCCGGACGGCTCGGCGACCCGCTGAGCCTGGGCTTCGTGGCGGAAACCGAGCGCCAGGTCGAAGCACACCTCGACAGTCACCTGGACCGGCTGCCGGCAGCGGACAGCGCCTCGCGCGCCGTGGTCGAACAGATGAAGGCCGACGAGGCCCGGCATGCCGAGAATGCCGTGGCGGCGGGTGCCGCGGAGCTGCCGCCGCCCGCCAAGGCCCTGATGCGCGTCGCCTCACGGGTGATGACGACCGTGGCGCACCGGATCTGACCCCGGGAAGGATCAGGCTTCGATCAGGTCGAAGCTGGTCGTGATCTCGGCGGTCTTGGCCAGCATGATGCTGGCGGAGCAGTAGGTCTCGTGGCTGAGAGCGATCGCTCGCTCCACCGCGGAGGCCGGAATTCCCTTGCCGGCCACCGTGAAGTGCATGTGGATTTTGGTGAACACCTTGGGATCCTTCTCGGCCCGCTCGCTGGTCAGCTTGACGCTGCAGCGCTCGACCTGGTGGCGGCCGCGCTTGAGGATCAGCACCACGTCGTAGGCCGTGCAGCCGCCGGTGCCGGCCAGCACCGTTTCCATGGGGCGCGCCGCCAGGTTCTGGCCGCCGTTCTCGGGTTTCGCCGCGTCGGGCGCACCGTCCATCATCAGGACGTGGCCGCTGCCCGTCTCGGCCACGAATCCCATGGACGAGCGCGCACCCGCATTGCCGGTCCAACTTACAGTGCATTCCATCTTTTTCTGAACTCCGGTTCCGGATGTCTGGCAAAAATCACACCCGACATCGTTATCTGTGTGGGAAAAGCGTCACTCGCTTGTTGCATCGCAACAAACAACCGATATACTTTATTTCATTGCGCACCCCGGTGCGTGCAAGTTGTCTCCTCCACCCTTCCAATTGGTGGATTTAGCCCCGAGCCGCAAGGCTTGGGGCTTTTTTCTTGGCGGCTCCCCCACTCTAGTCATCCGAGGCGCGGGCCACTCTAGCCAACCGCCTCGAAGGGCAGCTGCTCTGGCTGCCCTGGCTGTTGCCGGTGTTGCCTCGGCCCAGTCTTCCGTCACGTTGTTCGGTGTGGTCGATGCCGCAGTCAGCAACTATTCGACGAAGAGCAATCTGTACGCCGTCGACCCCTTCGCCATCCCGCTCGTCCCCGGCTCGCTGAAGCGCAGCCAGACCGCGCTGTCGAACTCGGGCTACAACTCCAGCCGCATCGGCTTCCGCGGCACGGAAGACCTCGGTGGCGGCTTGGCGGCCAGCTTCTGGCTCGAGGCTCCGATCTCCAACGACGACGGCAAGACCGGCATTGCATCTTTCGCACGCCGCTCCACCGTGAGCCTGTCGGGTGGCTTCGGTGAAGTCCGTCTGGGTCGCGACTACACCGCCACGTTCTGGAACGACACCGTGTTCGACCCCTTCGGCACGAACGGCGTCGGCACCAACATGATCAACCGCGTGAGCGCCGGTCTGACCAAGGCGCACGGCGTCACCTCGAACAACGCGGCAGACAACGACAACTACGTTCGCGCCAGCAACTCGATCGGCTATTTCCTGCCCCCGAACCTCGGCGGCTTCTACGGCCAGATCCAGTACGCGCTGCATGAAAACCCGAAGTCCAATGAACTCGATGGCAGCCCGAGCAAGAAGGGTCGCTACGTCGGTGGTCGCTTCGGCTACGCCAACGGTCCCCTGGACGTCGCCGCCGCCTACGGCGTCGACACCAAGGACAGCCTGACCGATCTGACCACTACCGGCAAGGATCGTCTCAAGACCTTCAACCTGGGCGTTTCGTACGACTTCGGCCCCGTCAAGCTGTTCGGTGAACTGTCGCAGGTGAAGGACTCGTTCAATCGCAACCAGTCGCTCACGCTGCTGGGCGTGCCGTTCATCTACACCCAGGGCCTGTCGGACAAGTACACCGGCACCCTGATCGGTGCAACGGTTCCCGTCGGTCCTGGCCTGATCCGCGCCTCGTACTCGCAAGTCAAGTACAAGCCCGATGACGCGCTGGTTCCGTTCAACTTCTACAACGACGGCAGCGCTCGCGCCAGCCAGTTCGCTGTGGGCTACGTGCACAACCTGTCGAAGCGTACGGCTCTGTACGCCACGCTGTCGCGCATCAGCATCAAGAACGGCCAGAACAACGCGGGCATCATGGGCGTCACCACCGGCGGCTCGCCTGGCTACGGCACGATCGCCAACCAGCTCTACGCACCCAAGAGCGCCACGGGCTACGACATCGGCATCCGCCACGCGTTCTAAGTTGATCTGAGAGAAGCCGATTCCGATGCTGGCTCTCGCCAGATCGAATCCTTCCGCTCCAAAGCCGCCCGGTTCATACCGAGCGGCTTTTTGGTCGTATGTGCCGCGTGTTCTCTCGGCGCTCTTTCCGACGCCCCTCTTTCGGCGCCTGCTTCAAGCATTGGAGACGAGCGGCTTCAAGCAAGAACGCCTTGCCGCCCAGGCTTCTAGAGCCCTCTCACACCGTTCGCCCCCGTCTGCTTTGCAGCAGCCCCACATTCATCTCCCCATTGAGCACCGACGCATAGAAGCGCTCGACCATGTTGACGCTCGTGCGTGCATTGCGCGCCAGGGTCAGCATGTCGATGCCCTGGCCATAGAGCAAACGCAACGTGATGGCGGTATGGCGCAGGCAGTAGAGCGTGCGGTCCTGCCCCAGCGGCCCCTTCTCGATGCCCTCGACCTCGAGCACCCAGTGAAAGAGGAAGTTGAGCACCGCGAGCGCGTGCTCGCGGTTCTTGAGCTGCGGCAGGAAGATGTAGTCGTCCGCGCCATCGAAGCCGTGCCGCGCACGATGGGCAACCAGCCGTTCGTAGACACGCACCGCGGGCTGCAGGCTCACGATGGGCTGGCTGTGGCGCTTCGTCTCCGGCAGGTTCATGCGCAGGTAGACATGCTTCGCACGCACGACCTCGATGTGCTTGTGCTTCATGAGCTTGATGTCGCTCGGCCGCACGAAGGTGTTGACCATCCAGCGGATCAGCCACGGCATCTCGTCGGGCATCACCAGCAGTTCGCGCGCGATCCAGAAGCGCTCGCCGGGCGCGAGTGCATCGAGCACGGGATGCGACCGTCCACGCAGCCTGCGCGCCGTCGCGATCAGCGCGCGGTACTCGGCCACGCTGAAGCTGCCGCGCGGCCGGCTGCGCACCTTCACCTTCGGAAACAGCGGCGCTTCGCGCAGCACGCCGATGTGCACGCCATGCATCACGACCTTGCGCAGCAGCACGAGGTACTGCGCGATCGTCGTGCTCGTGAAGCCCTCGTCGCCGAGCCGATCGATGAGCCGTTGCGCATCGCGCGTGGTGAAGGCCTGTGCGGGCAAATCCCCCAGCAATGGAAGGACATGCGCGCGCAATCTGTTGCCCATCACCTGCCAGGTGGGGCGTCCGATCTCCCCACGTTGAACGCGCGCCGCCTCGGCGCGCATCAACTTTTCGGAAAGATCACTGACAGAAATTGATAACAGATTCTGTCCGTCTTTGAACTTTTCGGCGGCCAGTGGGACTGCGGGATAGGTGCGTCCAAAAAAACCGGAATCATTGGCGGCAGGCGCGTTGGGAAAGAGAGTTATGACATTTGTGTCCATGTCGTCTCCCGTATGCAATCCCGATGCCTCTTATCATTCGTTGTTAACAAAATTCTCCCCAGGAACAATCGTGCGCCATGCACCTCCGTCGGCACTGACACCTGCTGACTATCTCCGAAAAATTCTCAACGCCCGCGTGTACGACGTGGCGGTCGAATCGGCCCTCGAAAAAGCGCGCGCACTCAGCGAGCGTCTGGGCAACACCGTGCTGCTCAAGCGCGAGGATCAGCAGCCCGTCTTCAGCTTCAAATTGCGCGGGGCGTACAACAAGATGGCGCACCTGAGCGCCGAGCAACTCGCGAACGGCGTGATCTGCGCATCGGCCGGCAACCATGCGCAAGGCGTGGCGCTCGGCGCGCGCAAGCTCGGCGCGCGGGCGGTGGTGGTGATGCCCGTGACCACGCCCAAGCTCAAGATCGATGCGGTGCGCGGCTTCGGCGGCGAGGTCGTGCTGCATGGCGACAGCTATTCCGATGCCTATACGCGCGCGCTCGAACTGCAGGCCGAACAGAAGCTGACCTTCGTCCATCCCTTCGACGATCCCGAGGTGATCGCGGGCCAGGGCACGATCGCGATGGAGATCCTGCGGCAGCACCAGGGCCGGCTCGATGCGGTCTTCGTCGCGATCGGCGGCGGCGGCCTGATCTCGGGCGTGGCCAACTACATCAAGGCCGTGCGTCCCGAGATCAAGGTGATCGGCGTGCAGATGAACGACTCCGACGCGATGATGCGATCGGTCGCGGCGCGCGAGCGCGTGACACTCACCGACGTGGGCCTGTTCGCCGACGGCACCGCGGTCAAGCTGGTGGGCGAGGAAACCTTCCGCGTCGCGAGCGACCTCGTCGACGACTACGTCCTGGTCGACACCGACGCGGTCTGCGCCGCGATCAAGGACGTGTTCGTCGACACGCGCAGCATCGTCGAGCCCTCGGGCGCGCTGGCGGTGGCGGCGATCAAGCAGTACGTCGCGCAGCATGGCCGCCACGGCGAGACCTACGCGGCGATCCTCAGCGGCGCGAACATGAACTTCGACCGCCTGCGCTTCGTGGCCGAACGCGCGGAAGTCGGCGAGGAGCGCGAAGCGCTGTTCGCGGTCACGATCCCCGAGGAGCGCGGCAGTTTCCGGCGCCTGTGCGAGCTGGTCGGCCAGATGCCGATCGGCGACGCCGACACGAACGCGGCCTCGCCGGGCGGCGGATTGCGCAACGTGACCGAGTTCAACTACCGCATCAGCGACGCGGCCCAGGCCCATGTCTTCGTCGGCCTCACGACCTCGACGCGCGGCGAGTCGGCGGTCATCGCCAAGGCCTTCGGCGAGCACGGCTTCGACGCGCTCGACCTCACGCACGACGAGCTTGCCAAGGAGCATCTGCGCCACCTGGTGGGCGGACGCACCGGTCTCGCGCACGACGAGCGCCTGCTGCGCTTCATCTTCCCCGAGCGCCCCGGCGCACTGCTCAAGTTCCTGAGCCTGATGCGGCCGAACTGGAACATCAGCCTGTTCCACTACCGCAACCAGGGTGCGGATTACGGCCGCATCCTGGTCGGCCTCCAGGTGCCCGCCGGCGACGGCGAGGCCTTCGATGCCTTCCTCGAGACGCTGGGCTATCCCTACGTGGAAGAAACCGCGAACCCCGCGTACCGCCTGTTCCTCCAGGCCTGATCCGAAGGCCCGAAGGCGCCACGGCGGCGCCTCCCCAAAAAAGAAAACCGGCGCGATGCCGGTTTTTTTCTTCCTGCCGAACGCGCGACGGCGCGAAGGCTACTGCGCGGTCGCCCCGCCCTGCCCGGGCTGCGGCATCGGCGCCCCCCCATCCGGCTGCAGCGTGCTGGCGGCGGGCGCCATCGCAGGCATGGTCGCGGGCAGGCCCCCCACATTCGCCGGCGCCTGCATCACGGGTGCCGTACCGATCGGCGGCGGCACGCTCACGTTGATCGGCGCCTTCACCGGCAGTTGCAAGGTGAAGGCGGCCGGCGCGTCCATCCGCGTGCCCAGCGTCGCCGAGCGCAGCCCGACCGACTGCAGCACATAGCCTTCGCCGACGCGCCCCCCCACGCGGAAGGGTCGGGGCGGCTTGCCGTCGACGGCGATCAGCGCCGCGCCCTGGCTCGAGGGGTCGGCCACCACGCCCGCGAGCGCGAAGCGGCTGGCCGCCTCGGGTGCCACCGGCGCATTGCTCGAGGCCGGCAGCACGCCGAAGATCCGCGCCACCGCGTCGGTGTCGGCGGCCGCGGCGGGCCGTCCGGCGGCAGCCGCGGCCGCCACGGTCTGCACCGGCGAAGCCAGCCGCAGCCCCCAGAACACGGCCGCGCCGGCCGCGAGCGCCCACAGGCCTGTGGTTGCGAGGGGCGCATGCCAGCGCGCGGCGGTATAGGGACTTGTCATGGCCGCGGATTATCATGCAGCGCGCTTTCCGAACCATGTCACCGAAATCCATGACCAAACTCCTTCGCGCCGCCACCCGTTCCGCCCAGCGCGGCTTCACGCTGATCGAGCTGATGGTGGTGCTCGTCATCATCGGCGTGCTGGCCGCGCTGATCGTGCCGAACGTGATCGAACGGGCCGATGACGCCCGCGTGACGGCGGCCAAGACCGACATCAACAACCTGATGCAGGCCCTCAAGCTCTACCGCCTCGACAACCAGCGCTATCCCACGGGCGAGCAGGGCCTGCAGGCGCTGCTGGTGCGCCCGACCACCGGCCCGGCCGCGCCCAACTGGAAGCCCTACGTCGAAAAGCTCCCGAACGACCCCTGGGGTCATCCCTACCAGTACATGAACCCGGGCATCAAGGGCGAAATCGACGTGCTCTCGCTCGGCGCCGATGGCCAGGCCGGCGGCGAGGGCAAGAATGCCGACATCGGCAGCTGGCAATAGCCGGGGCGGCCGCCAGGCTGCCGGCTTCACGCTGATCGAGCTGATCGTGGTGATCGCGATCATCGCGATCGCCACGGCCGGCGTGAGCTTCGCGATGCGCGACAGCGGCCAGGCCCGGCTCGACCGCGAAGCCGACCGCCTTGCCGCGCTGCTCGAATCGGCCCGCGCCCAGTCGCGCGCCAGCGGCATCGCGGTGCGCTGGCGCCTGGTCGAGGGCGGCAGCTTCGTGTTCGACGGCCTGCCGCCCGGCACCTTGCCCAATGGCTGGGCCTCGCAGGGCATGACGGCGCAGGCCTTCTTTGCCAACGGCATTCCGGTCGCGACGCTGCTGCTCGGCCCCGATCCGATCATCGCGCCCCAGCAGGTGCTGCTGTCCTCCGACGGCCCGCCCGCGCGCACCCTGCGCATCGCGACCGACGGCCTGCGCCCCTTCTCGGTCAGCAATCCATGAGGCAGCGCGCCCCCCGCGCCGCGGCCGCCGCGCGGCGCCGTCGCGGCTTCACGCTGATCGAGGTGCTGATCGCACTCGGCATCGTCGCGCTCGCGCTGGCCGCGGGCTCTGAAGCGACGATGGCGCTCACGCGCAACGCGCAGCGCCAGTCCGACCTGCTGCTGGCCGACCTGTGCGCCGAGAACGAACTGGCCAAGGCCCGGCTCGCGCGCCAGATGCCGGGCGTGGGCATCTCGGGCTCCATCTGTGCCCAGGCCGGCACGAGCTTCAACGTGACGACCACCGTCTCCGCCACGCTGAACCCCAACTTCAACCGCATCGACGTGCAGGTGCGCGACACGGTCGATGCGCCGATCCTGCGCCTGTCGACGGTGGTGGGGCGCTACTGATGGACCGCACGCCCTCCCGCGCCCGGCCCACGCGCGGCTTCACGCTGATCGAGCTGCTGGTCGCGCTCGCCGTGATGGCGCTGCTCGCGCTGGTCAGCTGGCGCGGGCTCGACGGCATGTCGCGCGCCACCACGCAGAACCAGCTGCGCGCCGACGCGGTGCTCACGCTGCAGACCACGCTGGCGCAATGGAGCGCCGACCTCGACGCGGTGGTCGCGCTCGCGCAGACCCGCCCGATCGACTGGGACGGCCGCGTGCTGCGCCTCACGCGCAGCGGCGGCGACGCCGCCAACCCCAGCGTGCTGGTGGTGGCCTGGACGCTGCGCGCCGGCCCCGACGGCGTGCGCTGGCGCCGCTGGCAATCGCCGCCCTTCAGCACGCGCGGCGCCTGGCAGCAGGCCTGGACCCAGGCGGCCTCGTGGGCGCAGGAGAACGGCGGCGCGCAGGGCAGCTACGGCGGCCCCAGCGGCTTCAGCGACACGGTGCTGATCCCGGTGCAGAACTGGCAGCTCTACTACTTCCGCAACGACGTCTGGGTGCCCGCGGGCGAACTGCAGGCCACGCCGGCCAATCCGCAAGCACCGATCGGCTCGATCGTCAGCATGCCCGACGGCGTGCGGCTGGTGCTCACCCTGCCGCCGGGCGACGGCCTCTCGGGCACGCTCACGCGCGATTGGGTGCGGCCCACCGTGGGATCGCAACGCTCATGACGCCACGCCACCGCTATCGCCATCGACAGGCCGGCGCCGCGCTGCTGGCCGCGATGCTCACCGTGACGCTGGTCGCCACCTTCGCCGCCGCCGCGCTGTGGCAGCAGTGGCGCGCGTCCGAGGTCGAATCGGCCGAGCGCGCACGCGTGCAGGCGGCCTGGGTGCTGGTGGGCGCGCTCGACTGGTCGCGCCTGATCCTGCGCGAGGACGGCCGCGCCGGCGGCTCCGACAACCTGGCCGAGCCCTGGGCCGTGCCGCTCGAGGAAGCGCGGCTCACCAGCTTCCTGGCGGCCGACAAGAACGTCTCGAGCGACCAGCTCGAGGGCCTGCCCGATGCCTTCCTCTCGGGCCGAATCGTCGATGCGCAGTCCAAGCTCAACGTGCTGACGCTGGTGAATGCGAACAAGCCGGTGCCGGCGGCGGTCGCCGCCTTCACCAAGCTGTTCGGGCTGCTGAACCTGCCGGGCGCCGAGCTCAGCGCGATGACCGCCTCGCTGGCGCGCACGCTGGCCACCACCACCGATGCCTCCGCCGGCGCGCCGGCCGACGACGGCGCCAGCGCGCCGCTGATGCCGCAGGAGGTGTCGCAGCTCGTGTGGCTCGGCCTCTCGCCCTCGACCGCGGCGGCGCTCGAACCCTACGTCACGGTGCTGCCGATCCGCACGCCGATCAACGTCAACACCGCCAGTGCCGAAGTCCTCGCCGCCAGCCTGCCCCGGCTCACCATCGCCGATGCGCGCCAGCTCGTGGAGCGGCGCACGCGCTCGTACTTCAAGGACATCGCGGCCGCCAATGCCGGCCTGCCCGACGGCATCCTGTTCAACGCCGAGCAGCACAGCGTCGGCACGCAATTCTTCGAGGTCTATGGCCGCCTGCGCATCGACCGCACCTGGGTCGACGAGCGCTCGCTGCTGCAGCGCGACGGCGTCACCGTCAAGACCATCTGGCGCACGCGTGGCACCGGCGCCACCTACACCTCGGTCAAACCCTGAGGCCCGTTACATTTTTCCGAGCATAAAAGCCTTCCAACGCCCGTCATATCTGTCAGGTACGCTATGAAAAACGTAGTGCGCCTTTGTAAGACGCCCACCTACAATCACCGGCTTTTCCCCACACCCCCATGACCCCGCTGCTGCTCATCGCTCCCCTGCCTCCGGCCGACGCCGCGGGCGAGTACGACTGGGCCCAGGCCGGCGACGACGGCATCGTGCTGCGCGACCATGGCCGCGCACTGCTCGCGCTGCTGCCCTCGGGCAGCGAGGTCACGCTCGGCGTGCCGTCGACCGCGCTCTCGTGGCACCGCGTCACGCTGCCCAAGGGCAGCATGGGCAGCGCCTCCAAGCTGCGCGCCGTGCTCGACGGCCTGCTCGAGGAACATCTGCTCGACGACCCCGAGGCGCTGCACTTCGCGCTCGAACCCGAGGCGCGCGCCGGCGATCCGGTGTGGGTCGCGGCCTGCAACCGCATCTGGCTGCGCTCGGTGGTGCAGGCGCTCGAGGCCAGTGGCCGGCGCGTCACCCGCATCGTTCCCGAGTTCGCGCCGCAGCCGGCCGACGGCCCGCCGCAATTGCTGATCACCGGCGAGCCCGAAGCCCCGCAGCTCACGGTCTGCGACGCCGACGGCGTGGTCTCGCTGCCGCTCGCGGGCGCCGGCCTCGCGCTCTCGGCCGGCCTGCCGGCCGACACCGCCGTGATCTCGGCCGAACCGGCCGTGGCCGCCGCGGCCGAGCGGCTGCTCGAGCAGCGCGTGCCGATCGTGCAGGCACCGCAGCGCTGGCTGCAGGCCGCGCGCTCGCGCTGGGAGCTCGCGCAGTTCGACCTCGCGGTCACGGGCCGCGCGCGCGCAGGCAAGAAATTCGCCTCCGTGGTTCAGACCCTGCGCTACGCGCCCGAATGGCGCGCCGCGCGCTGGGGCGCGGTGGTCCTGGTGCTCACGCAACTGATCGGCCTCAACGCCTGGGCCTGGAAGGAGCGCAGCGCGCTCGAGGCCAAGCGCGAAGCCGTCAAGGGCGTGCTCACGCAGACCTTCCCCAGCGTCAAGCTGGTGGTCGACGCGCCGCTGCAGATGCAGCGCGAAGTCGCCGCGCTGCAGCTCGCCGTGGGCGACGTGGCCAGCGGCGACTTCGAACCCATGCTCGGCGCGCTCGCCGGCAACCTGCCGCCGGGCCGCGTGCCGAGCGCCATCGACTACGTGGCCGGCCAGTTGCGGCTGCGCGGCCTCGGGCTGCAGCCCTCCGAGGTCTCGCAGCTCACGTCCGCGATGGCGCCGCGCGGCTACGGCGTGCGCACCGAAGGCGATCTGCTGCTGGTACAGGCCGAGGCCACCCGATGAAATTCACCGAAGAACTCAAGGCCCGCTGGGCCGTCCTCGCGATGCGCGAGCGCCGCATGGTGATCGCCGCCGTCTCGCTGGTGGCGCTGGCCCTGCTGTGGTGGATCGCGCTCGCGCCCGCGCTGCGCACCCTCTGGGCCGCGCCGGCCGAGCACGCCAGGCTCGACGCGCAGCTGCAGCAGATGGCCACCCTGCAGAACCGCGCCAAGGCGTTGCAGTCGCAGCCGCGGCTGGCGCGCGACGACGCGCTGCGCGCGCTCGAGACCTCGGTGCGCCAGGGCATCGGCGCCAGCGGCCAGCTGATGACCGGTGGCGGCGGCTCCGGCGACGTCGCCACCGTCACGCTGCGCCCCACCGCCGCCGAGGCGCTCGCGCAATGGCTCGCGCAGGCGCGCGGCAATGCCCACGCGGTGCCGCGCGAAGCGCACCTCACGCGCGCGATCGCCGCCACCCCGCCACCGACCCTGGGCACCGGCGCGGCGCAGGTCGCCGCGCGCGACAAGGCCCCCGAGACACCGCAGATCCGCTGGGAGGGCACCCTGGTCATGACGCTGCCGGCCGCGCGATGAGCCGCCCCCTCCACCGGTGCACCCGGCCATGGTGACGCGCGCCCCGCTGTCTTCCCCCAAGCCGCGCCGCGGCTGGCGCTGGGCGGTGCTCGGCATCGTCGTCGGTGCGCTGGTCGCGCTGGTGCTGTTCGCGCCCGCGCGCTGGCTCGCGGCCGGCCTCTCGAGCTGGAGCGACGGCCGCCTGCTGCTGGTCAATCCGCGCGGCACGGTCTGGAACGGCGCCGCGGCCGTGGTGTTCGCGAGCGGCGCGGGCGGCGGCGAAGCCGTCTCGCTGCCCGGCACGCTCAACTGGCGCCTGCGGCCGAGCTGGGGCGGCGTGTCGGCCTCGCTCGACCTGCCCTGCTGCGCCGCCCAGCCGCTCGAGCTGCGCGCCGGCCCGCGCGCCGGCGGCGTGCAGATCGACTGGGGCGACGGCCGCTCGCGCTGGCCCGCCACCATGCTCAGCGGCCTCGGCGCACCCTGGAACACGCTCAAGCTCGAAGGCACGCTCGACCTCTCGACGCGCGCCTTCTCGCTGCGCACCGACGGCCCGGTGCTGCGCATCGCGGGCCAGGCCACGCTCGACGCCACCGACGTTTCCTCCAGCCTCTCGACCCTGCGGCCGATGGGCAGCTACCGCCTCGCGCTCGAGGGCGGCAACCGCCCCTCGCTGCTGCTGAGCACGCGCCAGGGCAGCCTCGAGCTCAACGGCAGCGGCAGCTGGAACGGCACCGCATTCCGCTTCAACGGCGAGGCCAGTGCCGCGCCGGGCAGCGAAGACGCTCTCTCCAACTTGTTGAACATCATCGGGCGGCGCGACAACGCGCGCTCGATCATCACCCTGGGTTGACCTGACCATGACGACGCCCCTGTCCTCCTTCCCCCGCGCCTCCCGTGGCCTGGTCGCGCATGCGGTCCGGCTGCTGATCGCCGCCACCTTCCTGCAGGCCGCGCCGCTCGCGCTCGTGCCCGCCTTCGCGCAGGGCGAAGCGCCGCGCCGCGGCGAGCCGATCACGCTGAACTTCGCCAACGCCGACATCGAGGCCGTGGCACGCACCATGGCGGTGGTCACGGGACGCGACGTGGTGGTCGATCCGCGCGTGAAGGGCACGATGAACCTCGTGACCGACCGCGCGATCCCGCCCTCGGCCGCCTTCAACCAGTTCGCCTCCGCGCTGCGGCTGCAGGGCTTCGCGGTGGTCGAGGCCGACGGCCTCTACAAGATCGTGCCCGAGGCCGATGCCAAGCTGCAGACCAGCACCGTCACCACCACCACGGGCGGCACCGCCTCGGTGGCGGGCAACCAGATCATCACGCAGATCTTCCGCCTCAACTACGAGTCGCCGAACAACCTGCTGCCGGTGCTGCGCCCGCTGATCCCGCCGAACAACACCATCAACGTGAACCCGGGCAACAACTCGCTCGTGATCACCGACTACGCCGAGAACATGCGCCGCCTCGCGCGCATCATCGCGGCGCTCGACGTGCCCAACGCCTCCGACATCGACGTGATCCCGCTCAAGCACTCGATCGCCACCGACCTGGTGCCGCTGATCCAGCGCCTGGTCGACGGCGGCGGCGCCACCGGCCAGCCCGGCGCGGCCGCGGCCGGCGGCGGCACCGATGCCTCGTTCCGCACCACGCTGATGGCCGATCCGCGCAGCAACG
>Ga0209902_100879_pt1 | contig 21312 bp, 26 predicted proteins | sample FECB27metaG_FD_188304 | JGI IMG/M metagenome (GOLD analysis project Ga0209902, IMG submission 188304) | Cyanobacterial communities from the Joint Genome Institute, California, USA - FECB-27 (SPAdes) (version 2) | ecosystem: Environmental > Aquatic > Thermal springs > Hot (42-90C) > Microbial mats...
GGTAGCGGGACGCGTTTAACGGCCCAATACCGAGGGGGAATATTTCGTATCTGGAATGGAGGCGATCGCGTCCGCACGGGGACACGATCGCCCGCCGGGTCAGGCGTCGCCGCTCAGATGCTTCTGCGCCGCCTTTTTCGCGACGACGGGACTCTTTCGTGCGGCCGGCTTCGCGGCGCCCGCCTTTGCTGGCTTCGGCGCAGCTTTGGCGGGCGCCTTCTCGCCGGGCTTGCGGCCCAGGCCGATCTTCTTCGCCATTGCGCGGCGCGCTTCGGAATAGGTTTCCGCGACCATCGGATAGTCGGGCTTGAGATTGTAGCGCTCGCGGTATTGCTCGGGCGTCAGTCCATGGGTCGAGAGATGGCGGCGCAGCGTGCGATAGGGCTTGCCGTCGATCATCGAAATGATGTGGTCCTTCGAGCCCAGCGACTTCCTGACCGTCACCGCGGGCGTGAATTCCTCGGTCGGTTCGGCGGCGGCCGCCGCGGGCGCCGCGACCGCGCCGAGTTCGGCGACGGCGGCGTGCATGATCTTGAGAAAAGAGGGGACGTCCTCGGCGCTCGCACGCGTATTGGGATTGGAGAGCCATGCCATGGTCAGGTCGGCGGCCAGTTCGACGGGGTTGATGCCGTCGGCAATCGCCTGAATTTCATGATCGGTGTCGGACATTTTTCGGCTCCTGGGGATCGGGTATTCGCTCGGGCGTCGTAGCGAAATCATATCACAATACCAGATCGCACGACCAACATTCATGCCGTGAATGGTCATCATGAATTCGCATGGCTCGATTGACGATCGCTTCGATCCTCCTGCTTGGCGGCAAGTTGATCCTGGTCGGTGGCGACCTGCCCGATCTTGCCGGGTTCGCGGGCTGCTGAGCGGGACATGTCCGCCATCTGTGGCCTCACCGCTCCGGCGTCCTCCGAAACGCGCCTTCATTCACCCGATCGGCACTGCCGTCAGCGTCGGCATGCGTGGACTCTCCACGAACCCGGCCGATCCGAGTCCGGTGCACGGGCGGAGAGGATCATGACCCCTACCAAGCTGCTTATCGGCCAGATGCTGGTGGTCCTGGCGATCATCCTCGCCGGGATCTGGTTCGCGACCCAGTGGGCCGCGCATATGCTCGGATACCAGTCCGCGCTGGGCATGCCCTGGTTCCTGCTCGGACCGTTGCCGGTCTACCGGCCCTGGTCGCTTTTCGTCTGGTGGCATCATTTCGACGCCTATGCGCCGGCGATCTTCGATCGCGCCGGCGCCATGGCCGCGACGAGCGGGATCATGGGCTGCGTCGCCGCGGTCGCGGGGTCGCTCTGGCGGGCTCGCCAGGCGCGTCAGGTCACCACCTATGGTTCGGCGCGCTGGGCGCATCGCCGCGAGATCGCGCGCGCGGGCCTGCTGGTCGAGCGCGGCGTGTTCCTCGGGCGGCTCGGCGACGACTATCTCCGTCATGACGGGCCCGAGCATGTCATGGCCTTCGCGCCGACGCGCTCGGGCAAGGGCGTGGGGCTGGTCGTGCCGACATTGCTGGGATGGTCGGGGTCCGCCGTGATCCACGACATCAAGGGCGAGAACTGGCAGCTGACCGCGGGCTGGCGCTGGCGTTTCTCGCATTGCCTGCTCTTCAATCCGACCGACCCGCGCTCGGCGCGCTACAATCCGCTGCTGGAGGTCCGTCGCGGCGCGCACGAGGTGCGCGACGTCCAGAACATCGCGGACATCCTCGTCGACCCCGAAGGCGCGCTCGAGCGGCGCAATCATTGGGAGAAGACCAGCCATTCGCTCCTGGTCGGCGCGATCCTCCACATCCTCTATGCGGAGGAGGAGAAGACGCTGGCACGTGTCGCGACCTTCCTGTCCGATCCGCAGCGGCCTTTCGTCGCGACGCTGCGCACGATGATGACGACCAATCATCTCGGCACGCCCGAGGCGCCGCGCGTCCATCCGGTCATCGCCTCGGCGGCGCGCGAGGTGCTCAACAAGTCGGACAATGAGCGCTCCGGCGTGCTGTCGACCGCCATGTCGTTCCTGGGACTCTACCGGGATCCAATGGTCGCGGCGGTGACGGGCGCGTCCGACTGGCGCATCGCCGACCTGGTCGAGGGGCCGTCCCCGGTCTCGCTCTATCTCGTCGTGCCGCCTTCGGACATCAGCCGCACCAAGCCGCTGGTCCGCCTGATCCTCAACCAGATCGGCCGTCGGCTGACCGAGACGCTCCATGGCGGAGAGGCGCGGGACGGTGTCGGCGGGTCGCGCCACAGGCTGCTGATGATGCTCGACGAGTTCCCGGCACTCGGCCGGCTCGACTTCTTCGAGACCAGCCTCGCCTTCCTCGCCGGCTATGGCGTGCGGGCCTTCCTCATCGCGCAGAGCCTCAACCAGATCGAGCGGGCCTATGGCGAGCATAATTCGATCCTGGACAACTGCCATGTCCGTGTCGCGTTCGCGACCAATGACGAGCGCACCGCCAAGCGCATCTCCGACGCGCTCGGCACCGCAACCGAGCAGCGCTCGATGCGCAACTATGCCGGGCATCGCCTGGCGCCGTGGCTGGCGCATGTCATGGTCAGCCGCCAGGAGACCGCCCGCGCGCTGCTGACCCCCGGCGAGATCATGCAGCTGCCGGCGAGCGACGAGCTTGTCCTCGTCTCGGGCGTCGCGCCCATCCGGGCGCACAAGCTGCGCTATTTCGAGGATGCTGCCTTTGCCCGCCGTGTGCTGCCGCCTCCTGCCCTCGACGCGGACGGCTATGGCGATCGCCCCGCGCCGCGCGGCGACGACTGGACCGGCCGCTTCTGCGCGGTCGACTCGCGGCTCGACGCGACAGACGAGGATGGCGAGGCAGGGGCGGGTGGTCTCGAACAGGCACGCCATCCCGCGATCGAGATCGCGCCGGGCGGGGATCCGGTGCCGGACCTGGCCGATCCGCTCGGGCTCGGCGAGGATGACGGCGATGCCGCCGCCGAGCGCCATGCCATCGACCAAGCGCGCCGGATGGGCGCCGCGCGGTCGGTCTATGCGATCGACATGGCCGGCGACCGTCCCGACGATCTGCGGCTGGATTTCTGACGATGACGGGCAAGGTCCGGCACCAGCTCTTCCTGCCCAGGGCGACGAGCGACCGGCTGGAGGCGCTCGCGTCGCGGCCCGGCGTCAGCAAGTCGGCGCTCCTCGCCGACGCGGTCGCCGCCTGGCTCGATCGTCGCGGCCGCTCGGAGCTCGACGACCGTTTCGGCCTGAGGCTCGACCGGATGATCGACCTGCTCGATCGCGTCGCGCGCGATAGCCACATCCAGCTCGAGACCCTGGCGCTCTTCGTCCGTTACGAGCTTGCGATCAATCCGCCGCTCGCGCCTGACGATCATGCGGGTCGCGCTGTCGCCGCCAAACGCTTCGAGGCCTTCCTCGTCCAGGTCGCGCGACAGGTCTCCACCGGCCAGCGGAGCCTCGAGCCTGGAGATGCGGGATGACCGGCGCGCTCGCCAGCGACCGGCGGCGGATGATGCTGCGCACCGCGTTCGGCCCCGATATCGCGGCGGCGCTTGCCGACCCGCTGGTCGTCGAGGTGATGGTGAATCCCGACGGTGTGCTGCGGATCGACCGGCTTGGCGAGGGCCGCGTCGAAACCGGCGTCCGTATCGATTCGGCGCAGGTCGAGCGGATCATCCGCCTGGTTGCGAGCCATGCCCGCGCCGAGGTCCATGGCGACGCGCCGATCGTTTCCGCCGAGCTGCCGCCCCATGCCGAGGGCCGGGCGGGCGAACGGTTCGAGGGTTTGCTGCCGCCGGTCGCGACCGGCCCCTGTTTCGCGATCCGCAAGCCCGTCACGAGGATCCACGGGCTTTCCGACTATGTCGCCGACGGCATCATGACGGCCGCGGCGGCAGAAGGGCTGCGCGCCGCGGTGCGCGATCGCGCCAATATCCTGGTCGCGGGCGGAACCAGTTCGGGCAAGACCACATTGGCCAATGCCCTGCTCGCCGAGATGGCGTCGGACGACGAGCGCGTGATCCTGATCGAGGACACCCGCGAGCTCCAGAGCCCGGCGGCCGACACCGTCGCGCTGCGCACCCGGCCCGGCATCGTCGGGATGAGCGAGCTTGTGCGCTCGACGCTCCGGCTGCGGCCCGACCGCATCATCGTGGGCGAGGTGCGCGGCGCCGAAGCCCTCGAAATGCTCAAGGCCTGGAATACCGGGCACCCCGGCGGCATCGCGACGGTCCATGCCAACTCCGCCCGCGCGGCGCTCTACCGGATCGAGCAGCTGGTCCAGGAGGCCGTGGTCACGGTGCCCAGGCGGCTCATCGCCGAGGCCATCGACCTTGTCGTCTTCATATCTGGCCGTGGCCTCCAGCGCCGGGTCTCCTCCATCGCCCGTGTCGCCGGGATCGACCCGGACACCGACGATTACCGCCTCATCGACCTCCTCAACCCCCCGGACATCCAAGGAGCCTGATCCATGCAGACCGTCACCTCCCGCATCAGCCTGCTTCGCGCGCCGCTGATCGCGACCTGCGCGCTCGCGATCGTCACCACCGCGCAGGCCGCCGGCTCGGGCATGCCCTGGGAGGAGCCGCTGCAGCAGGTCCTGGAATCGGTGCAGGGACCCGTCGCCAAGATCGTCGCGGTCATCATCATTATCGTGACAGGGCTGACCCTCGCCTTTGGCGAGACCGCCGGCGGCTTCAGGCGGCTGATCCAGATCGTGTTCGGCCTGTCGATCGCGTTCGCCGCCTCGAGCTTCTTCCTGAGCTTCTTCAGCTTCGGCGGCGGGGCGCTCGTCGCATGAGCTGGGGTGGTCCGCACATCGAAGGCTTCGAGGTGCCCATCCATGCGAGCCTCGGGACGCCGATCCTGCTGGGCGGCGTACCGCGCGGGATCGCGATCCTGAACGGCACGCTGGCGGCTTCGGTCGGCCTCGGGCTCCAGCAATGGCTTGCCGGGCTGCTGATCTGGGCGGCCGGCCACAGCCTTTGCGTCGTCGCGGCGCGGCGGGATCCCGAGTTCGCCACGGTCCTGCTCCGCCATCTCCGGCAGAGGAGTCATCTGGCATGCTGAGCCTAAGCGAATATCGCGGCCGCGCCGACCGGCTCGCCGATCACCTGCCATGGGCGGCGTTGGTCGCGCCGGGCATCGTCCTCAACAAGGATGGCGGCTTCCAGCGGACGCTCCTCTTCAGGGGGCCTGATATGGAATCGGCGACCGAAGCCGAGCTGGTGTCGGTCGCGGCGCGGGCCAACAATGTGCTGAGGCGTTTCGGCACAGGCTGGGCGTTGTTCATCGAGGCCGGCAGGCACGAGGCGGCCGCCTATCCCGATAACGGCTTTCCCGATCCCGCCAGCTGGCTGGTCGACCAGGAGCGTCGCGCCGCCTTCATGGCGAAGGGCGGGCATTATGAGAGCCGCTATTATCTGACACTGGTGTGGCTGCCGCCCGCCGACAGCCAGGATGCGGCCGGCCGTTCGCTTGTCGAGCGTGACGGCGACGGGCAGGGCCGCGACTGGCGCGGTGCCCTTGCGTCCTTCATCTCAGAGACCGATCGCGCGCTCGATCTGCTCGGCGGCTTCATGCCCGAGGTGCGCGCGCTCTCGAGCACTGAGACCCTGACCTATCTCCACGACATGATCTCGGACCGACGGCATGACGTCATTCTGCCCGAAACGCCAATGTATCTTGATGGTCTTCTCGCGGACACAACGTTCACCGGCGGGCTCGAGCCGCGCCTCGGCGCGCTTCATGTGCGGACGCTCACGGTGCCGGGTTTTCCGAATATGAGCCGTCCGGGCCTGCTCGACGCGCTCAATCATCAGGATTTCGGCTATCGCTGGGTCGCGCGCTTCATTGCGCTCGACAAGATCGACGCGACCAGGGCGCTCACCAGCCTGCGCCGCCAGTGGTTCAACAAGCGTCGCTCGATCACCGCGATGCTGCGCGAGGTGCTCTACAACCAGCCCACCCAGCTCCTCGACAGCGATGCCGACAACAAGGTCGCCGATGCGGACCTGGCGCTCCAGGCATTGGGCGGCGACCATGTCGCGTTCGGCTATCTGACCATGACCATCACCGTCACGGACAGCGATCGCGAGCGTGTCGAGGAGAAGGTCCGTGCGGTCGAGCGGGTCGTCAACGGGCTCGGGTTCACGGCGATCCGCGAGCGGGTGAACGCCGTTGAGGCATGGCTGTCGTCGCTTGCCGGCCAGGTCTACGCCAATGTCCGCCAGCCGCTCGTCCACACGCTCAACCTTGCCCATCTCATGCCGCTATCGAGCGTCTGGGCGGGGCCCGAGCGTAACACGCATCTCGATGCCCCGCCGCTCCTCCATGCCGACACTTCGGGTTCGACGCCGTTCCGGCTATCGACCCATTTCGGCGATGTCGGACATATGCTGGTGGTGGGACCCACGGGCGCCGGCAAGTCGGTGCTTCTTGCGCTGATCGCCTTGCAGTTCAGGCGTTATAAGGGGGCGCGGCTGTTCATCTTCGACAAGGGCTTCTCGGCGCGCGCGGCGGTGCTGGCGATGGGTGGCGCGCATCATGCGCTGGGGCTCGGCGCCGACAATGGGGAGTCACTGGCCTTCCAGCCCCTGCGGCAGATTGACGACGACGCGGAGCGGGCCTGGGCGGCGGAATGGATCGGCGCGCTGCTCGCGCATGAGAGGGTCCTGGTGACGCCCGACATCAAGGACCAGCTCTGGTCGGCGCTTGGAAGCCTGGCCTCCGCCCCGCCCGACGAGCGGACCCTCACCGGACTGGTGATGCTCCTCCAGTCCAATGCGCTGCGCTCGGCGCTCCGTCCCTACACGATCGAGGGGCCCTATGGCCGGCTGCTCGACGCCGCCGAACCATCGCCGGCTTTCGCCGATGTCCAGTGTTTCGAGACCGAGGGGCTGATGGGACAGGCGGGCGTGGTCGCGCCCGTACTGACCTATCTGTTCCACCGGCTGGAAGAGCGGTTCGACGGGCGACCGACGCTCCTCATCCTCGACGAAGCGTGGGTCTTCCTCGACCATCCGCTGTTCGCGGCCCGGATCCGCGAATGGCTGAAGACATTGAGGAAGCGCAATGTCGCGGTGCTGTTCGCGACGCAGAGCCTCGCTGACATCTCGTCGTCGCCGATCGCGCCGGCGATCATCGAGAGCTGTCCCCAGCGGATCCTCCTGCCCAATGACCGCGCGATCGAGCCGCAGGGCAAGGACGCCTATGTCCGGTTCGGACTGAACGAGCGGCAGATCGAGCTGATCAGCCGGGCGACACCCAAGAAACATTATTATCTCCAGTCGGCGCGGGGCAATCGCCTGTTCGAGCTCGGCCTGGGACCGGTCGCGCTGGCGCTTTGCGGGGCCTCGGATCCGGCGAGTCAGGCGCGGATCGACGCGTTGCTCGCCGAGCATGGCGCCGATCGGTTCGCGGAGCATTTTCTACGCGCATCGGGGCTCGATTGGGCGGCCGGACTGGTTGAGCACGGGAGTTGAGCACGATCGGCGCAGGACGGGTGAGGTACGACGGCTTTCAGTCGTTGAGGTAATGGAGGGTTTCGCCAGAGGCGATATCGACGGAAATTCAGCGTGGTTTCATCCCCATTGGACATGCCCAAACCGGTCGTCGCTGAAGCGGATGGACATTCGCTCTTCCTGAAATATCTCTCGTTGCTGAACAGGGTGATCGTTCGCCGGATAGGCGATTTTTGGGAATCCGCTCCGGACGTGCTCCAGGATCTCTACCTGAAATGATTTGCGATTATATGCCATTTTCCCAATGGCGATGAGGCAAGAATGTTCTTGTCCCGCATGGCGGTAAACCTCACGCATGACCGTCGGATGGTCGCTGCTCGTCGCCAGGACATCATGACGCTGGCTGAGCCCATTTTTGAAGGGTGGGTCGATGAGGGGCCCGAACCGGGATCCTATGTTTCGGAATTTGCACCTATGATCGCGGAGGAGCTGAAGGGGTGCTCAAAATATGGCTATGATGTTCTGGTCATGCTGCGTGTTCGCGGGATGACCCATCGAGAGCTCGCCGACAAGCTTGGCCTGAAACAGACTTCGATCGAAAAATATATCGTGGTCGCTCTCCAGGTGTCCAGGGATTTGCTCTTGGCCGACCAGTCCGGCTAGTTATCGAGCGTCAAGCACGATCCTCATGTCAGTCGAAACGATCATCGCGCATTACGGTTTGCTGGCCGTCGGTATTGGTGCCGCGGTCGAGGGCGAGGCCGTGGTGTTGACTGGTGGCCTGCTTGCGCACCAGGGCCTGATGCCGATTGCCGGGGTCATGGCGCTGGCGGCAATCGGTTCGTTCGTCGCCGATCAGACCTTCTTCCTTCTGGGCCGTCGCTTTCGCGACCATACGCGCGTGCGATCCATTGCCGAAAGGCCTGTTTTCGAGCGCGTGCTGGCTATGCTCGATCGCCATCCGGTCGGCTTCATATTCACGTTCCGCTTTCTCTATGGGTTCAGGACCATCAGCCCGATCGCGATCGGCACCTCCACCATCCCGGCGTGGCGGTTCCTCCTCCTCAACGGCTTGGCCGCGGTCATCTGGGCTATTGTGATCGCCGGTGCCGGCTATGCTTTCGGACAGGGCATCGAGCTGGCATTTGGACGTCTGCGCCGCTTCGAGCATGTCGGCCTTGCGGTTCTTGGTTTGATCGCGGCTGGGGCCGTCATTGGCTTGGGCGTCAGGCGGCTGAGTCTCGCCGTCAGCAACAAGGCGGGCTGATCGCCAGCTGGAGTGCGTTCATGTCATTGTGTCCAGCTGCCCTCTTCGGGGCCGGCCTGGCTCAGGATCTTGGATGAGATGTCGATCCAGAAACAGGTGCCTTCCGCGTCATTCTGGTCGGCCAGGGTCCTGATCCGCTCCGCGACGAAGGCACCCACATCGTCGCCGTGGATCTTCATCAGCTTGTCAGCAAACGCCCAGCGTTCCTGCGTCGGTGTCATGATCCACGACCAACTTGCTCAGGATCCATGACCGGCTCTCGCTTCTGCGTCCTTGAACCAGCATTCCTCCCAGCTTCTTGCCAAGTCCAGCACTTGATCATCGCGTCCCCGTAAATGCACGCGACGTCATCGAACGAGGACTGCCGCCAGAAACTGAAATGCCGATCCTGCGCTGGTTCCAACTCCAGCAGGGAATCATATCATGGCCGGTCGCCGCTCATCCCGATCACTACGCAGCTCCGTTGTGGCCGCTCTGCTTGCAGCGGCCGCCAGCAGTTCCTTGCTTGTGGCCGTCGTTGCGCCCATGACGCCGGCGCAGGCGCAGCTCAGCGTTTTCGATCCATCCAACTACGCCCAGAACATCCTGACCGCGGCGCGGACCCTCCAGCAGGTCAACCAGCAGATCCAGCAGCTTCAGAACGAAGCGTCGATGTTGATCAACATGGGCAAGCATCTGTCCAAGATCGATTTTCCGCAGCTTGAGGCGCTCAGGCGGACCTTGGGAGAGATCGACAAGCTGATGGGGCAGGCGCAGGGCATCGACTTCAAGGTCGACCAGCTTGACGGCAAGCTGAAGACGCTGTTCCCGCGGACTTTCGAGCAGGCGTTGCGTGGCGATCAGCGCGTCCAGGCGGCACGGGAACGACTCGATGCCAGCGCCCAGGCATTCCGCAAGACGATGGCGGTTCAGAGTCGGGTAGTTGAGAATGTGCACGAAGACGCCTCAGCGCTCGCCGAGATCATCGCGAAGAGCCAGGCGGCAGAGGGCTCCCTCCAGGCACAACAGGCAACCAACCAGCTTCTGGCACTGACTGCCAAGCAGCAGTTCCAGCTCCAGCAGATGATGGCCGCGCAGTTCCGCAGCGAGGCCGTCGAGCAGCAACGCCGGCTGACCCAGTCCGAGGAGGCCCGCGCGGCGACCAAGAAGTTCCTTGGCGACCGCAAGGCCTACACGCCCGAGCGCTGACGAGACCGGTCGCGGCAACCCTCCCCCTGATGCCGCGGCCGTAGCCCGCGGGGTCTCGGCGCGCTCCCCGTCCGAGGCCCCGCGGCACCATTTCCATCGAGTCAGGACGGCAGCATGAACGACCTCAACGTCATCGACCGGTTCTGTCAGGCGTTTATCGCCTATATCGATGCGGGATTCGGTCTGCTCGGCCCCGATGTCGGGTTCCTGACCGGCATTCTGATCGGCATCGACATCACGCTTGCCGGCCTGTTCTGGGCATTGGGCGGAGAAGACAATGTCATCGGCCGCTTCCTGCGCAAGATCCTCTATGTCGGCGCCTTCGCGCTTATCCTGAACAGCTTCTCGACGCTGTCCACGATCATCTTCCGGTCATTCGCGCAGGCGGGCCTGACCGCGGGCGGCGGTGCGCTTTCGGCCGATGACCTGCTGAAGCCGGGTCGGCTGGCTGGCATCGGCTTCGAGGCGGCCTGGCCGTTGCTTGACCAGGCAAGCGAGATGGTCGGGTTCACGACCTTCTTCGACAATTTCCTGACTATCGCGGTACTGCTGTTCGCCTGGGCGATCGTGATCATCGCCTTCTTCGTGCTCGCGGTGCAGATGTTCGTCTGCATCATCGAGTTCAAGCTCGTGAGCCTTGCGGGTTTCATTCTCGTGCCGTTCGCGCTGTGGAACCGCACCAGCTTTCTCGCCGAGAGGGTACTGGGCCACGTCGTAAGCTCGGGCATCAAGGTGATGGTGCTCGCAGTGATCGTCGGGATCGGCTCGGGCTTCTTCGCCGATTTCACGGCCGCCCTGAACGGACAGGAGCCCGATATCGGCCAGGCGATGAGCCTGGTGCTCGCCAGCCTCGCGCTGTTCGGCCTCGGTATCTTCGCGCCGGCGATCGCAAGCGGGCTCGCCTCAGGTGCGCCTCAGCTGGGCGCTGGCGCCGCTCTCGGTACGACCCTGGGTGCTGCCGGGATCACCATGGCGGCCGGCGGCGCCGCGATCGGCGGTGCGCGCATGGCCGCGAGCGGTGCGATGGGCGCTGTCCGCGCCGGGACCGCTATGGGTTCCGCTGCCTCGACCGCCTACGCGCTCGGCAAGGAAACCGGCGCAAGCCCTTCCGTTGCGTCCGGACTTGGCGGCGTCGCGCGTGCCGCTGGCAATGCGGCTAAAGCACGGGTCTCTGGTGCGTTGGGCGTAGGTGAAGCCGTGGGCAGCGGCCGCAAGGCGGCATGGAACGCGCTCAACGAAACCGGACCAGCCGCTTCGGCGGCGGGTTCGGACGGCACACCCGCATGGGCGCAAGCACTCAAGAGCGAACAGACTGCGCGGCATCGCCGCCAGCTCGCCGTCCACGCCATCGGCCAGGGGGACCGTGGCGGCGGTGCGGCCACCCCCGACATCAAGGAAAGGGACTGACCATGAAGTTCAGACGTGCGGTGCAGCGCTATGGGCGGACACCCGAGCCGGAGACGCCGTTCCAGCGCGCGGGCCAGCTCTGGGACGAGAGGATCGGATCTGCGCGGGTGCAGGCTCGCAACTGGCGGCTGATGGCGTTCGGCACGCTGTTTCTCAGCGGTGGACTGTCCGGCGCGCTGGTCTGGCAGTCGATACAGAGCCGCGTCATTCCCTATGTGGTGGCCGTGGATGCGCTTGGCGAGGCCAAAGCGATCGGCCCGGCTGACACAGTCTATCGCCCGACCGATCCGCAGACAGCCTGGGTGTTGTCGCACTTCATCGCCAATGTCCGCGGCGTCTCGCTCGATCCTGTCCTGACCCGCAAAGGCTGGCTTGAGGCCTATGATTTCGCGACGCGGCGCGGGGCGCAGTTCCTGAGCGCACATGCCCGCGGTTCGGGCGCGCTCACACGAATCGGCGAACGCACCGTCTCCGTGCAGGTGACCAGCGTCGTGCGAGCGTCGGACAAGAGCTTCCAGGTCAAATGGAACGAGACGGCCCATGAACGCGGCAGCCCCGCAGGCGTCAGCCGATGGACGGCGATCCTCACGCTTGTCGAGAAGCCGCCGCGCGATGCCGACACGCTTCGCCGGAATCCGCTGGGCATCTATGTCGACGCGATCGACTGGAGCCGCGAACTCGAGGTTCCCGCACCGTTGGCGGCGCCATCCGTAGCAGCCGCGCCTCCATCCCAATTGCCGCTTGGCTCGCCACTTGATCCCCGCCTCGCCGAGCCTGTCCCTTCGAAGGAGATACGCCAATGATCACGCATATCCTCGCCATGTCGCTGCTTGCCGGTAGCAGTGCCGATAAGCCGGCCCGGAGTGTCGTGGCTGCCGAACGCCGGGCGACCGTGGAACCCGCGCCGCTCAACTTCATCAATGCACGGCAACTCTATGCCTGGAACGAGGGCGCGATCTACCAGGCCTATGTCGCGCCCGGGATGATCACCGAAATCGCGCTGCAGCCGGGCGAGGGCCTGATCGCAGTCGCGGCGGGCGATACCGCGCGCTGGGTCATCGGCGATACGACGAGCGGGAGCGGCGAGGGCAAGCGCACGCATATTCTCGTGAAGCCGTACAGCGCCGGGCTTGAGACCAATCTTGTCGTGGCCACCGACAGGCGGGTCTATCATCTCCGGCTGATCAGCGTCCTGCGACATGCCATGACGGCGCTCGCCTGGACCTATCCGCAGGATGCCATGATCGCAATGAAGCGTGCAGCGGCCGAGGTCGCGCCCGCACCTGCACGGCCGGTCGAGCCACCGCTTGCGATCGAGGCGCTCGGGTTCGGCTATGTCATTACCGGCGATCGGCCGGCGTGGCGGCCGTTGCGTGCGTTCGACGATGGCCGGCACACCTATATCGAGTTTCCGGCATCAATCGCGGTGGGCGAGGCGCCGCCGCTTTTCCTGCTCGGACCAAAGGGCGAAGCCGAACTCGTCAATTACCGGATGCGCGGTCGATATTACATGATCGACCGGCTGTTCGATGCCGCCGAGCTGCGGCTGGGAACGGGCCGGCAGCAGGTCGTGCGGATCACGCGTGCGGGCGAGCGGAGGCTGCGCCATGGCCGATGAAAGCGCAGACGCCGCACCGGCGCCACAAAAGGTCGATCCCGAGACACTGGCGATCAGGGCGCGGCCGCCGCGCGCGATCCGGTTCAAGCGCAGCATGATCATCGGTGCGGCGGCGATCGGCTCGGCGAGCCTTATGGCGGTTGCCTGGATGGCGCTGCAGCCACGGATATTCCGGCAGGTAGCGCAGGAGAGCGAATTGTCGCAGCCGAACAGCCGTGCCGCTGGCGACGCGCTTGCGGACCTGCCGTCGAGCTATGGTGATGTCCCCAGGCTGGGGCCACCGCTTCCCGGTGATCTCGGCCGGCCGATCCTTCGCGCCCAGCAGCGCGAGCAGCTCGCGCCGGCTGGTTCTGGCATGAGCACGGCCGACGCGGCGCGAGGCGAGCGTGATCGACGGGCGGCTGAACTTCGGACGGCACGCGAGTCGGGGCTGCTGGTGCAGGCGTCCGGTCGGTCAGGTCCAGTGGCACCCTCGCTGGTCGATCAAAGGAATGTGGGTGTGGTGGACGCCGCATCCCAGCCGGTCGCGGCGAACGCCGGTGATCGCAAGGCGGCGTTCGTCACAACCCTGGACAATCGGGGGGACGTTAACCCGTATCGCGTGATCCAGCCTGTCTCGGCCAATATGCTGATGGCGGGCAGCGTGATCGCCGCGAGCCTGATCACCGGCATCAACTCGGATCTTCCCGGCATGGTGACCGCGCAAGTCACGCAGACTGTCTATGACAGTGCGACCGGACGGATCCTGCTGGTGCCTCAAGGCGCGCGATTGATCGGGAGGTACGACAATGTCGTCGCGTTCGGGCAGAGCCGGGCGCTGGTGGTCTGGCAGCGGATCATATTCCCCGACGGAAGCGCGCTCAGGCTCGACAATGCGCCCGCGACCGATGGGGCAGGATATGCGGGACTCGCGGACAAGGTCGATTTCCATACCTGGCGCCTGCTGAAAGGCGTGGCGATGGCGACCTTGCTGGGGATCGGGACCGAATTGTCGGTCTCGGGAGAGAGCGATCTGGTCGAGGCGATCCGCGAATCGACCCAGTCCAATGTGGCGCGCGCGGGAGACCGGATCACGCAGCGTAATCTCGACATCCCACCGACGATCAGCATCCGGCCAGGGGCGCCGGTCAGGCTCGTCGTCCACCGGGATCTGGTGATTGAGCCACGGCAGGAGGCGGAGCGATGACGGCGATCAAACTTCCGAAGTTGCCCGAGCGGACACCGGTGAAGCTGGTGATCCATATCAGCCCTGAGCTTCATCAAACGCTAAACGCCTATGCTGAGCTCTACTGTGAAACCTACGGTAGCAAAGAGTTGGTCGTCGATCTCGTACCCCATATGCTCGCGGCGTTTCTCATGAGCGATCGCGCATTCTCCTCACGGGGCCGCGGAGGTGAACGGCCGTAGCGCGGGGCGGGGCCGCTTATTCCGACCGAGTCTCGACTAATCGAGCACCCCCTTTGGCCCATGCGACCAATGCGCGGTCGAGACCTCGGCATTCTTCAATGCGAGGATTCACAATGGCTGAAGCACATATTGGACCAACGGTGGAGCAGGAGATGGAGCGAATTACCGTTCGCATACCCGAAGCCTGCCGTCTGACCGGGATCAAGCGGTCGAAATTCTACCAGCTGATCCAGCAGGGCGAGATCAAGATCATCAAGGTCGGCTCGATCACGCTTGTACCGGTCGCCGCGCTGCGGAGTTTTTTGGCAAAATCCGGAAAGGTCTGACGCGTTCGAATTCGAAGTCGCGAACTCGGTGCGGCCATCTTTTGGGTCGGACCTGGAGGCTTCGATATCCGCGCGGTCATGTCTGCTTTTTGGCGATCCGGCCTTAGCCGGGACCATCTTCCGAATCGCAACGTGCGATTCACCCGTCAACGGGCACGAGCTCTTTCGGCCCAACATGACGCACGCAGGCGCGGCGGGACTCGGAACGCTGGCCAATTCGCCCAGACGATGGCGGCAATATTCAGATTATTCGCGATTGTTTGATGAAAGCGGAGAGTGCGATTTCCACCCTCGTTCATTTCATGCCCATTTCATGCCCGGCTTTTCAATCTAGCCTAAGTCATTGAAAACCTGGCGCACCCAAGAGGATTCGAACCTCTGGCCTCTGCCTTCGGAGGGCAGCGCTCTATCCAGCTGAGCTATGGGTGCATGCGCACAGGGCGACAGGCTTCGGGGCGCTTAGCAAAGCCCTTTGCGCTTGGCGAGCGCTTTCAGTTCTTTCGTTTCCGGTCCGCCAGCGTGACCGGCTGGAACTGGCCGAGGCCGCAGCTCGGGCCGGCGATCGAGACCGGGGTGCGGATCACCGTGATGATGTCGGTCGAACAGAGCTGGCTAAGCGAGGTGCTGTAGGAAAAACGCTCCTCGAAGCCGAGCGAATTGCACTGGTAGGGCAGGGTGTTGCGATACACCTTACCGCCCGACATGTGGAAATCGATCGTCTGATCGCCATGTACCCGGGTCTCGCGGATCTGGGTGAGCGGAATGCAGCTCAACGGCTTGCCCGTCGGCGTTGCGGCAGGGATGGCGTTACGGTCCTTGCCGGCAGAGGCCGAACCGGAGATCGCGGTGACGGCGAATGCGGCCGCCGCCAGGATGATCGAGCGCTTCATGACGCGTCCTTTCCTGCTTTCCCGCCAGCATGCGCGGGCGGAGGTGTCTTGGGCCTGAACGCACAGAGATCCTGGACGATGCATCGCCAGCATTCGGGCTTCCTTGCCTTACAGACGTAGCGGCCATGCAGAATCAGTAAATGATGCGCCGGCAGCCGGAACGGCTTGGGCGTGACCTTTTCCAGCCCCTTCTCCACCGCGAGCGGCGTCTTGCCGGGGGCGAGGCCGGTGCGGTTGCAGATGCGGAAGATATGCGTGTCGACCGCGAAGGTTTCCGCGCCGAAGGCGGTGTTCATCACCACGTTCGCGGTCTTGCGGCCGACGCCGGGCAGGCGTTCCAGCGCGTCGCGATCGGCCGGCACCTCGCTGCCATGCTCGGCGATCAGCATCTCGGACAGCGCGATGACGTTCTTCGCCTTGGCGTTGAACAGGCCGATCGTCTTGATGTGCTGTTTCAGCCCCGCCTCGCCGAGCGCCACCATCGCCTCAGGCGTCGTCACGTCCTGAAACAGCCGGCGCGTGGCTTTGTTCACCCCCGCATCGGTCGCCTGCGCCGACAGGACGACCGCCACGAGCAGCGTATAGGTGTTGACGTATTCGAGCTCGGTCTCGGGCGAAGGATTGTCGTCGTGCAGCCGCGAGAAGAATTCGAAGATGTCGGCCTTTTTCACAGGCCCAGCACGTCCGCCATCCTGTAGCGGCCGGCCGGCTTGCCGGCGAGCCACAGCGCCGCGCGGACAGCGCCGCGCGCGAAGATCTCGCGGCTCTCGGCACGGTGGTTGAGTTCGATCCGTTCGCCTTCGCCCGCGAAGACGACGAAATGGTCGCCCGCGACCGATCCGCCGCGCAGCGAGGAAAATCCGATATGCCCCTCGGTGCGGCTGCCGGTCATGCCGTCGCGGCCGCGATCGCTGTTCGCCGACAGGTCGATGCCGCGTCCGTCGGCCGCGGCCTGGCCGAGCAGCAGCGCGGTGCCCGACGGCGCGTCGACCTTGTGGCGATGATGCATCTCGGCGATCTCGATATCCCAGTCCGGCCCCAGCCGTTCCGCCGCCTGACGGACCAGCGCGGCAAGCAATGTGACGCCGAGCGAGGTGTTCCCGGTCTGGAGCACCGCGACATGCGCGGCCGCGTCGTCGACGGTCTGATGATCGTCGGGGCCGAGCCCGGTGGTACCGATCACGATGGGAATGCCCGCCGCCACCGCCGCGCCGACATTGCCGACCAGCGCGGCCGGCGCCGAGAAGTCGACCAGCACGTCGGATGCGCGCGCCAGCGCGGCCACGTCGCCGCCGGCATCGACGCCGCCTGCCAGCACCGCGCCGCTGCCCGTGACGGCATCGGCGATCGCCTTGCCCATCCGTCCTGCGCTTCCGATGATCCCGATCCGTGTCATGCCTGTCCTGGTCCGTCTTGCTTCGTGCGTCTGCCGCTGCTTCATGGGCGACATGAACGACATCCGCAACATCGTCATCCTCACCGGCGCGGGCATCTCCGCCGAGAGCGGCCTTGCCACCTTCCGCGGGCCCGACGGACTATGGGAAGGGCATCGTGTCGAGGATGTCTGCACACCGCAGGCGCTCGCGCGCGATCCGGAGACGGTGCATCGATTCTATGATGCGCGCCGCGCCGCGCTCGCCACGGTTTCGCCCAATGCGGCGCATGAGGCGTTGGCGCGGCTCGATGCCGAGTGGTCGGGCGAATTGCTGATCGTCACCCAGAATGTTGACGACCTGCATGAACGCGCCGGCGCGGGGCGGCTGCTCCATATGCATGGCGAGCTTCGCTCCGCGCTGTGCGCGGCATGCGGCCGCGCCGAGCCGTGGGATGGGCCGATGGGGCAGGGGCGGCGCTGCGGCGGTTGCGGAACGCCCGCGCTCAGGCCCGACATCGTGTTCTTCGGCGAGATGCCGTACGAGATGGAACGGATCGAACGCGCGCTGTCGCGTGCCGATCTGTTCGTCTCGATCGGGACGTCGGGCGCGGTCTATCCCGCCGCCGGTTTCGTCCAGACCGCGCGTCATCATGGCGCCCGCACGCTGGAGCTCAACCTGGACCCGTCGGCCGGCAGCTTCCTGTTCGACGAGACGCGCCAGGGGCCAGCGAGCGTTCTGGTGCCGCAATGGGTCTCGGAAATTCTGGCTCTGAATGGCGGATGACGTCATGCCGTCGGCTGACGCAACCGGGGGCTTGCATTTCCGGACGGATCGGGAAACTATCCGTATAAGAAAATAGAGGGACGAGGACAGATGCGCTCATTGCTGCGCCGTCAGGGCGATTGCATATTGATCGGCACGTTCGCCGCCGTGGCCTGGGCCGCGCTGATCGGGACGATCGCACTCAAATTCTGATCGAACGCCTATCGCATTCGACCGATACAGATTCGCCGTTTTCGAGCCATAATGGATTTTGGCGTGACCGGATATCCATGCGCATCAGCTCAGTTTTACTGAGTGATTATTTTTCCGATTTTATCTAATCGCAAATCGCATCCGGCTGTTACGGTTCTGCGAGCGAAGTAGTTTGTGCGGGATTGCGTTTTCTGGAGGAGCAGGCCCCGCACTTCGAAACCCTTCGCCAGGCGCTGATCGATGGCGAGAATAGCGGTTCGGCGACGCTGCTGGACATGGGCGAGATCAAGCGGACGGCACGGGAGCACGTAAATCGGGACTCACTCAATCCACCCAGTCCAGCCCGATATCACGATAGACGCCGCGATCCTCGTCCCAGTCGGGCTTCACCTTCACATGCAGATACAGATGGACGCGCACGCCGAGCAGCGTGGCCAGTTCGGCGCGTGAGCGGCTGCCGATCTCCTTCAGTCGCTGTCCGCCCTTGCCCAGGATGATCGCGCGCTGGCTGGTCCGGCCGACCAGGATCTGCTGATGGATCTCGACCGATCCGTCGTCGCGCTCCTCGTATTTCTCGGTCTCGACCACGCAGGAATAGGGCAGTTCGGCATGGAGCTGCAGATAGAGCTGCTCGCGCGTCACTTCCGCCGCGAGCATCCGGTCGGTCGCGTCGGACACCTGATCCTCGGGGAAATGCCACGGTCCTTCGGGCATCGCCGCGCCCAGCGCCGCCTTCAGGTCGGCCAGCCCGTCGCCGGTCGCCGCGCTGATCATGAAGATCTCGTCGAAGCCGAGCTGCGCGTTCAGCCGCTCGGCATGGACCAGCAGACGCGCCTTGTCCGCGATGTCGACCTTGTTGAGGATCAGGATCTTGCGCTCCGATCGGCCCTTCAGCGCCTCGACGATGCTCGTCACCTTGGGGCCGAGCCCCGCCTTGGAATCGACGACCAGCGCGATCAGGTCGGCATCCTGCGCGCCGCCCCATGCTGCCGCGACCATCGCGCGGTCCAGCCGGCGCTTGGGCTCGAATATGCCGGGCGTGTCGACCAACATGATCTGGCTGCTACCCTCGATCGCGACGCCCATCAGCCGCGTGCGCGTGGTCTGCGCCTTGGGGCTGACGATCGCGACCTTCTGGCCGACCAGAGCGTTGACGAGCGTCGACTTGCCCGCATTGGGGGCGCCGACCACGGCGACGAGGCCGCAGCGTTGTTGATTGATATCGTTCACCGGACCGCCTTTGCGCGAAACTGCGCGATAGGCAAGGAAGGCGTTGGCGCCCGGCTCAGTCCAATTGTGCCAGAAGCGCCTTTGCGGCCGCGGTTTCCGCTTCCTGTTTCGACGCGCCGGTGGCGCTCGCCTCGGCGAGTTTGCCGATCGAGACGGTGACGGTGAAGACGGGGGCGTGGTGCGGTCCGGACCGGTCGGTGACGGTGTAGACGGGCGGGCGCCGATTATGCGCCGCGGCCCATTCCTGCAACGCCGATTTGGGATGGCGCGGTGCGCTGGTCTGCGTATCGATCAGGTCCGCCCAGGCGCTACGGATGAAGTTGCGCGCGGCATCGAGCCCCCCTTCGAGCCAGAGCGCGCCGATCAGCGCCTCGACTACATCGCCCAGGATATTGTCGCTCTGCGCAGCACCGTCGTCGCGTGCCTGCTTGCCGAGCCGAAGATAGGGGATCAGGCCGATCCGCCGTGCGACCTCAGCACAGGTCTCGCCTGCGACCAGCGCGTTGAAGCGTGGCGAGAGCTTGCCTTCGGGCTCGTTGGGAAACCGTTCGAACAGCCAGTCGGCCATGACCAGGCCGAGAACGCGATCGCCCAGGAATTCCAGCCGCTCGTAATTCTCGGTGCTCTGGCTGCCATGCGTGACGGCGCGCTGGAACAGGGCCGGGTCTGCCGGCCTATGGCCCAGCGCCTGTTCGGACCAGGCCCCAAGATCGGGCGTGCTCAGAAGCGCTCCCCGATCCGTTCCCAGCGCGCGGCGGTGAACCAGGTCCAGGGCAGCAGCCAGGATGCCGTGCCGTCGGTCGAGAATACGCTGACCCAGGCGCGGCCGACCAGATTCTCCTCCGGCACCAGCCCGATCGCGCCATTTTCCTGCGCGGGGAAACGGCTGTCGGCACTGTGATCGCGATTGTCGCCCATCAGGAACAACATACCTTCGGGCACGGTGAAGACCCGCGTGTCGTCGCCGGCAGTGCCCTGCGCGGTGTCGAGCACATCATAGCTTTTTCCGTTGGGCAGCGTCTCGCGATAGCGGGTGTATCGGCACTGCCGGCCGCCGGGAACGGCCTCCACCGACTCGTCGGTCAGGCATTTGCTGTACGGTTTCTCGGGCAACACGAAGTCGGCGATGCGTTCGCGCGGCACCGCGACGCCGTTCAGGAACACCTGACCCTCACGGACCTGCACCATGTCTCCGGGCAGGCCTATCACGCGTTTGATATAGTCCTGGCGCTGATGCGGGGGCGCCTTGAACACCACCACGTCGCCGCGCTCCGGCGTGCTCGCGAACACACGGCCGGGGATCAGCGGAACGCTGAACGGCATCGAATAGCGCGAATAGCCATAGCTCCATTTCGAGACGAGCAGGTAATCGCCCACCAGCAGCCGCGGCATCATCGATTCGGACGGGATATTGAACGGCGCCGCGAAGAAGCTGCGGAACAGGAAGACGAAGATCCCGAGCTTCACCAGGAAGATCATGAAATCCGCGGTTTCCGACCGCTTTTTCTTGCGAGGCTTGGATGCGGAGGTCTGGTCGCTCATTTCGGTGCTTTGCGGCGCGCCCGACGAACCGTCAAGCGACGCGACGCATGGCTAGAGGCAGTAGGCGATCGCGCCTTGCAACCAGATCATCACGCCCTGGCTCCGCCACAGCAGCCAGCCGGCCACAATCAGCGGCACGGCGATGGCCCCGGCGATCAGCGCGCCGCGCCGTGTCATGCCGGCACCGCGCGCCGGACGAGCGGCGTGTCGCGGATCGGCAGGTGGACGATCGCCGCCATCGCGGCCAGCGCGATCGATGCGATCCAGGCCGCGTCGTACGATCCCATACGATCGAACATGTAGCCCGCAGCCCAGGCGCCGAAGAAGCTTCCGACCTGATGCGACAGGAAAACGATGCCGCCGAGCATCGAGAGGTGGCGCACGCCGAAGATCTGGCTGACCAGCCCGTTGGTGAGCGGCACCGTGCCGAGCCAGAGGAAGCCCATCGCGGCGGCGAAGGCCAGCGCTGTGACGTTGGTCAGCGGCAGGGCGAGGAACAGGACGAACACCAGACCGCGCGCCGCGTAAAGGCCGGCAAGCACCAGATGCTTGGGATAACGATCCCCCGACATGCCGAAGGCGTAGGATCCGAAGATGTTGAACAGGCCGACCAGCGCAAGCGCGGTCGCGCCGAT
>Ga0209902_100880_pt1 | contig 21310 bp, 23 predicted proteins | sample FECB27metaG_FD_188304 | JGI IMG/M metagenome (GOLD analysis project Ga0209902, IMG submission 188304) | Cyanobacterial communities from the Joint Genome Institute, California, USA - FECB-27 (SPAdes) (version 2) | ecosystem: Environmental > Aquatic > Thermal springs > Hot (42-90C) > Microbial mats...
CGATGGCGAGGCAGGCGGCGGAAACAAGCCAGACGGACTTCGACATATAGGCTCCTCTCGAGACATTATTCTTGTCTATTTGTCCGTAAAGCTAACGTGCTCGTCCTGCGCTCGCCAGCCGGGAGCGTGCAAGGAATGGCGGATTTCCAAGGGTTAGCGGCCTTTTTGCCACAGTGGTTCGTTTGACGCTACGGAAAGCGGCAAGCGTTGCAGTGCGGCAAAAACGAAAAAAGGCGCGCAAGCCGGAGCTGCGCGCCTTTTGATCGTGATCGGGAGGTGCGGGCCGCCCGTGCGAGCCCGCATGTCCCTCTTATTTCGGCGAAAGCACCATCAGCATCTGGCGGCCTTCCATGCGCGGATAGGCTTCGACCTTGGCATCCTCTGCGGTGTCTTCCTGGACGCGCTGGAGCAGCGCCATGCCGAGCTGGCCGTGGCTGAGCTCGCGACCGCGGAAACGCAGCGTGACCTTCACCTTGTCGCCTTCGCCGATGAACGCGTGAATCTTCTTCATCTTCACGTCGTAGTCATGGTCGTCGATGTTCGGACGCATCTTGATCTCCTTGATCTCCTGCGTCTTCTGCGACTTGCGGGCGAGGTTCGCCTTTTTCTGCGCCTCGTATTTGAACTTGCCGACATCGAGGAACTTGGCGACCGGCGGATCGGCGTTGGGAGAGACCTCGACCAGATCGAGCCCGGCCTCCTGGGCCTGCTCCATCGCTTCCTTCGTATACATGACGCCCAGATTCTCGCCGTTTTCGTCGATCACGCGGACCTTGGGCGACGAGATGAATTCATTGTAGCGCGGGCCGTTCATAGGCACCGGCGGGGCGCCGAGCGGGCGCCGGGTCATGGGCGGACGTATAGCAGCTTCTCCTGAATCGCGATCATGAGCGCGCCATTTAGCGATTCACCACGCCGGAGAAAAGGGCAACGGTGCCGCGGAAAGCAGATTTCCGCTGCACCGTTGCGAATTGGCGTCAGTGAGCGTTTGCCGGAAACGCGCCAGTGCGGGGTTTTCGACCAGGGCTAACGAAGATCCGGCGGCGTCGCCTCGGCCTTGAGCATGGCGACGGCCTCGACCAGCGGCATGATCCGCTGCCCTTCCTGGCCGAGCGTGCGGATGGCGACGGTGCCTTCCTCCGCCTCGCGCTTGCCGATCACCAGCAGGTGCGGAACCTTGGCGAGCGAATGCTCGCGCACCTTGTAGTTGATCTTTTCGTTGCGCACGTCGGTTTCGGCACGAATGCCCGCGGCGCGCAGCGCATCGACGACGGTTTCGGCATAGTCGTTGGCGTCGGACACGATCGTCGCGGCCACTGCCTGAACCGGCGCCAGCCACAGCGGGAAGCGGCCGGCATGATGCTCGATCAATATGCCCAGGAACCGCTCGAACGTGCCCAGGATCGCGCGATGCAGCATCACCGGGCGATGCTTCTCGCCGTCCTCGCCGACATAGGATGCGTCAAGCCGCTCGGGCAGGACATAATCGAGCTGCAGCGTGCCGCACTGCCAGGTGCGCCCGATCGCGTCGGTCAGGTGGAATTCCAGCTTGGGCGAATAGAAGGCGCCCTCGCCCTCCAGCTCTTCCCAGCCATATTCCGGCCCCGCGCGGCCGGCCAGGCGGACGGCTTCGCGCAGGTCGGCCTCGGCCCGGTCCCACATCTCTTCGGTGCCGAAGCGCTTTTCCGGGCGCAGCGCCAGCTTGATCGAATAGCTTTCGAAACCGAGATCCTTGTAGATCGCGTCGAGCAGGTCGCAGAATGCGCGTGTCTCGTCGACGATCTGGTCTTCGCGGCAGAAGATGTGCGCGTCGTCCTGGGTGAACTGGCGGACGCGCATGATGCCGTGCAGCGCGCCATGCGCCTCGTTGCGATGGCAGCAGCCGAACTCGGCGAGCCGCAGCGGCAGTTCGCGGTACGACTTGATCCCCTGGCGGAAGATCAGCACGTGCGCGGGGCAGTTCATGGGCTTGAGCGCCATCAGGTCCGAATCGCCCGACAGTACCGGGCCCTCGTCCTCGGTGCTCGGCACCTCGTCGGGCACGACGAACATGTTCTCGCGATATTTGCCCCAATGGCCCGACGCTTCCCACTGGCGCGCGTCCATCAGCTGCGGCGTCTTCACCTCGCGATAATCGGCCGCGTCCAGCTTGCGGCGCATATAGGCTTCGAGCTGGCGCCACAGGATATAGCCCTTGGGGTGCCAGAAGACCGAACCCTGCGCCTCGGACTGGAGGTGGAACAGGTCCATTTCCTGCCCGATCTTGCGATGGTCGCGCTTCGCCGCTTCCTCGAGCCGCGTCAGATGCGCGTCGAGCTGCTTCTTGTTGAGCCAGCCGGTGCCGTAGATGCGGCTGAGCATCGCGTTCTTCTGGTCGCCGCGCCAATAGGCGCCCGAGACGCGCGTCAGCTTGAACGCCTGGGGATCGAGCTTTCCGGTGGAGGCCAGGTGCGGCCCGCGGCACATGTCGAGCCAGTCGCCGCCCGACCAATAGACGGTCAGCGCCTCGTCACCCGGCAGTTCCGCCGCCCATTCCGCCTTGAAGGTCTCGCCCTGCTCGGTCCAGCGCGCGATCAGGTCCTCCCGGCTCCATTCCTCGCGGCGCAGCGGCTTGTCCGCCGCGATGATCGCGCGCATCGCGGCTTCGATCGCGGGCAGGTCCTCTTCGGTGAAGGGGCGATCCTTTGGCGCGAAATCATAATAGAAGCCGTCGTCGGTCGAGGGGCCGAAGGTGATCTGCGTGCCGGGAAAGAGCTGCTGCACGGCCTCCGCCAGGATATGCGCATAGTCGTGGCGCGCCAGTTCCAGCGCATCGGCCTCGTCGCGCGCCGTCACCAGCGCCAACTGGGCATCGCCCTCCAGCGGGCGCATGATGTCGCGCAACTCGCCGTCGACGCGCGCCGCGATCGCGGCCTTGGCAAGGCCCGGCCCGATCGCCGCGGCGATGTCCGCCGGGGTAGTCCCCGCCGCAACCTCTCGGACGGATCCGTCGGGCAGCGTGATCTGGAACATCTCGGACATGGGAATGGGTTTGCCTTTTGCTTGGATGCGCGAAATTGCGCGCGCGGCTTATGCCTTTGGCGGCGCGCGATGCCAAGGGCGGCTTGGAGAAAGCCGCCTGCCCCTGATAGATGGGGTGGATCGCCGTTCAAGAGAAGGTGTCCGTCGTGTTCAACAGACTGTTCCGCGCCCATCCCGCCGACCTCGGCGAAAGCTATGGTGAGCATTTCCGCGCCGCATTCGGATTCGGCGTCGCGATGATCGGGGGCGGTGCCGCCTGCATCGTCCATGCGCTGGTGCCCGCCGCGTTCCAGACGACGGGCAGCGGCACGGTGAAGCGGCTCTACGAGCTGATGGTCGCCAAGCGCGCGGCCAAGCGCGAGGCCAATATCGAAATGGCGTCGATCGAATGGGTTATCTGATCTATTAACGATGCAATCCGTTGACGCCGGTCCGGAATTGGGGCCTGCTGAGCGCTTGGCAAGTCTGGGGCGGGCAATGGACGATCAGGGCGCGGGCGAAAGCGCATTCACATTCGACGGAAGCTGGCGCGAATTCGCACCGATCGCGATCACCAACCTGTTGCTGACGATCGTCACGCTGGGCATCTACCGGTTCTGGGCGACGACGCGCGAGCGCCGTTATTTGTGGAGCCGCACCCGCTTCATCGATGACCGGTTCGAATGGAGCGGTACGGGGCTCGAGCTTCTGATCGGGTTCGTTCTGGTGGCGCTGCTCGTCTTCGTGCCGGTCTTCGCGCTCCAGTTCGTTGCGCAGGGCATGATCCTGCAGGGGCAGGTCGTCGCGGTCGGCGTGATGTTCTTCACGCTCTACATGTTCTTCTTCTACCTGTTCGGCATCGCCCGATTCCGGGCGCTCCGCTATCGGCTCAGCCGAAGCTGGTGGCGCGGTATCCGCGGCGGCAGCGACGATCAGGGCTGGCGGTACGGCTGGTCCTATCTGTGGAAGACCGTGCTGGGTTTCCTCGCCATGGGTCTGCTGGTGCCCTGGTCGATGACCAGCCTGTGGAACGAACGCTGGCGCGCGATGAGCTTCGGTGCCCAGCAGTTCGACGCGGAGGCGCGCTGGGGCAATATCTTCCTGCGCTATATCCTCTGTTATGCGGCGCCCTTCGTGCTGATGATCGGTCTTTTCGTCGCGATCATCCCGATCATGATCGTGGCGGGCCAGGGGGGTGAACCGGGGCCCGGCGCGGTCGTCGGCGTCTTCGTGATCGTCCTCGCATTCTATATCGTGCTGCCGCTGATCGCGCTCGCCTTCTATGCGGCATTCATGCGGGAAGCGGTCGGCGCGCTGAAGCTCGGCACGATCGAATTCGCCTTTACCGCGCGCACCAAGCACTGGCTTCTGCTCTTCCTCGGCAATCTCGGGCTCTGGCTGCTGGCGCTGGTCGTCGCGATCGTCCCGCTCGCGGCGCTGGGGATGCTCTCCAGCTTCACTCAGATGCAGCCGGGCGAAACGCCGTTCTCGGAGAACAGCGCCGGCTTCGTCGTCACGCTGGTCGCGCTGGTCATCCCCTTCGCGCTGGTCGGTCCCTTCATCCGTTATCGCACCTGGCGCTTCGGCGTCCGCTGGCTCGAAGCCTATGGCGAGATCGATGCCGACGTGCTGACCCAGTCGACCACGCGCACGCCCACCCAGGGTGAAGGGCTGCTCGACGCATTCGACGTCGGCGCGATCTGACATGGGCGAAGCGGCCGCGGTCTGGCATTATGACGGCGTCACCGCGCGCCGCCGCCATCCGTCGCTGACGCCGGTCGCGGACGGCTTCCTGCTGATCGAGGACGACGCGACCACGGGGCCGTTCGCCTGGGACGCCCTGATCGCGCAGACCGGAGCGGCGGGCGAGCGGGTCTATGGTCTGAAGGGGCAGCCGGGCTGGCGGATCGGCTTTTCCGGCGAAGTGCCTGCCGGGATCGATGCCCGATTGCCGCATCCCGAACGCTATGGACGATGGATCGACCGGTTCGGGCTTGTGCGCGCATCGGCGGTGCTGGCGGTCGTTGCCGGCTTCATTGTCTTCATCGGCGTCAGCGCGCCGGGCTGGATCGCGCCTTATGTGCCGTCCAGCTGGGAACGGCGGCTGGGCGACGCGATGGTCGGCGATTTCGGCGGGCGTTTCTGCAACGGCCCGGGCGGTCAGCAGGCGCTGGATCGGCTGGCCGGCCAGCTAGCCGGGAGCGGCGCGCCGATCGAAGTGCGCGTCGCCAATATCAAGATGGTCAATGCGGTCGCATTGCCCGGCGACAAGATCGTGATCTTCCGCGGGTTGTTGTCCGACGCGAAATCGCCCGACGAGGTCGCCGGCGTGCTGGGGCACGAGATCGGCCATGTCCGCAATCGCGATGTCATGGCCGCGCTGTTGCGCCAGATGGGCCTGAGCGTTCTGCTCGGCGGCTTCAGCGGCGATGTCGGCGGCACGTTCAACGCGCTCCTCGCCGCCACCTATTCGCGCGAGGCGGAGGCACGCGCCGACGATTATGCGATCCGCGCGCTCGGGCGTGCGTCGGTGTCGCCGGCGGCGACCGCGGGCTTCTTCTCCCGCCTGGCGCGCGACGAGGCGAAACTCGGGCCGGCGCGTGCGGCGCTCGGCTATATGTCGAGCCATCCCATGTCCGATTCGCGCGAGCGCAAGTTCAAGGCGGGCGTCGTGCGCACGGCATCCTATCGTCCCTCGCTCGACGCCGCGCAGTGGCAGGCGCTGGCCGGCATCTGCAGCAACGATCCGCAGGTGAAGGACGAAGGCTGGTTTCCCGGCTGAGCCGGTTTCCATCGCGGGCGGGGGCTCGTAAGAGCGTGCGATGTCCGAACCTGCCTTCTCCGCCCGCCCCGACGGGCTTCGCCTCGCCTATGCGTTGCGCCCCGGCGCCGGGCCGACCATCGTCTTCCTGCCCGGTTATATGTCCGACATGGAAGGGTCGAAGGCACTGGCGCTCGATGGCTGGGCGGCGGAGACCGGCCGCGCGATGCTGCGGCTGGACTATGAAGGATGCGGCGCAAGCGAGGGCGCGTTCGAGGACGGGACGCTGCTGTCGTGGCGCGACGACGCATTGCACCTGATCGACACGCTGACCGAAGGACCGCTGATCGTCGTCGGATCGTCGATGGGCGGCTGGCTGATGCTGCTGGTGGCGCTCGCACGGCCGGATCGGGTTGCCGCGCTGGTCGGGATCGCGGCCGCGCCCGATTTCACCGTCTGGGGGTTCAGCGATGCCCAAAAGGCGGAGATCGCGGCGCATGGCCGGATCGAGGAACCGAGCGACTATGCCGATCAGCCCTATGTGACGACGTTCGGTTTCTGGGAGTCGGGTCAGGCCAGCCTGTTGCTGGAGGACCAGATCGCGATCGACTGTCCGGTGCGCCTGCTCCACGGCCAGGCCGATCCCGATGTGCCGTCCGGCGTATCGCTCCGCCTGGCCGCGGCGCTCCGTTCAGCCGATGTGCAGGTGACTTTGGTCAAGGACGGCGATCATCGGCTGTCGCGCCCGCAGGACATCGCCCTGTTGCGCGCGACCGTCGCCAGCCTTGCGGAGCCTGGATGATCCCGATCCTGTTGATTCTCGCCGCGCAGGCGCCTGCCGTTTCGGCTGCACCGTCAGCCGCACCCTCTGCCGCCGAACAGCGTTTCGACGAATGCGTCGCGCTGATCGAATCCGATCCGACACGGGCGATCGCGACCGCCGATGCATGGCGGATCGCCGGAGGCAGCGTGGCCGCGCGCCATTGCCTGGCGCTCGCCTATGTTGCGCAGGGCCGATATGTCCCCGCCGCGGTGGCGTTCGAACAGGCCGCGCGCGAAGCGGAAACGACGCGTGACGCGCGGGCCGCCAATCTCTGGGTCCAGGCCGGCAATGCCCGGCTGGCGGCGAAACAGGCCGATCTGGCGCGGGCCGCCTTCGATGCCGCGCTTGCGCACGGTACGCTGGATGGCGAGCGACTGGGAGAGGCGCATCTGGATCGCGCACGGGCGCGCGTGGCGCTCGGCGACAATCCGGCGGCGCGCATCGATCTGGACGCGGCGCTCAAGCTGGCGCCGGCCGATCCGCTGGCCTGGCTGCTCTCGGCCACGCTTGCCCGACGGATGAACGATCTGCCGCGCGCGCAGGCCGACATCGCGGAAGCGGCGAAGCGCGCGCCCGACGACGCTTCGGTCGCATTGGAAGCGGGCAATATCGCGATCCTGTCCGGCGCGCCGGAAGCGGCGAAGGTTGCGTGGCAGGGCGCGGTGAACAACCAGCCGGAAAGCGACGCCGGCAAGTCGGCGAAGGCTGCGCTCGCCGCGCTCGAGGCGGACATGGCGAAGACGCCGCCGAAATAGCGCGCCGGAGGCTGCAAAGCGCCGTGCCATCGCCTATATCCGGGTGGCCCGGCATCGACCGGGCGGCAATGAGGGCTGCCTTTCCGTGAAATATCTCCACACCATGATCCGCGTCACCGATCCGGACGAGACCATCCGCTTCTTCGAACTGCTGGGTCTGAACGAGGTCAATCGGATCGAGAGCGAGCAGGGCCGTTTCACGCTGATCTTCATGGCGGCGCCCGGCGACGAGGATGCCCAGGTCGAACTGACCCATAACTGGGATCCCGAGACCTATGGCGGCGGCCGCAATTTCGGCCATCTGGCCTATCGCGTCGACGATATCTACGAAACCTGCCAGCGGCTGATGGATGCCGGGGTCACGATCAACCGGCCGCCGCGCGACGGGCATATGGCCTTTGTCCGCACGCCCGACGGCATCTCGATCGAGCTGCTGCAGGACGGCCATCTGCCGCCCGCCGAACCCTGGGCATCGATGCCGAACACCGGCAAGTGGTGAGCGCCGTCGCCGACCTGCTGCGCGCGCGCCCGGTGATCCAGGCGCCGATGGCGGGTGCGGGCGGCGTCGCGCTGGCCGCGGCGGCGATCCGGGGCGGCGGCATCGGATCGCTGCCCTGCGCGCTGATCTCGCCCGCGCTGGCGATCGAGCAGGCGGCGGCGGTCCGCGCCGCGGCGGAGGGGCCGCTCAACCTCAACTTCTTCTGCCACAGGCTCGATCCGGCCGGCGACGAGACCGGGTGGCGCGCGCTGCTCGCGTTCTATTATGCCGAATATGATGTCGGCCCGCCGGCCGAGCCGCCCCCGCTGCGCCTGCCCTTCGACGCGGCGATGTGCGCGGCGGTGGAGGCGATCCGGCCGGAGATCGTCAGTTTCCATTTCGGCCTGCCCGCGCCGGAACTGGTCGCGCGGGTCAAGGCGGCCGGCGCGCTCGTCCTGTGTTCCGCCACCAGCGTCGCCGAAGCGCGCTGGCTCGCGGCCAGGGGCGTCGATGCGGTGATCGCCCAGGGGTTCGAGGCGGGCGGCCATGCCGGGCGTTTCCTTGCCGCGGCGCCGGGGACCGAGATGGGGCTGTTCGCGTTGCTGCCGCAGATCGCCGATGCGATCGACCTGCCCGTCATCGCGGCGGGCGCGATCGCCGATGCCCGCGGGATCGCCGCTGCCTTCGCGCTGGGCGCGAGCGCGGTCCAGATCGGCACCGCCTATCTCCACTGTCCCGAAAGCCTCGCCACGCCCGCGCATCGCGCGCTGCTTTCAAGCGAGGCTGCGGAGGGGACGCGCTTCACCAACCTGATCACCGGCCGGCTCGCGCGCGGCCTTCCCAATCGGCTGATCGAGGAATTGGGGCCGGTCAATCCGGCCGCGCCGGCCTTCCCCCACGCCTCGGCGGCGCTGGCGATGCTGCGCGCCGCGGCCGAGGCGAAGGGGCGGACCGATTTCTCGACGATGTGGAGCGGCCAGGCGGCGCGCCTCGCGCATCCCGAATCCGCCGAAGCACTGACCCGCCGCCTGACCGAAGCTGCATATGCCCAGGCTCAAGGGGAGAGACCATGATCGAGATCGTCCGCATTCCCGCGCTCAGCGACAATTATGTCTGGCTCGTCCACGAACCGGCCTCGGGTGAGACGATGGTCGTCGATCCCGCCGTTGCGGAACCCGTGCTGGACGAGGCCGCCAGGCGCGGCTGGCGGATCACGCAGATCTGGAACACCCATTGGCATCCCGATCACACCGGCGGCAACGCGGCTATCAAGGCGGCGACGGGCTGCACGATCACCGGACCGGCCGCGGAGGCGGAACGCATCCCGACGCTCGACCGGCTGGTGGGGGAAGGGGACATCGTCTCGCTGGGCGACGTCACCGCGCGGGTGATCGACGTGCCCGCGCATACCGCCGGCCATATCGCCTATCATCTCGCCGGCGAGGGTGCCGCGTTCGTCGGCGACACCTTGTTCGCAATGGGCTGCGGGCGGCTGTTCGAAGGGACGGCCGAGCAGATGTTCGGCAATATGCGCAAGCTGGAGGCGCTGCCCGACGAGACGCGCGTTTATTGCGCGCACGAATATACCCAGTCGAACGGCCGCTATGCGCTGGCCGCCGAGCCCGACAATGCCGCGCTCGCCGCGCGCATGGCCGATGTCGACGCGGCGCGCGCGGCGGGCGAGCCGACGGTGCCGACCACGATCGGGCTGGAGCGCGCGACCAATCCCTTCATGCGCGCCGCCGACGTTGCCGAACTTGCGCGTCGCCGTGCGGAAAAGGATGCGTTCCGCGGCTGACATGTGTAAAAGGAACAGGGGGTTACGAGACTCTTGATGGAGATCGCGATGCGCATTCTGCTCCCGTTTCTCGCGCTTGCCGTGCTCGGCGGCTGTGCCGGCGATCCCTCGCCGTCCGAACAGGCTGCGTCGGCCCGCCGCGATGCCGCCGCTTCCGCCGAACTGGACGATGCGCTCAAGGGCAAGGTGGCGGGCAAGGCCGTCACGTGCATCAACCTGCGCGACATCCGGTCGACCAAGGTGATCGGCGACAGGACGCTGATCTACGACATGAATTCGAAACTGGTCTATCGCAACGATCCGGTGGGCGGATGCCCCGCGAGCGCGCCCGGCCGCACCATCATCACGCGCACGCCGAGCACGCAGCTTTGCCGGGGCGATATCGTCCGCGTCGTCGATCTGAATGCCGGCTTCGATGCGGGAAGCTGCGGCCTGGGCGATTTCACCCCGTATCGGGCGCCATGACGATGCGCCTGCCGCTGCTGCTGGCAGGCGCCATTCTCGCGATCGGCGCGGCACCCGCGGCCGACGGCACGCGCGCGCAGGCCCGGCTGGACAAGGCGCTGGCCGGCCGCGTCGCGGGCGAAACCGTCGATTGCGTCGACAATGCGCGATTGGGCGGCCCCGATATCATCGATGGCCGAACGATCCTGTATCGCGACATGGGACGGGTCTGGCGGAACGACCTGCCCGACCAATGCGGTGCGCTCCGGCCGGGCCGGATCCTGGTGGTGCGGCTTTGGGGCAGCCGGTTGTGCAGCGGCGATTTGGTCGAGGTCGTCGACGGAGGATCCCGCATTCCGATGGGAAGCTGCCGCCTGGGCGGTTTCACGCTTTATGGGAAGGCGAAATAAGGGCTGGCCCCTTGTCGTCATTGCGAGCGAAGCGAAGCAATCCAGTGATGCATCAACCGCTGGATTGCTTCGTCGCTCCGCTCCTCGCAATAACGGCTGTGGCGGTCACCCCTTGTAGAGTGCATCCATCCGGGGGCCGTACACCTCGCGCAGCACGTGGCGCCGGATCTTGAGCGACGGCGTCATCTGCTTGTTCTCGATGCTGAACGGCTCGTCGGCGAAGACGAAGCGGCGGACCTTCTCCGTCGTCGACAGGTCGCGATTGACGCGGTCGACCGCCGCGGAGATCGCGGCGCGGAACGGCTCGTGTTCGCGCAGCAGCGCGATGTCGGCGGGCAGGCCGTGCGCCTTGGCGAATTCGCGCGCCCATTCCGCGTCGGGCACGATCAGTCCGACCAGATAGGGGCGCCGGTCGCCGCTCACCATCGCCTGCGCGATCTCGAGCTGGAGAGTGAGGATGCCCTCCACTTTCTGGGGGGAGACATTGTCGCCCTTGTCGAGGACGATCAGATCCTTCTTGCGGTCGGTGATGACGATCCGGCCGCGCGCGTCGATATGGCCGATATCGCCGGTGTGGAGCCAGCCGTCGATCAGGGCGCGATCGGTTTCCGGCTGGTTGCGCCAATATCCCTTCATCACCAGCTCGCCGCGCACCAGTATCTCGCCATCCTCGGCGATCGCGACTTCGGTGTTCGGCAGCGGCGGGCCGACCGTGTCCATCTTGATCCCGGCCTTGGGCCGGTTGCACGAGATGACCGGCGCGGCCTCGGTCTGGCCATAGCCCTGCAACAGGGTGAGGCCGAGCGAATGGAAGAATACGCCGATATCGGGATTGAGCGGCGCGCCGCCGGAGACGAGCGCCTTCATCCGGCCGCCGAAGCGCGCCTGGATCTTGGGGCGCAATGTCCGGTCGAGGATCATGTCCATCGGCTTGTCCCAGAACGGCAGGCCGCCCTTGAGCTCCTTGGCGCCGATGCCCAGCGCGCGCTTGAGCAGCGCCTGGGGCAATGCGCCCTGTTTCTCGATGGTCTTCACCATGCGCTGGCGCAGCACCTCGAACAGGCGCGGGACGACCACCATGATCGTCGGGCGGACCTCCTCGATATTGGCGGCCAGCTTGTCGAGCCCTTCGGAATAATAGATCTCGGCGCCCAGCCCGATCGGGAAGAATTGTCCGCCGCTATGCTCATAGGCGTGCGACAGCGGCAGGAACGACAGGAACACCTCGTCGTCCCAGCCGAAATCCTCGGAGATGACGGACGTGCAGCCCGCGACATTGTGCAGGATCGCGCCGTGATGCTGCATCACGCCGCGCGGGCTGCCCCCGGTGCCGCTGGTGTAGATGATGCAGGCAAGGTCGTCGCGCGTCACGCCTTCGGCGGCCTGCGCGATGCCCGCGATATCGGGCGCCTCACTGTCGATCAGCGTGCGCCAGTCGTGGAATTCGGTATCGCCGGTCTGGCCGATCCGCATCTTCTCTATGCCGATGACCGCGCGAACGCGCGACGACCGGATGATCGACGGCATCACCGCGCGGGCAAGCTTGTCGGTGGAGACGATCACCGCGCGCGCCTCGCTATCCTCCAGGATATGATGATGGTCGCGTTCGGTGTTGGTGATGTAGGTCGGCACCGTCACGCAGCCCGCGGCCATGATCGCGAGGTCGGCGATGCACCATTCGGGGCGGTTCTCCGACACCAGCATGACATGTTCGCCGGGCCGCAGGCCGATGCGCTTCAGCCCTGCGGCAAGCGCCGCCACCTGTTCGGCCACCTCACGCCAGCTTTGCGAGGTCCAGCGGCCACCGTCCTTGCGCCACAGAAAGGGGGCATCGCCCTTTTCCGCGGCGCGAGTGAAGAACATGGTGACCAGATTGGGGAAATATTCGAGTTCGCGCATGGCCTCTCCGCAAGGCACGGTGCCCCCGTGTCGCTTGAATCGTCCCGGATAGTAGAGCGGTTTGCCGTAGCGGCAAGCGCCGAAACGGGCCGTCAGCCTTCGCCGACCGCCTCGACGACCTTGCTGAAGCCGTCGCGTTCGAGCAGCGCCGTGAGTTCGCGGGCGATGCTGCGCGCCAGCCCCGGGCCGTGATAGACCAATGCCGAGTAAAGCTGGACCAGGCTCGCGCCCGCGCGGATGCGGCGATAGGCATCCTCGCCGCTCGCGATGCCGCCGGCGCCGATCAGCGGCAGTTTCCCGCCCGTCGCCGTCCGGAAATCGCGGATGCGCTGCAGTGCCACGTCCCTGAGCGGTGCGCCCGAAAGTCCGCCCGCTTCGCCGCCATGCCGGCTGGCCAGCGTCGGACGGGCGATGGTGGTGTTGGAAACGATCAGTCCCTCGATCCGGGCATCGATCGCGATCCGCGCGATGTCGTCGATATCCGCGGTTTCCAGATCGGGCGCGACCTTCAGGAACAGCGGCGGTCCATCCATGCCGCGAACGTCCATCACCGCTTCGAGCAATGCGGTCAGCGCGCCCGCATCCTGCAGCGCGCGCAGCCCCGGCGTGTTGGGCGACGAGATGTTGACGGTCAGATAATCGGCGACCGGGGTCATCGTCCGCACGCCCTGCACATAATCGGCAATGCGATCCGCGCTGTCCTTGTTGGCGCCGATATTGACGCCGACGATGCCGCCCCGATCGGGGCGTTTGGACAGTCGCTGGAAGGCAGCGGCCTGCCCGCCATTGTTGAAGCCCATGCGGTTGATCACCGCGTCGTCCTCGGTCAGGCGGAACAGCCGGGGTTTCGGATTGCCGCCCTGGGGAAGGGGCGTCAGCGTGCCGATCTCGACGAAGCCGAAGCCCAGCCCGAGCATAGCGTCGGGCACTTCGGCATCCTTGTCGAAGCCGGCGGCCAGCCCGATCGGATTGGGAAAATCGATGCCGGCCACCCGAATCGCCAGAACCGGATCGGGCGGCGGCGGCGGTGCGGCGGGCTTCAGCTTCAACGCGGCAAGCGTCAGCCCGTGCGCGCGTTCCGCGTCGAGCGTGAAGACCATCGGCCGGACGATCGAATAGAGCCCCATGCGCGGCATATGCCAGCGCGACGCGGCACGGTCAAAGCTTCGGTCGCTGGGAACGGGCAAGGAAAAGCAATAATTTACGTTCGCGCTGTCGATTCCATACAATACCGGAATGCCGCATGCGCGTAGAACGACCTTGCGACCCGAAGGGCTCCTATCATGGGGTTCTTTCACTTATAGGGCCCGGCTGGCTTGTCCGGCCGGGCCTTTTTTTGCGCGATCCAGCATCCGGCCCTTGGCCCGAAATCCGATTCGTGCGTTTGAGTCGAACGCATGGCGCATTCGCGCCGCCGATCGGGGGGCTGATCCATGACCAGAGTTGCAGACCAGGCTGCGCCGCCGGTGTCGCTCGACTATGCCGCGCCCGCGCCCGAGCTGCGCGACTATCTGTCGGTCTTTTACGAATTCCGCACCGACCTGCCGGTGTTCGAGGATCAGGAACGCGCGGATTTCGCGCAGATCCGCTTCCTGCTGGCGGGAGAGGGCGCATATCGTTTCGCCGACGGCCACGAACAGGCCGCGCCGGCGATCTCGATCGTCGGACCCACGACCGGCAATACGCACGTCAAGGTTATCGGGCCGGTCCGTCTGTTCGGCGCCGGCCTGCTGCCCGCCGGCTGGGGCGCGCTGATGGGGTTCGAGGCATCGACGATGGTCAACCGCGCGGTGGATGCGACGCATCTGTTCGGCAACGGGCTCAACGACGTGATGGCCGAACTGCGCGCCGCACCGACGCTGGAGGCAAAGGTCGCCATCGGCAATCGCGTGATGCATGCGCTCGCGCAGCGGATCGACGAGACCCCGCTGTGGTTCACGCGCGTCGTCGACGAATGGCTGGCGGCGTCGCTTTCGCCCCAGGTCGGCGATCTCGTCGCCCGGCTCGGCCTGTCGCGTCGCCAGGTGGAACGGCAATGCAAGCGCCTCTACGGCGCGCCGCCCAAATTGCTCGCGCGCAAATATCGCGCGCTGCGCGCGGCGATCACGCTGGCGCGGGGCGAGGCCGAGATGGCCGACCTGATCGGCGAATGCTTCTACGACCAGTCGCACTTCATCCGTGAGATCAAGGCGTTCACCGGCGTGACGCCGGGCCGTTTCCAGGACGATCTGCCCACCCTGGCGCGCCTGACCCTGAAGCGCGCCGATCTTGCGGGGCAGGTGGATCCGATCATCTATCAGACATAAGCGGCGCTCGGCGGTCCGGTCATGGCTGACCGCAAGGGGTTGATCGCAAGGACTTGGGCCGCCATATGCCCAATCGGATCGAATCGATCCGATTTGAGAGTCGTTCGCAACAATGCGCTTGTCCAGCCTTGCCGATCATGCCGTCGTGATGATGTCGGCCGCCGCGCGCAATTGCGGCTGCCGCAAGATGAACGCGACCACGCTGAGCGCGGAGACGGGGATTCCGCTGCCCACCGCGCAGAAGCTGGTGAGCCGGCTGTCCTCTGCCGGGCTGCTCGAATCGAGCCGCGGCACCGGCGGCGGCGTCCGCCTTGCCCGGCCGCCCGCGATGATCAGCCTGGCCGATGTGGTCGAGGCGGTCGAAGGGCCGATCGCGATGACCGCATGCACCGAACATGGCAGCCATGATTGCGCGCGCGAAGCCGTGTGCCATGTGAAGCCGCATATGAATGTCGCCAATGCCGCGGTCCGCGGCGCGCTGGCCGGGGTCAGCCTCGCCAGCCTGTCGGGAGCCGCGTAATGGCCACCAGGAATGCCGAAGCCCAGGCCGCTGCCGACAAGGCCAGCCAGTATGAATGGGGATTCTCCAGCGACGTCGAGCAGGACTTCGCGCCGAAGGGGCTGAACGAGGACACCGTCCGCTTCATCTCGGCGAAGAAGAACGAGCCCGAATGGATGCTCGAATGGCGGCTGAAGGCCTATCGCCACTGGCTGACGATGGAGACGCCCGACTGGGCGAAGCTCTCCATCCCGCCGATCGATTATCAGGACGCCTATTATTACGCGGAGCCGCGCAAGAAGCCGTCGCTGAAATCGCTCGACGAGCTCGATCCCGAGATCCTGGAGACCTATCGCAAGCTCGGCATCCCGATCGAGGAGCAGAAAGTGCTCGCCGGCGTCGAGGGTGCGCGCAAGATCGCGGTCGACGCGGTGTTCGACAGCGTCTCTGTCGCCACCACCTTCCGCAAGGAGCTGGAGGAGGCGGGGGTCATCTTCCGTTCGATCAGCGAGGCGATCCGCGAATATCCCGAGCTGGTGAAGAAGTGGCTGGGCAAGGTGGTGCCGCAGCACGACAATTATTTCGCGGCGCTCAACTGCGCGGTCTTCTCCGACGGCACCTTCGTCTACATTCCGGAGGGCGTTCGCTGCCCGATGGAACTCAGCACCTATTTCCGCATCAATGCCGAGAATACCGGCCAGTTCGAACGCACGCTGATCGTCGCCGACAAGGGCAGCTACGTCTCGTATCTCGAAGGCTGCACCGCGCCGATGCGCGACGAGAACCAGCTTCACGCAGCCGTGGTCGAGCTGGTCGCGCTCGACGATGCCGAGATCAAATATTCGACTGTCCAGAACTGGTATCCCGGCGATGCCGAGGGCAAGGGCGGCATCTATAATTTCGTCACCAAGCGCGCACTCTGCCAGGGGCGCAACAGCAAGGTGAGCTGGACCCAGGTCGAGACCGGCTCCGCCGTCACCTGGAAATATCCGTCCTGCGTGCTCGCGGGCGAGAACAGCGTCGGCGAATTCTATTCGGTCGCGGTCACCAATAACCGCCAGCAGGCCGATACCGGCACCAAGATGATCCATCTCGGCAAGGGCAGCCGCTCGACCATCGTGTCGAAGGGGATCAGCGCGGGAGGATCGAACAATACCTATCGCGGGCTCGTCCGCGTCGGGCCGACCGCAGAGGGCGTGCGCAACTTCACCCAGTGCGACAGCCTGCTGCTCGGCGACCAGTGCGGCGCACACACCGTGCCCTATATCGAGGTGCGCAATCCCAGCGCGCAGATCGAGCATGAGGCGACGACCAGCAAGATCAGCGACGACCAGCTTTTCTACGCGATGCAGCGCGGCCTCGATCAGGAGGCGGCGGTGGCGCTGATCGTCAATGGCTTCGCCAAGGAAGTGCTGCAGCAACTCCCGATGGAGTTCGCGGTCGAGGCACAGAAGCTGCTGGGCATCTCGCTCGAAGGAAGCGTGGGATGATCTGGCTGGTCGCGGCGGCGTTGCTGCAGGCTGCTCCCGTGGCGGCCGAGGACGAGATCGTGGTGATGGGCCGTCGTCTCCAGTCGCTGTCGGTGATGCTGAGCCGCGACGCGCGGGGCAAGTTCGCCTGCGGCCTCAGTGAATCGAGCGGCAATGCGTCGGTCGACGCGCAATTGTGCAAGACCGCCGCCAGATGCGCGAAGCAGGGCAAGGTCGCCGCCGATGCGATGCGAAGCTGCATCGAGGCGCGCAAGCCCGCCATATTGGAAGAATTCGCCGCACGCGTGCGGTCGGGAAAAGGTTGAAATGCTCAAGATCCAAGACCTCCACGCCGAAGTCGACGGCAAGGCGATCCTCAAGGGGCTGACGCTGTCGCTCAACCCGGGCGAGATCCATGCGATCATGGGCCCCAATGGCGCGGGCAAGTCGACGCTGGCCTATACGCTCGGCGGGCGGCCCGGTTACGAGGTCACCGGCGGGTCGGTCGATTTCGACGGACAGGATCTGCTCGAAATGGCGCCGCACGAGCGCGCCGCGGCGGGGCTGTTCCTCGGTTTCCAATATCCCGTCGAGATCCCCGGCGTTTCCAACGTCCAGTTCCTGCGCGAGGCCTTGAACAGCCAGCGGCGCAACCGCGGCGAGGCGCCTTTGTCGGGCGGCGAGTTCCTGAAGCTGGCGCGCGCGCAGGCGGATGCGCTCGGCCTCGACATGGACATGCTCAAGCGCCCGGTGAATGTCGGCTTTTCGGGCGGCGAGAAGAAGCGCAACGAGATGGTCCAGATGGGGATCATCGATCCCAAGCTCGCGATCCTCGACGAGACCGACAGCGGCCTCGACATCGACGCGCTGCGCATCGTCGGCGAAGGCATCAACCGCATCATGCGCAAGCCCGACAGGGCGGTGCTGCTGATCACCCATTATCAGCGGCTGCTCGACTATGTTCAGCCCGATTTCGTCCATGTGCTGAGCGCGGGACGCATCGTGCGCTCGGGCGGCAAGGAACTGGCGCACGAACTCGAGCGCGAAGGCTACGGAGCGCTGGCAGCGTGAGTCTCGCGCTTCCCTCTCAGCGTGAAGAGGCGTGGCGCTGGTCCGATCTTTCGGGCCTCGAGGCGCTGGCCGCATCGGCGCATCAGCCGGCCGAACTGCGCGATCTGCCTTTCCTGAACCTTGGCGGTCCGCGCCTCGTCTTCGTCGACGGCGTGTTCGATGCCGATGCCAGCGATCCGCAGGGCGTGACGCTTGGGGCGGTCGAGGCCTTCACCGATCATCCGCTCGGCCGCGCCGCCACCGGCGCCGGCTGGACGCTTTCTTTGGGCGCCGATCATGCGACGTCCGGCCCGGTCGAGATCGTCCATGTCGCCACCGGCGGTGCCAACCATCTGCCCGGCTGCATCGCGCTGGCCGGCGATGCGCAGGCGAGCATCGTCGAGAGTTTCGTCGGCACCGGCTGGTCGAACCGGCTGACCCGGATCGATCTGGCCCCGAACGCGCGCCTGATGCGTTCGGTGCGCCTGCTCCAGTCGGGCGGCTTCATATCGTTGCGCGACGAGGCCGAGGTCGACCGGGGCGCGAGCCTCGTCACCATCGTGCTCGGCGCCGGCCAGGCCGGCAGCCGGATCGACGCGGCGATCACGCTGCATGGCGAAGCGGCCTTTGCCGAAATGGGCGGCGCTCTGCTGTGCCGCGGCGAGCAGCGGCAGGAAGCGGCAGTGGTCCTGCGCCATGCCGCCGAGAACGGATCCAGCCGACAGACCTGGCGCGCGGTCGCCGCCGACCGGTCGACCGCGAGCCTTGCGGCCCGCGTCGAGGTCGCGCGCCACGCGCAGAAGACCGATGGCGAGCAATCGCTGCGCGGCCTGTTGCTCAAGCGCACCGCGACGGTCAATCTGAAGCCGGAGCTGGAGATCTTCGCCGACGACGTGAAGTGCGCGCATGGCGCGACCGTCGGCGAGCTCGATCGCAACGCGCTGTTCTACCTGCAGAGCCGGGGCATCCCGCCGCAACAGGCGGAAGCCCTGCTGACCCGCGCCTTCGTTGCCGACGCGCTCGCGCGGATCGGCGAGGATGCGGTGCGCGAGGCGTTCGTGAAGGATGCGGACGCATGGCTCGACGCGAATGGGGGTGAAGGATGAGCTTGCTCGTCGACACCCGCCCGCTCGACCGTCTCGCCGACTTCCCGGCGATCCCGTCCGGCTGGGCCTATCTCGACACCGCCGCGACCGCGCAGAAGCCGGTGCCGGTGATCGCGGCGATCGAACGCGCCTATGCCGAGACCTATGCCACGGTCCATCGCGGCGTCTATCAACGCTCGGCCGACATGACGATCGCCTATGAAGCGGCGCGCGAGCGTATCGCCCGCTTCATCGGCGCCGGATCGGCGTCGGAGATCGTCTTCACACGCGGCGCCACCGAAAGCATCAATCTGGTCGCACAGAGCTGGGCGCAGACGCATCTGAAGCGCGGCGACCGCATCCTGCTGTCGATGCTGGAGCATCATTCCAATATCGTGCCTTGGCAGATGCTGCGCGATCGGATCGGCGTCGAGATCGACGTTGCGCCGCTGACCGCCGACGGCCGTATCGATCTGGACGCGGCGGAGGCGATGCTGACCCCGGCGCACAGGCTGGTCGCGCTTGCCCATGTCTCGAACGTACTCGGCTCCGTCCTCGACGTCCGCCGCGCCGCCGATCTGGCGCATGGCGTGGGTGCGAAACTGCTGCTCGACGGCTGTCAGTCGGTGCCGCGACTGCCGGTCGACGTCGCCGTGATCGGCGCCGATTTCTACGTCTTTTCGGGCCATAAGCTCTACGGCCCCACCGGGATCGGCGTGCTCTGGGCGCGCCCGGATATCCTCGATTCTATGCCGCCCTGGCACGGGGGCGGGGCAATGATCGATCGGGTGACCTTCGAACGGACGACCTATGCGCCGCCGCCCGCGCGTTTCGAGGCGGGCACGCCGCACATCGTCGGCGCGCTCGGCCTGCATGCCGCGATCGACTATGTCGACGCGATCGGGCTGGACGCGATCCATGCGCACGAAACCGCGCTGGTGCGCGCCGCGCGCGAAGCGCTGTCGGCGATCAACAGCGTCACCCTGTTCGGGCCGGAGGATTCGGCGGGCATCGTCAGCTTCGGCATCGAGGGGGTTCATCCCCACGATATCGGCACCATATTGGACGAGGGCCATGTCGCGATCCGCGCCGGCCATCACTGCGCGCAACCGCTGATGGCGCATCTGGGCGTCGACGCGACGGCGCGTGCCAGCTTCGGCGTCTATAACGGCGAAGCCGATGTCGCGGCGCTGGTGAAGGGTATCGAACGAGTGACGAGGATCTTCGGGTGAACGAGGCAGGCAAGATCGAGATCGAGGAAGTCGGCGCGGCCGAGAAGCCGCCAAAGGCGCGCGTCGAGGACGCAGAGGCGACGCGCGACATCTTCGAGCGCAAGCGCGATTATCTGGAGGGCTTCCTGTCACAGGCGCCCGTCGCGGATCCGGCGGGCCAGCCGGGCGGCGATCTCTACGAAGCGGTGATCGGATCGCTCAAGGAGATCTACGATCCCGAGATTCCGGTGAACATCTACGATCTCGGCCTGATCTATGGCGTCGACATCACCGATGACGGCCATGCCGTGGTGACGATGACGCTGACGACGCCGCATTGCCCGGTCGCGGAATCGATGCCGGGCGAAGTCGAACTGCGGGTCGGATCGGTGCCCGGCGTCGGATCGGCGGAGGTCAATCTGGTCTGGGATCCGCCATGGGATCCGCAGAAGATGTCGGACGAGGCCAAGCTCGAACTGGGGATGCTGTGATGACCACGACCACACGTGCCCGCCCCGCCGCACTCACGCTGACGCCCGGCGCGGAGAAGCGCATCGCCGAGCTGATGTCGCGCGCGCCCGAGGGCGTGATCGGCGTCAAGCTGTCGACGCCGCGCCGCGGCTGTTCCGGCCTGGCCTATTCGGTCGATTATGTTTCCGAAGCCAATGGTTTCGACGAGCGGATCGAGACGCCCGGCGGCCTGTTTTTCGTCGACGGAGCGTCGATCCTCTATCTGATCGGATCGAAGATGGACTGGGTGGAGGATGATTTCACCGCAGGCTTCGTTTTCGAGAATCCGAACGCCAAGGGTGCATGCGGCTGCGGCGAGAGCTTCACGGTCTGATCGTCGATCTCCGCGCGCGGCATTGCCGCGAACCGGTCGCTTCGCTACACGCCCGATCCTGCCATGATCGCCGCGCTCGCCCATGTCCGTAACTGGATTTTCGACCTCGATAACACGCTCTATCCGTCGTCGGCCGACCTGTTCGGCCTGATCGATGCGCGGATGGGCGAGTATATCGGCGGTCTGCTGGGCGTGGACCTGATCGCCGCGCGCAAGGTGCAGAAGGATTATTTCCGCGCACACGGCACCACGCTGGCCGGGCTGATGGCCGATCATCGGGTCGATCCGCGCGAATTCCTCGATTTCGTCCATGATGTGCCGCTGGACCGGATCGCGCCCGATCGCCGCGTCGTCGACGGCATCGCCCGTTTGCCCGGGCGCCGGATCGTCTTCACCAACGGCGACGCCGGCTATGCCGGACGCGTGCTCGATCGGCTCGGGCTGAACGGCCTGTTCGAGACGATCTACGATATCCACC
>Ga0209902_100881_pt1 | contig 21305 bp, 13 predicted proteins | sample FECB27metaG_FD_188304 | JGI IMG/M metagenome (GOLD analysis project Ga0209902, IMG submission 188304) | Cyanobacterial communities from the Joint Genome Institute, California, USA - FECB-27 (SPAdes) (version 2) | ecosystem: Environmental > Aquatic > Thermal springs > Hot (42-90C) > Microbial mats...
CGTGGAGCATACCGGTCAGCGAACGCCGGCACGCGGTGGGCATATGGAACTGGCCGAGCGGGATATAGGGCACGTCCTGAAGCGCCTGGAGCTGGATCGCCTCGGCGATGCGCTTCTGCACCTGCGGATCACCCTCCCGCATCCAGGCGTCGCGCAACGCCTCCAGTCGGGGTGCGGTCGGCCAGCCGAACCACGCCTTTTCCCCCGTGCCGCGCAGCGACATGTGTCCGGCGGGATTGAGCAGATCGAGCCCGGTCCAATGGGTGAAGAAGACGTTCCAGCCGCCCTCTGACGGATGGGCGCGGCGCGCGCGGCGCTGGATCACCGCGTTCCAGTCCATCACCTGATAATCGATGGTGAAGCCACAGCGGCGCAGCAGGTCGGCGCCCACTTCAGCCAGCGCGCGCAAGATCGGCGGATCGGTGGTGCCCATGACGAGCACCGGTTCGCCGCGATAGCCGGCGGCGCGGATCTCGGCGCGGGCGCGATCGTAATCGGGCGGCCCGTCCCAGATCTCCAGCCCCGCGCTCGTCGCCAGCGGGGTTTCGGGCGGGAAGATGCCGACGCCTGCGCGCCGCGCTTCGGGCGCGAAACCCGCCGCGGCCAGAAAGGGCTCCTGGCGCACGACGCGCAGCACCGCGCGCCGGATCGCGACATTGTCGAAGGGCGGCCAGAGGTGATTGGGCCGCATCACCGCGACCGCGCCGGTCGGATCGATCTCGGGCAGGGCAAGGTCCGGATCGCCGCCGATCAGCGGCAGCAGGTCGATCGACGGCGTCTCCAGCCAGTCGACCTCGCCATTGCGCAGCGCGATCGACGCAGTGGCGGGATCGGGGATCACCGTCCATTCGACCCGTTCGAACTTCGCGTGCTTCGGCCCCGCCGTCCATTCCACCCGGCCGTCGCCACGCGGGACATAGCCGTCGAACCGCGCATAGGCCGCGCGTGCGCCGACGACGCGCTCGTCGGGCAGGAAACGATAGGGTCCGCTCCCGACCATTTCCGCGACCTGGACGAAGGGGCTGGTCCGCGCATGACGCTCCGCCATGATGAAGGGCGTGTTGACGCCGATCTTGCCGAGCGCGTCAGGCAGCAGCGGAAAGGGCTCGCGCAGGCGGAAACGGATATGCCGGTCGTCGGCGGCCGACACCTCGTCCGCCGCGGCGAACAGCGCCTGCCCCATTGCGTCGCGGTGGCTCCAGCGTTCCAGGCTGGCGACGCAGTCGCGCGCGCGCACCGGCTCTCCGTCATGGAAGGACAGGCCGGGCCGCAGCCGCAACGTCCAGCTTCGCCCGTCAGCGCTCGCTTCCACACCATCGACCATCTGGGGTTGCGGGCGGAAATCGCCGTCGAGGCCGAACAGCGTGTCATAGACCAGGAAGCCGTGCGCGCGGGTGACGCCCGCGGTGGTCCAGATCGGATCGAGCGAGGCGAGATCGGCTTGCGGCACGAAACGCATCACCCGCCGGTCGAGCGCGGGCGCGCAGGATGGCAGGACCATTCCCCCCAGCAGGGCGGCCGTTCCGCCGATCACCCCGCGCCGCGTGAGCATCAGGCCGGCATGCGCGTCACGTCGCGACACACCAGGTCGACGGCGTCGCCGAGCCGCTCGACGATCGTCGCGATGTCCGCGGGGGTCGCGATATAGGGGGGGGCGAGCAGGATATGGTCGCCATTGACGCCGTCGATCGTGCCCGATCCGGGATAACAGGCAAGGCCCAGGTCCAGCGCGGCCGCCTTGACGCGATCGGCCACCCGCGCCTCGGGCGGGAAGGGCGTTCCGCTCGCGCCGTCGGCGGCAAGCTCGACCGCCATCAGCAGCCCCCGGCCGCGGATATCATGGACATGGGCGTGGCCGCCAAACCGGTCCGTCAGCGCTCGCGACAGCACCGCGCCCATCGCGACGACATTGTCGAGCAGGCCATCCTCGGCGATCGCCCGCTGCACCGCCAGCGCGGCGGCGCAGGCGATCGGGTGCGCCATATAGGTGAAGCCGTGCTTCAATGTGCCGGAGCCGTCGGTCAGCGCCCGCGTCACCCGGTCGCTCGCCAGCACCGCGCCGATCGGCTGATAGCCGCCCGCCAGCCCCTTCGCGACGATCTGCACATCGGGCGCGACGGCTTCCTGTTCCCATGCATGGGTGGTGCCGGTGCGCCCCATGCCGCACATCACCTCGTCGAGCAGCAGCAGCGCGCCATGACGATCGCATACCGCGCGCATCGCGGCGAAATAGCCGGCGGGCGCCGGCAGCGCCCCGGCGGTGGCGCCGACGATCGTCTCCGCGCAGAAGGCGGCGACGCGGCCGGGGCCGACCCGCTCGAACTCGGCATTGAGCTCGGCAGCCAGGCGCGCGACCATCGCCGCATCATCCTCGCCAGCCAGCCGCCCATGCACGCCATCGGCCGCCGATACATGCGAGAATCCGGCGGGCAGCAAAGGTTCATAGGGAATGCGCCGCGCAACATTGCCCGACAGCGCAAGCGCGCCGAAGCTGTTGCCGTGATAGCTTTGCCGCCGTGCGATGAAATGCGTGCGATCGGGCTGGCCGACCTCGAGGAAATATTGCCGGATCAGCTTGAGCGCGGTCTCCATCGCCTCCGATCCGCCCGCGACGAAACAGGCCGATGCCAGCCCGCCCGGCGCATGCCCCACCAGCATATCGGCAAGCGCCTCGGCGGGTTCGGAGCTGAAGAAGCCGTTATGCGCATAGGCGAGCGTGCCGGCCTGTCGGCAGATCGCCTCCACCACGCGCGCATCGCCATGGCCCAGGCACGACACCGCGGCGCCGCCCGAACCGTCGATCACCTGCCGCCCCCGATCGTCGACGATGAACATGCCGTTCGAAGAGGCCGCCCGCACGATCGGCGGACCGGCAAGCCGGCGATGGAGAATATGGCTGGTCGCGGGGTTGGTCACTGGGAAGAATCCGGATCGAGATAGGCCGTGTGCGCGGCGATGCGCGCTTCGGTGGCGCGCAGCCGATCCCGCCCATCGCTGCCCGCGCGCATGTAGAGCGTGGCGGCCAGCGCCTGGATCAGCGCGGTGCAGGCGGAAAGCGACGGGAAATAGCCGGGCGAGTCGGCATTGAAGAGCAGGGTCACGTCGGCACCGCGCGCGAGCGGCGAATCCGCCCGGTCGACCACCGCGACCAGCGATGCACCCGCCGCCTTTGCCGCCTGCGCGGTCAGGAAACCGTCACGCGAATAGGGCGCGAAACCGAACAGGATGACGACGTCGCCCTTCTGAAGCCCGCCCAGTTCCAGGTCGAGCATGCCGCCTGCCGATCCGATGATCGACACCTCGTTGCGGAACAGGCGGTAGAGATAATGGAAATGGACGGCCGGCGCGTAGCAGGATCGATATCCCGACACGAAGACGCGGCTCGCCTGTTCGATGACGGCCGCGCCCGCATCCAGCGTCCGCGCGTCGAGTTCGGCGAGATTGTGGATGTCGGTCGAGATCATCCGGCCCGACAACGTCCCTTCCCCCGAGGGCAGCAGCGGCCGCGACGAATAGGGCGCCTCGCGCGCCGCCTGCAGGTCGCCGCGCGCCTCGTCGATCAATTCGGCGCGCAGCGCGTCCCATCCGGGAAAGCCCAGCGACCGCGCAAGCCGGGTGAAGGTGGTCGGCTGTTCCCCGGTCTGCCGCGCCAGCGCGCGCATCGGCATGCTCGCCGCGTCGAAGGGATGGTCCGCCACATAGCGCGCGGCGGCGGCCAGCTTGGGCGGCAATTGCACCGCCGCCTCGTGCAGCCGGCTGACGATATCCGCGCTCATCGCGTCGAAAGATCCGGGCGGCGGCGCGACGCCGATGTCGAGTGATTGCGGCCGGCCATTCGGATATCCCCCCAGCTCAGGCACGATCGTCGCGCCCGGATATTGCACCCACGCCGCAGCCGACATTGGCCGTCGCGATCGCCGGGCCCGTCGCGGTCATGGGTCCGGCCGGTGCAACATGCGCGGCACGTCGATCTGGTTGGCGCAACATATGTACTATCACTCCGCCATGGATCGGCAATCTCCGCAGCGGCGAGTCATGCCGCTTAGGAAGGGGAAGGATCGGGCGGACGCGTATGCGCCGCCGGGGAGCGCGCGTCAGAATTTCAGGCGCGCGCTGATCGTGTAGGACCGGCCGATCGGATCATAGGTGGTCGGCATGGTATTGGCGTTGTTGAACGCGGTTCCGGCGACGCCCGAGCCGACGAGCGGCGGCTGCTTGTCGAAGAGATTCTCGACCAGCAGGTTCAGGCCGAAATTCTCCGACACGTCGAAACTCAGGCTGAGGCTGAAATAATCATAGGCGTCGATCCGGCGGAAGGCGGGCAACACGCTGTTATACGCGCTCGCGGCACTGCCCGATTGCGGCGTGGTCAGCGGGACGGTGCCCGCCGCCGGGCCGATCGGCTCGAAATTGACCGCGCTCACATGCGTCCACAGCAGCGACGCCTCGAACGGGCCGGTGTCATAGGTGCCACGCACATTCCATTTCCATTTCGGACGGGCATTGGTGCAGCCCGTCGAATAGGCGCCCGAACATTCGCGCGTGATCGTATTGGGGGTCGACTGCGTCCAGAAATAGTCGAGCCAGGTGCCGCTCATCCCCAGCGTGAAATCGCCCGGATCGCCGCCCAGGATGCGCGCCAGATCGAACCGGTATTGCGCGGACCAGTCGATACCCCCTGTCCCCAGCCGGCCGAGGTTCGAGCTGGACAGCAGCACGCCGCCCGCATCGGTGCCGGTGGTGTTGAGCGTGCCCGTGACGGGATTGCGTTGGATCAGTGCGCAGAAGGCGTTGGGGGTCTGGCCGGGATTGAGCGAGACGGAGTAGCAGCCGTTCAGGATGTCGCTCTGCGTCGGCGCCGCGATCAGGTCGCTGATCCGGATCTTGAACCAGTCGACCGTCGCCGAGAAGCCGGGCAGGAAGCTGGGGGTCAGCACCGCGCCGACCGTCCAGGTCTTGGCGCGCTCCACATCCAGGTCCGGATTGCCCTGGGTGCTGATGTTGATCTGCCCCGATGCCGGCTGGCTGATCCCTCCATAGACGCCGGTCGGCGCGCCGGTGGCAAGGCAGAGGACCTGCGGCGCGCTCGGCGTGGCGCCGGCGCAGGGATCGACGGTCAGGTTGCCCAGCGCGCGGACGGGCGACTGATAGAGTTCCTGGATGTTCGGGGAACGCACCGCCACCTGATACATGGCACGGAACTTGAAGCCCTCGATCGGCTCGAGCGCGCCGCCGACCTTCCAGGTCGTGCTCGCCCCCGTCGTCGAATAATCCGAATAGCGTATGCCTGCCTCGATCGTCGCCGATTTGACGAAACTTTCCTCGATCAGCGGCACGATCAGCTCGCCGAACACTTCCTTGACGGTATAGCCGCCGCGATCCGGCGGCGTCCGCGCGCCCGATCCAAGCACCTCGCCCTGGATCTGTGCCGAGGCATCGGGGTTCGCGCGCGCCGAAATGTCGCGATATTCGCCGCCGATCGCAAAGGCGATCGGATTGCTGGCAAAGGGGCTGGTCAGCCCGAACAGGTCGCCCGAGACCGATCCCGTCACCACGCCCAGCTTCACCAGGCGGCGGACCTGCGAGTCGAGCGCGATGAATTCCAGCATCTGCGGCGTGAGGGAGCCGAGCGGGCCGAAAAGGTTGATCGGCACGCAATTATTGGTCGTGGTCTGGCACACCGGGTTCCCCGCGGCGTCGCGATAGGCCAGGATCGCCTGGGTCACGCGGCTGGCCGATCCCCAATTCTTGCGGAGCTGGTTCTGGCTGGTCTCGCCATATTGGCCTGACAGGTCGAATTTCAGCGTGTCGGTGATGTTGCCGCGCAGGCCCGCCTGCACCTGGAACATCGTCGATTCGTTGATGTTGAAGCGCGCGCCATATTCGCTGAAGCGCCGCGACGGGATGACGGTGACCGCGCGATAGCCCGGCGTGCCGACCCCGCCGATCACCGCAGCCGCCGCATCGCAGGCGGCGGTCGCGATATTGTTGGCGGCGCAGAGCTGCGCACGCGCGCCGGCGGGCAGATAGGGGTTGTTGAGCGGCAGCGAATAGGCGGTGCTGAACGTGCCCGTCGAGTTCAGCGACAGCCGCGTCTTGTTTCGCGAGAACATGCCGGTCGCATAGACCTCGATCCCGTCGCTGACTTCGTAGCGCGCGGCGGCATAGGCGCTGATGCTTTCCAGCGGCGTCTGAAGATAGCTGCCGACATTGGTCGTCGCCGCATCCTCCTGCGTCGCGGCGCGGAAACGGCCGGTCGCCGGGTCGATCACCGCGCCCAGCCCGGTATTGGGCAGGCCGTTGGGCGCCACCGCGCTGGCCAGCGGCGACTGGAAGATGGCGGGCACGGTCAGCGTCGAGTTGCTGGGCAGGCCGTTCACCGAACTGATCGGATAATAGGAGAAATCGCGGTCGATCGAATCCAGCGCGTCGCGCTTGGCATAGGACAGGCCGAGCACGACATTGCCGCGATTGTCGTCCAGATTTGCGCCCATCAACAGGTCGGTGCGCGTCCGCATCGCGTCTCCGCGTTCGGAGATGCGATAGTTGGAATTGATGCTGAGCCCCGAGAAATTGCGCTTGGTGATGAAGTTCATCACGCCCGCGACGGCATCCGCACCATAGACCGAGGATGCGCCGCCGGTCACCACATCGACGCGCTCGACCAGCCCGACCGGAATGACGTTCAGGTTGACGACGCCGTCCAGGCCGAAGGGGGTGAGGCGGCGCCCGTCGAGGATGACGAGCGTGCGATTGTCGCCCAGGCCGCGAAGGTCGACCGTGGCCGATCCGTTGCCGCCATTGTTGACGCCGGAACCGAGCGAGGGGCGGACGGAGGGCAGATCGCGGATCAGTTCCTCGGTCGAATTGGGCTGGCGCAGCGCGATCTCCTTCGCGCTGATCACGTTGACCGGGCTCGACGTCTCCAGGTCGGCGCGCGAGATGCGCGATCCGGTGACGACGATCGCGCTGTCGTCGGTGGCCTCGGCGGCCTCCGCGGCCTCTTGCGGCACGGTCTGCGCAAAGGCGGGCATGGCCAGCATGGTGCTGCCGATCAGCAGCGATTTGATCAGCATGCGCGAACGATCGAACGATTTCATCAGAAGACTCCCCCGGTCCAGACGGCCGCCAAGTTTTTCGGTCAGGGTGCGTGCCGGATCATCCGGACGCGCATGTCCGCGCGCCCCGGCACTGCTCCGGGTGCTCCTCCTCTCCGGTCCGCGAGCGGGTTCATCCCCCTTCCGACCGGATGCAACATTTGTTTCATACTAAATGATTCTATGCAACATATGTTTTGATCGTGCTTGTGATGATCGCGCCCGACGCAGATCGCGCTTGCGGAACGGGCGCGCCCGGCACACGAAACCGCGGGCACTCCAGGGGGACCGGACGATGATTTTCGAACAGATCGCGACGGGCGGATGCCAGTCCTATCTATTGGGGTGCCCGGCCACGCGCGCTGCGGTGCTGATCGATCCCGAACTGTCGCAGATCGATCGCTATCTCGGCCTGGCGAGCCAGCTTGGCGTCCATGTGCGCTACATCGTCGACACCCATACCCATGCCGATCATTTCTCGGCGAGCCGGGGGCTGGCCAGGGCGCTGAACGCACCCGTTGTCGTCCACCGGCTGAGCCCCGCCCCCTATCCGGACATGCGGCTGGACGATGGCGACATGCTGATCGTCGGCGAACTTCGCCTGAAGGCGCTGCACACGCCCGGACATACGCGCGATTCGATGTGCCTGACGGTCGGCGACCGCGTGTTCACCGGAGACACGCTGCTGATCGGCGGAACCGGGCGGACCGACCTGCCCAGCGGCGATCCCGACGCGCTCTACGACAGCCTGTTCGGCAAGCTGCTCAAACTGCCGCCCGAGACGCTCGTCTTCCCGGCGCATGACTATAAAGGCCGGTCGCATTCGACGATCGGCGCGGAGATCGCGGACAATCCGCGCCTGCAGAGGACAGAGCGCGCCGCGTTCGTCGAGATGATGCAACAGCTCGATCTCGCCGCGCCGACGCATCTGACCGAGGCGCTGCGCACCAATATGAGCGGCGGCGTGACGATCGCGCAGTTGCTCGCCGACGCGGCGGCCAAAGTGCCCTTCATGTCGCTCGCCGAACTGGCCGAGCGGATCGGCGGCGATGCGCGCGACGTCGTGATCCTCGATGTCCGCGAAAAGGATGCCTATGACGCCGGCCGCATCGCCGGCGCGATGCATCTGCCGCGCGGCCAGCTCGAGCTGCGCGTCAACACCGCCCTGCCCGATCCGACGGTGAAGGTGATCACCTGCTGCGAATTCGGCAAGATCTCGACGCTCGCCGCCGCGACGCTGCGCGACCTTGGCTATCGCCGCGCGACCGCGCTGGATGGCGGCATGAAGGCCTGGTCCGAGGCGGGTTACCCGGTGGAGCGCTAGTCCGCAGCGATCGCCTTCGCCACCGCGCGGATGCAGGCGATCGCGTCCTGCGCCGCGGGCGACAGTCGCGCGCCGCGGCGCGTCGTCACGCCGATCGTCGCATCGGTCGCCTCCAGTGCGATCGGCAGGATCGCGATCTGACCCAGCGCTGCCTCGCGCCGCGCGATCGGCCTGGGGTAGAAGGCGACATAGCCATGATCTCGGATCAGCAGGCTGTTGGTCAGCAGCGCGACCGATTCGACCGCATGGCGCGGCGGCTCCAGCCCTTCGGCCAGGAACGCGGCCTCGACCGGCCCGCGCAATGTCGAGCCGCCGGTCGGCAGGATCCAGCGTTCCTCCAGCACATCGCGCAAACTCAGGGCGCGCGCCGATCGCAGCGGATGATCGGGGCCTGCCACGACACAAGCGACATCGTGGAGCAGGGTTTCCTGCGCCAGCCCTTCGAGGTCGCGGGATTGCGACAACCGGCCGACCAGGAAATCGAGCTCGCCGCCGCGCAACATCGGGATCAGGCGGTCATTGGTCGCCTCGATGACCGAAACCGACAGCCTGGGCCGGTCGATCCTGAGCCTGGCGATCGCGAGCGGCAGCAATTCCACCGTCGCCGCCGCCAGCCCGCCGATCACCACCCGCCCGCCCAGCCCGTCGCGCAGATCGTCCACTTCCTCGCCGGCATGGGCAAGTTGCGACAGGATGATCCGGCCATGGCCGATCAGCGCTTCGCCGAAGATGGTCGGCCGCGCGCCGCGGCTGGTGCGCTCGAAGATCGGTGCACCGATGATCGCCTCAGCCTCCTGCAACGCCTTGGTCACCGCCGGCTGGCTGAGATTGAGCACGCGTGCGGCGCCGATGAGATTGCCCGTGTCGGCGATCGCCAGGATGGCACGGAAATGCCGCAGCGAAAGCGCGCTGGCGGAATTCGGCATCGGCCCCTCCGGAATAAACGATGATTATCGATACGCATCGACCATAAACCAAAGCTGATGGGAGGGAAGTGGGCGGCCGGGCTGTTGAGATACGGTTTTGAGGGAGTGCCCAGTTCCCGTTCGGGCTGAGCCTGTCGAAGCCCTGTTCTTCTTTTTGCCTCGGCGATCAGAAAGGCAGGGCTTCGACAGGCTCAGCCCGAGCGGAGTGAGAGGATATCCGAACTGCCTGTTATCTCCGCGGCTCCGCGCCTCCGCGCGAACCATCATAGCTCGGCGGATGCGACAGGCTGACAGATTCACGCGGAGACGCAGAGACGCGGAGAGGTCGCGGCGCCTTACGCCCAGCATTTGGACAAAGCCCCGGACAGCAGTGCGCTTTCGCGAGGATGACGCAGAGGGGGTGAGCCAGATCGAGCGCCCCCACCATGACCACCAGTGAATTCCCCTATCACCAATCGCGATTTGTCCCCCGTCCCCGCCGGGTCCATCGATGCGCTTTCCATCGGGAGCCGGCCATGATGCGTCACGACGACAATCTCACCGCGGAGCGCGCGACCTTCGTCAGCCATCTCGAATGCTCGATCACCGGCGAGCGCTACGAGGCGGACCGGCTCCACGGCCTGTCTCGCGCCGGCCGGCCGCTGCTCGTCCGCTACGATCTGGACGGCGTCCGCGCCGCGATGACGCGCGAGGCGCTGGCGTCGCGCCCCGCCGATCTGTGGCGCTATCGCGAGCTGCTGCCCGTCCGCCAGACGCGCAACGTGATCAGCCTGGGTGAGAATGCCACGCCGATCCTGCCGCTGCGCACGATCGCCGGCGAACTGGGCGTCGAGGCGCTGTGGGTGAAGGACGAAGGGCGGCTGCCGACCGGATCGTTCAAGGCGCGCGGCCTCGTCATGGCGATCTCGATGGCGAAGGAACTGGGCGTTACCGCGATCGCCATGCCGACCAACGGCAATGCCGGCGCGGCGGCGGCGGCCTATGCGCGCCAGGCGGGCATCGATGCGGTGATCTTCTGCCCCGCCGACACGCCCGAGATCAACGTACGCGAGATCGCGGCACAGGGTGCGCGCGTCTATCGCGTCAACGGCCTGATCGACGATTGCGGCAAGCTGGTGGCGCAGGGCGCGAAGGAGCGCGGCTGGTTCGACCTGTCGACGCTGAAGGAGCCGTACCGGATCGAGGGCAAGAAGACGATGGGGCTGGAACTGGCCGAACAGCTCGGCTGGCAGCTTCCCGACGTGATCTTCTACCCCACCGGTGGCGGCACCGGGCTGATCGGCATGTGGAAGGGTTTCCAGGAGCTTGAGGACCTCGGCTTCATCGGTTCCGAACGGCCGCGGATGATCGCGGTCCAGGCGGAGGGATGCGCGCCGATGGTCCGCGCCTTCGACGCGGGCGAGCGGCATGCGACGCGCTGGGAAGGCGCCGAGACGATCGCATCGGGCATCCGCGTGCCGCAGGCGGTTGGCGATTTCCTGATCCTCGACGCGGTGCGCGAAAGCGGCGGCATGGCGATCGCGGTGTCGGACGCGTCGATCGCCGCGGCGGTCGACGAGGTCGGGCAGAAGGAGGGCGTGCTGCTCTGCCCCGAAGGCGGCGCGACCTATGCTGCATATCGCAAGACGCTGGACGAAGGGATCGTCGGGCGGAGCGATCGCGTGCTGCTGTTCAACTGCGCGACGGGCCTCAAATACCCCCTGCCCGATCGCTCGGCATCGCTCGACCGGCATGGGCCAATCGATTTTTCGGTACTTTAGACCGTGAACCCGTAAACGAAGAACGGCCGGGATTGGGTGGGAAGCGGACCTTATTTCTCGTGCCAGAGGCGCAGAACACGACCGTTTGACTGGCAGATCAGGACGTGCGCCGCCCCCCCGATGTCACCTTTCGGAAAATAGCCGCTTACGTGCCAGATGCCGTTCTTGAGGCTGGCCGAGACCGGGCGTAGCTCATCACGTGGAAAGACATCGTGGAGATACTGAAATCCAACTTCCTTCGCGATTTGATCAGTTGCCACAACACCATCTTTCGGCTGGAAGAAGCCGACCTTTTCGCGACAGTCTACACTTTGGCGGGCCTCATCTAGCGTCTGCCGATTTGCAGTTGGACTTGGCGAACAGCCCGCCACCGCCACAGAGATGCAGATGACCGAGCGTATCATTCGAGCATATTGGAGGTGATAGCGAACGTCCGCAAGTGGGGCGAGGCCGCCATCCGCACTTACAGGCTTACAACCTAATCGACAGCCTCCACTTTCGGCGCGAACATGGCCCGCGCCTTTTCCAGATCATAGGCCCGTTCGGTCAACGCCTCCGGATCCCATTCGCTGCGCTCGATCTCGAAGAAGGGGCCGCCATAGACATGGATCGCCCCGGTCAGTTCCGCGCTGGGATTGGTGACCGAATGGATGATGTCCTTGCCCAGCGGCATCACGTCGCCGACGAACAGCGATCTGGTGCTGGCGGGCTCGATCCGGCCATCCGCATCGCCCTCCAGCCGCCGCCAGAACACATTGTCCTCCTGCCCCTGATAGACGCCGATCAGCGCCCAGATCCGGTGATTGTGCGGCATGATCGCCATGCCCGGCTTCCAGACGACGTTGAGCACGGTCAGTTCGGGCGACTGGTGCAGCGAGACGAGACCACTGTCGGTCGGCTTTCCGACCGCGGCCATCACCGCGTCGGGATCGGCGAATGCGCGCTTCATCACATCCTGCACCGTCACATGCGTCGGATCGCTGCGGACCGCCGTCAGGCAATCCTGGATGAACGCTTCAAGCTGGAACATGCTTCTTCCCTCCGGATCGTACCCGAGCCGCCCTTTTTCCCCAGCCCGGTCGCATCGGCAAGCCGTCGCCGGCATCCGACAATGAAATTGCGCTTGTGATGGAGGCGGATAGGTTTCCCGGCAAGGGAGACGGAAATGCGCAGGCGGCTGACCGCTGGATTGATCTGTTCCTTCGGCGCGCTGGGCGAAGGCGCCCTGCGCGCGCAGGAGGAGCCGGAGAGCCCGCCACCCGCATCCGCGGCGCAGGGCAGCGTGCTTTCATACCCGCCCGAATTCTTCGCCGAATATCAGCCGAACATGGCGCTGGACATGATCACGCGCATCCCCGGCTTCATCTATGACAAGGGGGATACGAGCATCCGCGGGCTGGCGGGCACGGGCGGGAATATCCTGATCGACGGGCTGCGCCCCTCCACAAAATCGCAGAATCTCGACGACATATTGCGGCGGATTCCCGCAAACGGCATCCTGCGCATCGACATCATCCGCGGCGGCGCGCCCGGCATCGACATGCGCGGCCAGACCGTCGTCGCCAATATCGTCCGCCGTTCGGGCGCCGCGACCTCCATCGCGACCGAGCTGATGACCAAGATCTACACCAACGACACGCCGGCGCGCATCGCCCGCATCGAGGGATCGCGCACCGGCCGCACCCTCTCGCTGGAAGGCGTGCTCCACTGGCGCGAGGACAAGGATCAGACGATCACCGGCACCGGCCGATCGTCGCGCCGCGACCGCAACGGCCTGATCACCGACCTCGGCCATTTCGAGGCGGACTGGGATCGGTTCATCGTCGGCGGCAATGGCGCGGCGGAATATCGCAACGGCCCCGATTTCGTGCGGCTGAGCATCACCGGCGAGCGCGACCGGCAGGATCGCCGCGACATCACCCGCATGACCAACATCGGCGGCGCGCCGTTCCGCGAGACCGTCGACGCGGACTTCGCGAGCGACGAGGGTGTGGCGAGCGTCGAATATGAACGGACATTCTCGTCGCGCCTCACCCTGCGCCTGCTCGCGCTGGAAGGCCGGGAGCGCGATCGGCTGCGATCATCGTCGACGGGAACCGGCGTGGCGCAGACCTCCGACGAGCGCGCCAATTCCGGGGAGTCGATCGTGCGCGCCTCGGGCAGCTATGTGCCGATACCGACGCTCAGCATCGACGGCCGGGTGGAACGCACCTTCAATTTCCTCGACGCGAAGAGCAGCCTGGTGCGCGGCGGCGTGCCCGTCACTCTGCCCTCGGCCAATATCCGGGTGGAGGAACGTCGCATCGACGCGGAGGGCGCGGCGCGCTGGCAGGCGTCGAACGGCACGACGGTGGAGGCGGCGATCGGTTATGAAAGCTCGACGATCGGCGTGGTCGGCGATGTCACCCAGTCCCGATCGCTGCAATTCCTGAAGCCCCGTCTCAACGTCACGATCGAGACGGCCAGGGACTGGGAGATCCGCCTGCGCGCCGAGCGCCAGGTCAGCCAGCTCGATTTCGAGGATTTCGCGAGCACCGCATCTTTGGACTCCGGCACAGTCAGCGCGGGCAATCCGGACCTGACGCCGGAACAGGCCTGGCTGTTCGAGACGGTCGTCGAGCGGCGCCTCTGGGGGCGTGGTGCTGTGACGCTGACCGCCAGCCATGCGAAACTGAGCGACGTGATCGACCTGATCCCGATCGAGAACCGCTTCGACGCGCCGGGCAATATCGGCAACGGCACGCGGCAGGAAGCGAAGCTGGCGGTCAGCCTACCCCTCGACCGGCTGGGCGCGAGCGGCACGTTGATCCGGATGAACGCCGCCTGGCGCCGGTCGCGCGTGACCGATCCGGTGACCGCCGAACGGCGGCGCATCTCGCTCCAGCGCCCGTTCCAGGCGGACATCACGATCATCAAGGACCTGCCCCGCCTGCGATCCGTGATCACCGCCGATTTCTACACCGGCTTTCGCGAGACATCATACCGGTTCAACGAGATCCGCACGATCCACGCCTCCAGCGATCCGCTGGCCAAGATCTATTGGGACTGGACGGTAAAGCCCGGCACGGCGCTGCGCTTCATGTTCGAGAATATCAGCTTCCGCTCCCGCGGCCGCAAACGGCTGCTGTATGATGGGCCGCGGAGTACAGGGCAATTGGTCGCGATCGAGCGACGGAATGCGGCGATGGATCCGTTCTTTTTGGTGCGGTTGCGGCAGACGCTTTAGGCTCCGATGTCCATCGAGGCCCACGGCCTATCGAACTGCAGTCCTTGTCATTTGTCGCCAGTGGCGACCAGTATTCCCTTGGTTCCAAGTTCTGAAAAGAACGCGTCCAGAATTTTGGTTGATCGCGCCTCGGAATTCTCGCTTTCGTTCAAGAGCACCATGTGCCTGCCGGTGTAGGAATACTCGAATACGCGACGACCGCCCTGAGTATCCATCAGGACAAAGCGTATCTCGTAATAGCGCCAGGCGCCGGCGCTTTCGAAATTGGCAGGGAAGATAACGAGGCGATAGCGTGCTTGAGCAGCGCGCTCTTCGGCCAGGTTGCGGTAGATCGTCTGCTCTACCGGGATGGTTTGAGAGCTGGCGCCGAATGACGTGTTGTTCGCGAAGAACTCCCCCTGCTTTTCCTTGACCTTGTTGTAACGCAGGATCTTGGTGGAAACCTTCAAAGCGCCAAAGCGCTCGGTCAAGGCCGCGTCGAACCGGTCGAGCACTTTCGGGGTATATTCCTTCTCGCGCACGTCCAGGAACGAATAGACGTAAATCGTAGAGTCCGGCAACTTGACGGCAGGCTGGGCAGCACCCCCCGTGCCCGACGCTGCCGACTGGAGCGGCGGGACGGGCGCATCGGCATATAGTTCGTGCAGACCCTTCTCCTGCGCGTAGAGATTGGCCTCGCGACGTGCGATCTTGTAGGCATCGCCGGCAATCTTGAGGAAGGCTTTCTGATCCTGCTCCAGCAGTGGGCGGATCTTGTCCTGATAGGCATGAACTTTATTCAACAGCGCTGCACCACCGGGCGTGCGGGCGAAAGCGATTTGCGCGGCGCGCAGACGCTGGTCCTGTCCCGGGTCGCTGCCGACCCGGCCGATAATCTGCAACATCGTATCGCCGGGGCGGACCTCAACCCGGATATTTCGCGCCTCCTGAACGGATGGTGCCAACATCCGCGCAACCCGGGATAGATCCGCTGGTGGAAGCTGCTCGACGATATCGCTGCGCACCTGCGCCTGTCGAGCCTCCAGGGCTTTCTGCATTTCAACATCGCACAGCGTAGATGATGCCTTGATCATACGATCGATGACACCCGGCAGCCCTTGCTCAACCTCCGGTAACGCCGGATCGGCCATCAGCGTGGTGCGCAATGCGGTGTCGCACATTTCGCGACCGATCGCGAAAAGCATCGCGCGTGGCACCAGGAAATCAGCCATCACCTGCAATTGTTCGGCCTGCGTAGGTACGATCGCCGCGCGATTTTGCGCCACTGCCACAGGAATCGCGGCCAGAGAAAGCGAGACAGACGCAAAGAAACTTACGAATTTCATTAAGAGCCCCCTGTTCGACTGGGGTATAATTGAATGGCGGCCATGCTCAAGGAGTTTGGGAAGCCGAGATCGAATAATTCTGACGACTCAAGACAGGACTCTCCTCGTGTGCGCGCGGAATATCAGATTTCTTTTCGCGACATCCGTCATTTCAGATTGCCAGCTTGAATCGCGATCTCCATTCATCATTGCCTTGGTCTTCGCATCCCGGCCAGACCAAACTGAAGGGGACCGCTGATGGCGCGCAATCCAACCATCCTACTTTGGCCTTTGATGCTGACCATTGCCCTGCCGCAGAATCTGGCGGCACAAGCTCAAATATCCGGATCGGCGCCGAGCATCCCGGATACGATAGCCGGTCTGCTACTTCAGAATTGGCTCGACGCATTCAATAGCCCTGACCCTGAACCGATAACTGCTTTCCAACGCGCGAAGGTGGCCGGGCCCGAAATTCCATCGGAAATCATGAGAGAATTCCGGAGAGTGACTGGAGGCTTCACGCTCGTTCGCATCGAATCTGCAGGACCCGAGAAAGCCTCCGCGGTCCTTGAAGAGCACGATTGGCCCGGTGCTTTCACGCGCCTCACCATCGAGGTCGACCAGTCGACAGCCGGCAAGATCAAGCCATTCGCGCTTCAAAGGGCCGCCGCCCCGGCCGGGATTCCGCCAATCCAGCGGATGAGCGAAGCGGAGGCGCTTGCGGCGCTCAAGGCGAAACTGGAGAGCATTTCAGGCACCAGCGGTTCCTTGGCTTTTTCGGGTGCGATTCGAATCGCGAGGTCAGGGAAGCCGATCTTCGACTTCGTCAGCGGCCAGGCTGACCGTGAGAAAGGGATCGCAAACACGATAGATACCAAGTTCCGCATCGGTTCGATGAACAAGATGATGACCGCGGTCTCCATCCTCCAGCTCGTGGATGCAGGGAAGGTCCGGCTCGACGCACCAATCGGCACTTACCTTACCAACTACCCGAACAAGGATCTCGCGTCCCGTGTGACCATAGAGCACCTGCTGACCCATACCGGCGGGACAGGCGACATTTTCGGTCCCGAGTTCACCAAGCATCGTCTCAAGCTGTGCGAGCATAGCGACTACGTCGCGCTGTACGGCGGACGCGATGTAGCATTCCCCCCGGGCGAGCGGTTCGCATACAGCAATTATGGCTTTCTACTATTGGGAGCGATCGTCGAAGCAGTCACTGGTCAGAGCTATTACGACTATGTGCGCGAGCACATTTACGTTCCGGCCGGGATGACGGACAGCGGCTCTCTACCGGAAACGAGCGACGTACCAAAGCGAGCGGTTGGCTACACCAGCATGGGGCCGACAGGACCGAGGCCGCCAGGACCAAATACGGACACGCTGCCGTGCCGGGGCACCGCCGCTGGCGGAGGCTACTCAACCGTGGGAGATTTGATCCGCTTCTCCGACTCTTTGCGGGAGAGCAAGGTTCTTGGCCCGAATCTGCTGGCTCAGGCCACTCAGGCACACGCGCCGAACGGAAGCTATGGCTATGGTTTCATCGTCGGAAACGTGAACAGCACCAGAAGGTTCGGCCATGGCGGCGGGGCACCGGGCATGAGCGCCGAGTTGCTGGTTCTTCCAGAGCTCGGCTACAGCGTTGCAATTGCCTCCAATACGGATAGCCAGTTCGTAATGCGCATTGCCGAGTTCCTGGCTGCCCGCTTGCCCACCACAGCGCGTTAGGGAGCCAGCCCAAAATGGCTTCGGGACGCTGTGTACATCCGGTCTATGCTTGGCTTTGGCGTGTCAGCCGCCTGGCCGCTTTATGATCGCGGCGGATCACTGCAACACCGGAAGCAGTTGTTTATTAAGAGCTTTGCCTCATGTCTCGTTGGGAATTAGTCAGGAATTTTTATGCGGGCGTTCGGCCTTGGACTTATAGCTGCGGCAATTACCATTCCCGGCGCCATCCATGCAGCCACACGCATCATGCGGATACATCCCGAACGGGAGAGCATGCCGGAAACACGCCGGCGAGATTTGGTGCTTAACGATCTGAAATCAATACTGACCGGTCCATCTTCACCGACTACAATCGCAACTGGACCCTACGCTTCTTCCCGGCAGGGGCTTTGCCGGCGAGACGTGATCCAGCTAAGGTATTCCGAGGCAGGGGATGGCATTCGCGAGGACCGCATCCGACCGATCGGAATCGGTGCCGTGTCAGTCCAATATCACTATCTCGGGTTCAACGATGGCCGAAGCTGGACGAACAGGCAGAAGTCGTGTGAGCAATTAGCCGACCGAAAGGTTTACTGGGCGTTCGGTGAAGGCGACTATTATGCCGAGAGCGCGCTTGCCGTTCTGACTTCGACAGTGTCAGATGTCCAGGGAAATCAGAAATTCACCATCGACTGCGACGAATTGGGCAGGAAAGAAATTAAAACCTCGTGCGTGGATCTCTTTCTGGCTGCCGCAGCGCAGATTTCTGAAATATCGAGGCAGTTCGGAAGGATAGACAAGGAATATGAGTTCACATCGAGCCCCTATAAATTCACAATAATGCGAACCTATTCCCACCTGATAAAAGGCGGGTACTCGACCGCCATCAAAATAGGATATCAGGAGATTGTGGTGACATAGCGGGTCGCAATATCGCGCCACCATCGCACCACACTAAAGTCGGCTTGTTTGATTTTTGTCGTGAAAGCGGCCCAATGACGGTCGTTGGAAAGCGGCGCTTCGTGTTACCACGCCCGGCCTACAACTCCACCCATCGATCGAACGTCGCCGCCTGCCCGTGCACCGCGCCCTGTTCGTCGATCAGGTTCCAGACCGTCGCCTGCTCGATCCGAAACCGACGCCCCGTCGCGGAGATCCGTATCCCCGAATAATCGTCGATGAAGCCGTCGCGGGTAACGCGATCGAGCAACGTCTGGCGTTCCTCGCGCAACAGGGGTTCCGCCGACAGGCGCGAGGGCATCGCCGTGAAATCCTCCAGCGTCACGTCGAACCGGTCGAGCGCAGCGCGATTGCCGAAGAAGAAGATCGGATCCGCCTCCGTCCCATGCGCGACGACGACGCGCGGAGCGGTCCAGAGCGCCTGTGCCTGGTCGGGCACCGGCGCGGTCAGCGCGCGGCCGGTCAGGCGGCAGTGGCTTTCGGCGATCAGGTTCAGCCTGGCCCGCATCGCGGCGGTGGCGAACGATGAAGGCAATTGCGGCGGAGTCGACATCGATCGGCCGGTAGCGTGGTTCGGCGCGCGCACCAACCGGGATCGGCAACCGGCATTGACAGGACGCTCCGGAAACTCGACCCCGGCGATCATGGCGGCAACGGGGGCATTCGCGACGTGACAGACACCGGGGATCGCAGCACGGACCAGCCGGCGCTTTTCGCCGCATTGACGGAGCGGCTGGGCGACCGGTTCGCGACGTCGCGAGCGGTACGAGAGGCGCATGGCCATGGCGAGGGCGTGCGCGAAATGATGGCACCCGATGCCGTCGCCTTTGCGCAGGATACGGACGAAGTGGCGGATATCGTCACGCTGTGCGGCCGGCATCGCGTGCCCGTGATCCCGTTCGGCGTCGGCACATCGCTGGAGGGGCAGATCCAGGCCCAACTCGGCGGCATCAGCCTGGACATGTCGGGCATGAACCGCATCCTTTCCACCAGCGCGGCGGATCTGGATTGCCGCGTCGAGGCCGGCGTGACGCGCGAGCAGCTCAACGCGCATATCCGCTCCGACGGCCTGTTCTTCCCGCTCGATCCCGGCGCGAACGCGACGCTGGGCGGGATGGCGGCGACGCGCGCGTCGGGCACCAATGCCGTCCGCTATGGCACGATGCGCGACGTAACTTTGGGCCTGACCGTGGTCACGCCGCAGGGCGCGGTCATCCGCACCGGCGGGCGGGCGCGCAAATCCTCCGCCGGATACGATCTGACGCGGCTCTATGTGGGGAGCGAAGGGACGCTGGGCGTGATCACCGAGCTTCAGCTTCGTCTGTTCGGCGTGCCCGACGTGATCGCCGCCGCCGTCTGCCAGTTCGAAACGCTGGCGGGCGCGGTCGAGGCGGTGACGGTGATCATGCAGATGGGCATCGCCGTCGCACGCATCGAATTGCTGGACGAGGTGCAGATGCGCGCCTGCATCGCCTATTCGAAGCTGGACGGTTTCCGCGAGTTGCCGACGCTGTTCATCGAATTCCACGGATCGACCGCCGCGGTGAACGAACAGGTCGGCCAGGTTCGCGAACTGGTCGGCGCGTTCGGCGGCGGCGAACTGCAATGGGCGGAGGCACAGGAAGAACGTACCCGTCTGTGGACCGCGCGGCACAATGCCTATTGGGCGGCACGGAGCCTGCGCCCCGGCAGCGAGGCATTTTCGACCGATGCATGCGTGCCGATCTCCAACCTGGCCGCCTGCATATTGGAAACACGGGAAGAGGCCGACGCCTCCGGCTTCACCTGCCCGATCGTCGGCCATGTCGGGGACGGCAATTTCCACGTGCTGGTGCAGTTCGATCCGAACGACCCGGACGAGCGCCGCCGCGCCGACGCGCTGAGCGAGAGCATCGGGCGGCGCGCGCTCGCCCATGGCGGCACCATCACCGGCGAACATGGCGTCGGCCTCCACAAGCTGGGCCTGATGCATGCCGAACACGGCCCGGCGCTGGAGGTGATGCGATCGATCAAGCATGCGCTCGATCCGCTCGGCATCATGAATCCCGGAAAGACCGTACCCGCCGCGGATCGATAAGCGAGGCGACGCAAATTTCGCGTCTTCGCGTGCGCAAAACGGATGCAGGAGCAGCTTCGAGCCCCATAATTTCACGCGAAGACCCGAAGGCGCGAAGGATAAGGTGCCGATGCCAAAACCCGGTGATCCTCCGCGTCTCCGCGGCTCCGCGTGAACGATCGGCCTCGGGGCGCATGCGATTCCTGGACGGTTCACGCGGAGGCGCGGAGTTTTTTTGGTGCCTCGAATCCGGCGTCAGCTTTCTACCGCAACGAAATCGGCAACCGCCGCGCCGCGCTTGCCGGCCGATCGGTCGCGGCCGATCGTGGTGTCGACCGCGGTCTGTTTTTCCAGCTCTGCGTTCAGTTCGGCGCCGATGCACAGCAGATAGGCGAGCAGATACAGCCAGAGCAGGAACACGACGACCGCGCCCAGCGCGCCATAGGTGGCGTTGTAGCTGCCGAAATTGGCGACATAGGTGCTGAAACCGGCAGTCAGGATCAGGCCGCCGATCGTCATCAGCAGCGAACCCGGCGTGATCCAGATCCATTTCGCGCGTGACCGGTCGGGCGCGTAGCGGAATGTGACCGCGACCAGGAACGACATCGCCGCCCCCGCCATCAGCCAGACAATCCCGCGCGCGATCCAGATCAGCACGATCGGCTGCCCTTCGAGCAATGCCTCCATCGCGACCAGCATCGACGATACGACGATCAGCCCCAGCCCGGCGAGCACGAACCCGATCGTGAAGGCCAGCGTCACCAGGTTCAGTTCGATGAAGCCCCGCGTCTCGCGTTCCTCATAGGCGATGTTCAAGGCCATGATCAGGCCGGACGAGGCGCGCATCGCGCCGTAGATGGAGGTGGCGAGCGCGATCGCCAGCGCCCAGCCCTTGGTGGTCGACGCGGTCGCCACCATGTCCTTCAACTGCTGGATCACGATCGA
>Ga0209902_100882_pt1 | contig 21280 bp, 22 predicted proteins | sample FECB27metaG_FD_188304 | JGI IMG/M metagenome (GOLD analysis project Ga0209902, IMG submission 188304) | Cyanobacterial communities from the Joint Genome Institute, California, USA - FECB-27 (SPAdes) (version 2) | ecosystem: Environmental > Aquatic > Thermal springs > Hot (42-90C) > Microbial mats...
CTCCCTCCCCCTTGCGAGGAGGGACAAGAGTGGGGTCCAACAGCCACCGGCCTACCGGCCATCGCTGTGACACCTTTGCCCTTCCCCACATTCAGCTCCCCCGCTAGAACCCGGGCCGAAACTCCAGGGAATCTCACGCATGACCACCAACTCGCTTGCCGGCAAGATCGTCCTCGTTACCGGCGCATCGCGCGGCATCGGCTATCAGGCGGCGCTCGAAGCGGGGCGGCGCGGGGCGCATGTGATTGCCGTGGCGCGCACCATCGGTGGGCTGGAAGAACTCGATGACGAGATCCAGAAGGCGGGCGGCAGCACCACGCTGGTGCCGATGGACCTCAGCGATTTCGACGGCATCGACCGGCTCGGGCACGCGATCTTCGAGCGCTGGGGACACCTCGACGGGTTCGTCGCCAATGCGGCGATGCTGAGCGAGTTGCGCCCGCTGGCGCATGTCGAGCCCAAAGAGTTCGACAAGCTGATGGGCCTCAACGTCACTGCCAATTACCGGCTGATCCGCTCGCTCGACCTGCTGCTGCGCCAGTCGGTGGCGGGCCGCGTGGTGATCATCTCTTCGTCGTCGGCGCGCTCGGCGCGCGCCAACTGGGGCCCGTATGCGGCGAGCAAGGCGGCGGTCGAGGCGCTGGCCAAGAGCTATGCCGCCGAAGTCGGCGGCATCACGCCGGTGCGGGTCAACGTGTTCTACCCAGGCGCCGTGCGCACCGCGATGCGGGCCAAGGCAATGCCGGGCGAGAACCCCGACACCCTGCCCCGCCCCGCGGCGCTGACCCCCAAGCTGATCGACATGATCGCGCCGGAGTTCACCGAGAACCGTATGCTGTTCGATTGGGAAAAGTCGGAACTGCGGCCGCTCTAGGCCCGTCGCAGAGCCGCCTACACCGGGTCATCCCCGCGAAAGCGGGGGATATGCGTTTGGCCGCAGGCACCGCAAACGGAGGTTCCCGCTTTCGCGGGAATGACCCGGTGATAACGGCGCGTCTGGAGCGCAGACGGGAACCGCCTAATTCAGCCGCGTCACCAGGATCTTGTCGATGCGGCGGCCATCGAGGTCCAGCACCTCGAAGCGCCAGTGGCCGCGCTCGAACGTCTCGCCCACTGCCGGCAGGTGATTGAGTTCGGCCAACACAAAACCGGCGACCGTCTCGAACTTGGCGTCCTTGGGCACGGGCACGCCCAGATGCGCCTGGAACTCGTCGACCTGCATCCAGCCCGAGACGAGGTATGAACCATCCTCGCGGGTGACATAGGCCTTCTCGTCGCCCTCTTCTTCCTGGAACGCACCGGTGATCGCCTCGAGGATGTCGCCGGGCGTGACGATGCCTTCGAAGTGGCCGTATTCGTCGAACACCAGCGCCATGTGCACCAGCGAGCCACGGATGGCCTTGAGCACATCGAGCGCGCTGGAGCGATCCATCACCACGGGCGCCTGCTTGACCAGCGTACGCATGTCCAGCGGCTCGCGGGCCAGGACGTTCTCGACCAGATCCTTGCGGACGATCACGCCGACGATCGTATCCACCGCCCCGTCCTGCACCGGCAGCACCGAGTGGCGGGTGGCGCGGAGTTTTTCGATCATTTCTTCCTGCGTCTCGCTCAGGTCAATGAGCTCGACATCGAGACGCGGGGTCATCAGGCCGCGGGCCGAACGGTCGGCAAACCGCATGACGCCCGAGATCATGTGACGCTCTTCGGTCTCGAGCACGCCGGCATGCTCGGCCTCGGCAATGAGGGTTTTTACCTCCTCGTCGGTCACCCGCTCGTCGGTCTCGCCGCTCTGGCCGAGCAGGCGCAGCACCAGCTTGCCCGAGATGTCGAGCAGCCAGACCAGCGGCGCCGCAATCGAGGCGATCAGCGCCATCGCCGGCGCAACTCGGGTCGCCACCCCCTCGGAATCACGCAGCGCGATCTGCTTGGGCACCAGCTCGCCGACGATCAGCGACAGGTAGGTGATGATGATGACCACGATGCCGACGCCGAGCGGCGCGGCGACCGTAGGATTGATGCCGGCGCCGATCAGGGTGTCGCCGAGGCGCTCACCCAGCGTCGCGCCGGAGAAGGCGCCGGAGAGCACCCCGACGAGGGTGATGCCGATCTGTACCGAGGAAAGGAACTTGCCGGGGTCTTCCTGCAGCTTCAGCGCCACGGTGGCGCCGCGCTTACCTTCGGCGGCGAGGACCTTGAGGCGTGCCGGGCGGGACGAGACCACCGCCAGTTCGCTCATTGCAAGCAGGCCGTTGACCAGCGTCAGGACGGCGACAATCAGAATTTCGAGGAACAATGTCGTTTCAAGGTTGCGGCCCCGCACTCAGCATCGGGTCGCTTAAGAGGCCGGGAGTATAGCCGCGTTCAGGTTGGGCGCAATGCGATGTTCTGTTGCGCCGGTTCGACTACGGGCTGGCGTCGACGATCGTCTGGAGGGCATCAGCGTCGCGGCGGGGCGGCGCGCCGAACAGGCGCTTGTACTCACGGCTGAACTGCGATGCGCTTTCGTATCCGACAGCGTACCCCACCGTGCCCGCCTCCGCGTGCTCGATGACGAGGCGCCGGCGCGCCTCGTGCAGGCGGATATGCTTCTGGTATTGCAATGGGCTGAGCCCGGTCACCGCCTTGAAGCGGCGGTGAAACACCGAAACGCTCATGCCGGCGACTGTTGCCATCGCCTCGACACTCAGATGTTCGGCGAAATGCTGGCGCACCCAGGCCATCGACCGGCGGATGTGGGAAAGGCGCGAGTCGGAGCCGGCGATCTGCCGCAGCAGCGCGCCCTGCGGTCCGGTCAGCAGGCGGAACATCAGCTCGTGCTCGAGGTTGGGCCCCATGACGCGGATTTCCTCTGGCCGATCGAGCAGGTCCACCAGCCGCCGCCAGGTATCGAGCAATGCCGGGCTCGCCTGGCTGACGCCAAAGCCCGGGGCCGCCGTCGGCTCGGCCATCCCGCCCATGTCGAGCAGCAGCGAGGAGATCACCGCCGGGTCGAGGTTGAGGTTGACCGCAAGGTAGGGTTCGGCCGGCGAAGCCTCGCTGATCTGGCCCATAGCGGTGAGTTCGGCGGCGACGATGATGCAGGCGCCGGCGCCGTACTCCAGCACCTGGTTGCCGATGAAGGTGCGCTTGGCGCCCTGCAGCACCAGGCAAACCACGGGATCGTAGACCAGCGCCGCCGGTTCGGTCGGCTGGTCGAGCCGGTAGACGCGCAGCCTCGGCAACGCGGGATGGATGGAGCCGGCATGCCTGAAGGCGGTGGCGCGCAGTTCAGCGAGTTCGATCATCTGAGTACCGGACGCCGATTGCCCGGAAAGATCAAGCGACCGGCAGGATCAGGCAATCATTCGGGACCATCGGGCATCGGCTCGGCCCTGCTCCACCCTACATTCCGGGCCTGCCATCACGAGAGGAACCGCAGCATGCAAAAACGCACCCTGGGCGCCAACGGCCCCGAAGTTTCCGCCATTGGCTACGGTGCCATGGGCTTCCACCTCGCCTATGGAGCCGCCGACGAAACGGCCGGGCTGCAGACGATCCAACGCGCCTACGAACTTGGCGTCACCTTCTTCGATACAGCCGAGCTATACGGTTGGGGCGAAAACGAGAAGTTCATCGGGCGCGCGGTCAAGGGATTCCGGGACGACATCGTCATCGCCACCAAGTTCGGCTTCACCCGCTCCTACGGCACTGACAGCCGCCCCGAACACATCCGCGAGGTCGCCGAGAACAGCCTGCGCAACCTCGGCGTCGAGGTCATCGACGTGCTCTACCAGCACCGCGTCGATCCGAACGTGCCGATCGAAGATGTCGCCGGCACCGTCAGCGACCTCATTGGCGAAGGCAAGGTCAAGTATTTCGGGCTGAGCGAGGCCGGCCCGCAGACGATCCGCAAGGCGCACGCGGTGCACCCGGTGAGCATGCTGCAGACCGAGTACTCGGTGTTCGAGCGCGATGTGGAGGCGCTGCTGCCGCTGACCCGCGAACTGGGGATCGGCTTTGTTCCCTACTCGCCGCTCGGCCGCGGCTTCCTCACCGGCGCGGTCAAGCCGGCCGCCGAGTACGAGGAGAACGACATGCGCCGACATGACCCGCGCTGGCAGCCCGGCAACTACGAGAAGAACGTCGCGGCGGTGCGGAAGCTGACCGATCTCGCTGCCAGCAAGGGCGCCACGGTATCGCAGTTGGCCCTGGCCTGGCTGCTGGCGCAGGGCGACGACATTGTGCCGATCCCGGGCACACGACAGATCGCACGGCTTGAGGAGAATGTTGCCAGCGCGGATCGGACCCTAAGCGCCCAAGATCTCGCGCGGATCAGGGAGATCCTCCCGGACGGCGGCGTTGGTGCACGCTACGCGAGTGCGGTCCCGCAGTGGATTTAGGCCAGGTGGCGGCGGCCGTCACGGCGACCGCCGCCGCTACTTATCGGATTTGTCGAACGGGTTCTTGCCGCCCCGCAGCCACAGTCGGATCGGGGTGCCGGGCATGTCGAAGGCGTCGCGCAGGCCATTGACCAGGTAGCGCTGGTAGGCGTTCGGCACGGCTTCGGGGCGCGAGGCAAAGAGGATGAAGCTCGGCGGCCGGATCTTGGCCTGCGTCATGTAGCGCAGCTTCAGGCGACGCCCCGAGACGGCCGGCGGCGGATGGCTTTCGGTCATGCCGCTCAGCCAGCGGTTGAGCCGCGCCGTCGAGACGTGGCTGTTCCACTTGCGCTCGATGGCGAAGATCGCGGACATCAGCTTGTCGATATTGCGGCCCTGCAGGCCCGAGATGGTGACCAGCGGGATGCCCTTGAGCTGCGGCAGGTAGCGCTCGCACTGCTCGCGCAGCTCGGCGAGTTTGGCGTTCTTGTCCTCGATGGTGTCCCACTTGTTGACAGCGATCACCAGGGCACGGCCTTCGCGCTCAACCAGATCGGCCAGCGTCAGGTCCTGCTTTTCGAACGGGATCTGCGCATCGAGCAGCAGCACCACCACTTCGGCATACTGGATCGAGCGGAGGGAATCGCTGACCGCGAGCTTTTCGAGCTTCTGTTCGATCCGCGCCTTGCGGCGCATGCCGGCGGTATCGACCAGGTTGATGGTCCGGCCCTCGTACTCCCACGGTACCAGGATGGAGTCGCGGGTGATGCCGGCTTCCGGCCCGGTCAGCAGCCGATCTTCGCCGACCATGCGGTTGATCAGCGTGGACTTGCCGGCGTTCGGGCGGCCGATGATCGCCACGTTGAGATGGCGCTTGGGATCCCAGCGCTTGACCGGGCCCTCCTCGGTCGAGCCGTCATCGACCGGCAGGTCGACATCGACTTCGGGCATCACATCCAGTGACGGCGCCCTGGCCTCAGCCTTCTCGGCGGCCGCATCCACGGCTTTCGAAACAATGGCGTGCAGGTCGGAGAGACCAAGGCCATGTTCGGCAGAGAGCGCCACGGGTTCGCCGAAGCCGAGATTGTACGCCTCCAGCAGGCCCGGATCGGCGGCCTTGCCTTCTGCCTTGTTGGCGATCAGGTGCACGTCCTTGCCGGCGCGGCGCAACACCTGGGCGAAGCGCTCGTCGAGCGGCATCACCCCTGCCCGCGCGTCGATCATGAACAGGATGACGTCGGCATCGCGGATGGCGATCTCGGTCTGCTGGCGCATCCGATCTTCGAGCGAACCGTCGGTTTTGTCTTCGTAGCCGGCGGTGTCGAGCACCTTAAAGCGCAGGTCGGCGATGCGACCCTCGGCTTCACGACGATCGCGGGTGACGCCCGGCGTATCGTCGACGAGCGCGATCTTACGCCCGACGAGCCGGTTGAACAGCGTCGACTTGCCGACATTGGGACGGCCGACAATGGCGACGGTAACGGTCAAGCGAGACCCCAGTATTTAGAGCCGGACGCGAACCTCAGTTCGCGGGCGCGGCAGGTGCTTCGGTGGACGCGGGTGCGTCCGTGGACGCGGGTGCGTCCGTGGACGCGGGTGCGTCCGTGGACGCGGGTGCGTCCGTAGTGGCGGGCGGGACGGCTTCCATCGCGGGAGCAGCCTGCATCGCCGGCGCCTCCATGGCGGGAGCGGCTTCGGGCGCCGGAGCGGTATCGAGCGCCGGTCCGTCGCCGACCGAAGTCGCAGCCGGCGCGGCGGTAGCAGGCTCAACGACCACAGGCGTCTCGGTCGCGGCAGCTTCCGCCACCGGCGGGGCGACACCCTCGGCCACCAGTTGCGCCAGATAGACGGTCAGCCGGCTGCGCAGCTCCTGGCTCGCCTGCGGATCGTTGGCCGCATCTTCGAAGCTCTGGCGGGCACCGGCAAGATCGCCGGCCTTGTACTTGGTGAGGCCCAGCGCCTCGCGGGCGGCGTTGCGCATCGGGCTGGCCGAACCGACGAGGCCGCCGACGCGCTGCTCGACCTGGGCGACATCGCCGCCGTCGACCAAAAGGTTCGCGGCGAGCACCAGCGCCAGTTCGCGCAGATACTTGTTGGGCTGACCGGCGGCGAGGGCGTCATAGGCCGCCACCGCCTCGGCGGTCTTGCCATCCTTGGCCAGCAGCGCGGCTTCGCGGAAGCGCGCGAGCACCGGATAGCCGCCGTGGTTGGCCGCGATCACCTCGTCGAGCGCCTTCTTGGCTGCCTCGGCATCGGTGCCGTCGGCCAGCTGCAGCGCCGCATAGAACTGGTCCGACGACTGGGCCGAGTTCGAGTTCTGCCACCAGTCCCAGCCCTCTTTCACCGCCACGATAAGGACGATGGCTACGGCCGCGCCGATCACATAGGGGCCGAACCGACGCCACAGGTTGCGCGCGCGGTCGCTGCGCAGTTCCTCGTCGATTTCGCGAATGATGTTTTCGTTGGACATGAAGCTCAAGTGAAACGGGGTCGAATTTCGGCGCACCATAGTGAGGCGTCCGCGCGAATGCAAACCCGCAGACGCGGGTGTTCCCAACGGACACGCCATGCTCACCAGGGGTCACGAGCGCGTGAAGTTGCAGATGCAAGCGAGCAAATTAATCTGTCTGCAACGGGCTGGCGCGAAGCTTTCGACAGCGCCAGTTCGAGTTCATCAAGATGTTCAGCCGCGTTTTACTGCTTGTTGCCTTTCTCGCCATTGCAACACCCGCCACCGCCGCCAACGTCTCCATCGTCATCGACCTATCGGATCAGCACATGCGGGTGTCGGTAAGCGGCGCGCCGAAATACAGTTTCGACGTTTCTACCGGCCGCAAAGGCTACACCACACCCAAAGGCAGCTATGGCGTACAGCGAATGTACAAGGAGTACTATTCCAAGAAATACGACTGGTCGCCGATGCCGTATTCGATCTTCTTTCGCGGCGGCTACGCCATTCATGGCACCTATGACACCAAGCGCCTGGGACGCGTCGCCTCGCATGGCTGCGTCCGCCTCTCCCCCGAGAACGCCCGCCGGCTCTACAACCTGGTGCTGCAGCACGGCAGCGGCAATGTGAGCATTCGGGTAAAGGGCTGACAACAGTGGTCGGCGCGGGTGCACGCACCGCTGCCCGATGCGATTGCTAGCGGACCGAGCAGCCCGATGGCGCGCCGACGTTGCCGGATTGCGCAACACTGGTGGGGGAAGGGAATTGCTCACCCCAGCTGCATAGCCCCGCCGCTCCGGCATTGAGCGCCGCTCCGCTCTCGGTCAGCGAATAGACCACTTTTATCGACGATCCCGGATAGACCGTTCGGTGCACCAGCCCGTCAGCCTCCAGTTCTCGAAGGTGCTGCGTCAGCACCTTTTCACTGATCGCCGGAATCGACTGCCGCAACCGGCCGAACCTGCGTGGCGCTGCTCCGAGTTCGCAGAGGATATCTATCTTCCACTTGCCGGAGACCATCCTCATCGCCGTCGAGAATCCATTTTCCGCAGGCATCTCATCTTCCCTTACCCAGAGGTAACCACTTACGCCGCCGTGCGTATTGGCGCTCATCGCCCCGCACCCCAGCTCTGCGTCACCGGCAAGCAATCGAGATGGGGTGTTGCAATGAAGCTTTCAATCAGTGTCGTAGGAACGGGTCGTATGGGATCGGCTCTCGCCCGAGCCCTGCTTCAGTCAGGATACCAGACTACGGTCTGGAACAGGACGAAGCCAAAGGCCGAAGCGCTGGCCGCGCTCGGCGCCACCGTCGCGGCGTCCATCCCGGAGGTCGTCAGTGCGGCTGAGATCATCATCGTGTGCGTAACCGACTATGAGGCGGCTGCCGCACTCCTACGCGACGATGCCGTTGCCTCGGCCCTGCGCGGCAAGCTGATCGTGCAACTCACCTCCGGAACGCCGGGTGGAGCACGCGAGGCCCATAACTGGTTTGCTGGGCACGGGGCCAGCTACCTCGACGGCGCGATGATGGCCACACCGGATTTCATCGGCACCGAGGCCGGCACGATCCTGATCTCGGGACCAAGGCCGAGCTTCGATGCGAACCCGGACATGTTTCGTGCCCTGGGCGGCAATGTTCAGCATGTCGGGGACGACCCGGGGCGGGCAAATGCACTCGACAGCGCGCTGCTGGCGCTGATGTGGGGCGCGCTGTTCGGAACTCTCCATGCAATCGCGGTGAGCCAGGCCGAAGAGATCGACCTCAGCGAGCTGGCGAGGCAGTGGACCGCAACAGCGCCTGTTGTCGATGGCCTCGTCGCCGACCTCATCAAGCGGACGAAAGCCGGCCGCTTTGCCAGCGACGACGAGACGCTCTCGTCGATCTCCCCGCACTACAGCGCATTCCAGCACCTGCTGGAGGTGATGGACGCCCGCGCGATCGACCGCTCGGTGGTCGACGCTTACGACGCGATGTTCCAAAGGGCGATTGCCGCTGGCCACCTGCAGGACGATTTCGCGGCGTTATCGCAATTCATGGGAAAGTCCGGAGGCACACAGAATGTCGTTGCCGCTGCTCATCGATAGGTACTGCGCCGCGTGGTCTCGAGAAGATGCCCAGCAGCGACGAGAGTTACTGCTGCCGATATGGGGCGATGGGGCCACTTACACCGATCCCACGGTCCATGCCGCTGGCGCGGAAGAGCTGCTCGCGCATATCGCCAGCATTCAGACCAGGCATCCCGGCGCCCGGATTGTTCGGACGAGCGATGTGGATGCTCATCATGGGGTCGCGCGCTTTGCCTGGAAGTTTGTGATGCCCGACGGATCGTCTTTCCCCGAGGGTTTGGACATCGCCTTCCTCGACCCCAACCAGAAGCGAGTAACCCGCGTCATCGGCTTTTTCGGGCCGCTGACGAGCGAGGACGCGCGCCGATGAGGAAGGACAGTGAAGGACGGGTCACAGGTAGATCACACCGCACCAGCATCCACCGTCGGCAGATCGAGGGCCGATCGCAGCCGTCCGGTCCCACGCTCATAGAGCGTCGAGTACGAAACGGCAGCCAGAAGGTCGGCTCGAGGTTCGAATTCGGCGATCCGCTTGTTGAATGGAACGGCACCGCAGCCTGGAACGAAGCATTGCGGCTTGCCCTTGGGACATTCGTTGTAGCGACAGAGTCGGCCAAGGTAGTGTTCGCTGCCCGCGGCGAACAGGAAGGTATCGAGCTGCTCGGTGACGATGCCGGCGCCCTTGCCAAGCTCGTATGCCTGGCGCAAGGCGTGACTGGCCGCGCGGCGAAGCTCGCCGAGCCGCTCCTGTGAATCGAGCCAAAGCGCCAGGTCCAGATCGCTGCACTCGTGCCAGATCTCGATGCGTCGGCTGAAGCGCGGCACTTCCTTCCACAACGGCTTGGCGACCGAACCGATCACGGCCACCGCCTGCACTTCCGGAAACGCAGCCCAGGCTTCGGCCACCGTATCGGCAGCGACGCGAAACTGCCGCTGGAGTTCCAGCATCCTGCGGTTCTGTGCGTCGATCTCAGCGTGGCGCACCTCTCACCCCAGGCGCTTGATGAAATTGCGTCTGCGAGCATAGCGCACCCTGAGGGCAGCGACATACTCTGTCTATGTGGCCGCGTCCTGAAGGTCGGGCCACCCCTCCATCATCACGACGGCTCCGGCCGCGACAGCACGTACCAGGCGCAGGCGCCGAAGACGGCGAGGACGAAAAGCGCCAGCGGCAGGTCGGGGCGGGCGCCGATCAGGAACAGCACATAGCCGAGCACCATGCCGCCCGTGGCCAGCGACTTGCCGCGCCGCGAGATGGCGCCCTCGGCCCGCCAGGCCTTGATGGTCGGGCCGAAACTCTTGTGATTGAGCAACCATGCCTCGACCCGGCGATTGGAGCGGGCAAAGCAGCCGGCGGCAAGAATGACGAAGATGGTCGTCGGCATCAGCGGCAGGAAAGCGCCGATGATGCCGAGCGCGAGAAGGGCGAAGCCGGCGACGAGATACCCGAGGCGCACCATGCGGGCCGAGACCCCGTCTGGACGGTCCTGCTCCATGAGATCAGCCAGCCTCCCCGGCCTGCAAGACCCGGCTTCGCAATCGTGCCGGCCCCCGCGCGGCGGTAACCGACAGCCTGACCACGTCGGTCTCCACGGCGGGGAACGAGATGATCCGGCGATAACCGACCGAGCCGCATTCGGCGACCGGAAGCCATCGATCACCTGATGTTCGGACCTCCACCTGAAGTCGTTCGACCTGCTGGCCCAGGGCGATGTCCTCATCGACGATCACGCCAGCGATCCGCCTCGGCTCCGGCCACGACAGAACGAGGCTGGCGCCGGTGGAGTCGATGATCCATGCGCCTTCCTGGTCCAGCGCACCAGCGGGCGACGCGGTGGCCGCTGGGGCGATATCGGCATCGTAGAGGCCCGAGATGCGCTTTCCCAATTGCGACAGTACGAGCCGATCTGCCGCACTGACGAGGCCGGCGCGGTCCGGCGGTACGTTGAGCAGGAACGTGGCGTTGCCGCCGACAGATGCGCAGTAGATATCGAACAGCTCGTCGGCGGAGCGGACCTCGGCGTCTTCCTTGGCGTGGTGAAACCAACCCGGCCGGATCGAGGTATTCACCTCGGCGGGGTACCAGACGAGCTGATCACTCGAGGCGCCGATGGCCGTCCGGCTCCCCAGATCCTGTTCGTCCGAGCGGACCTGACGCGAGAACTTCCCGTCATCGACCTGCTGCGAATTGGACGCGGTGCGTTCGGCATCGCGCAGCGAGGCAGGCACCACGCTCCACTCATTGGGCCGGGTGTGCCCGGCCTCGTTGCCGCACCAGCGCACGTCGGGGCCGCAGACGCTGATCACCGCATCGGGCTGCAACTCCCGGACCACGGCAAGGTAGCGGTCCCAGTCGTAGTACTGCTTCCTCCCGGCCGCGCCTTCGCCGTTGGCGCCATCGAACCAGACCGAGAAGATCGGGCCATAGCCCGAGAGCAGTTCCCGCAGTTGCGCGACGAAAAAGTCGTCGTAGCCGACCCCGGTGCCGTACGCAGGCTCGGTGCGGTCCCATGGGGACAGGTAGACGCCGAACTTCAGGCCACGACGCGCGCAGGCCGCCGAGACTTCCGCCACCAGGTCCCCACCGCCAACCCTCCACGGGCTGGACGCCACCGAGTGCCGCGTGACCGCGCTCGGCCACAGGCAGAACCCGTCATGGTGCTTGCAGGTGAGGATCAGGCCGCGCATGCCGGCCGAGGCCAGGCTCTCGACCCACTGGTCCGCATCCAGCTGTGCCGGATCGAACAGGGCGGGATCCTCGTGCCCGAGGCCCCACTCCCGATCGGTCATGGTGTTCATGCCGAAATGGATGAAACCGTAGAATTCCAGCTGCTGCCACGCCAGTTGCCGCGGCGTCGGCCGAACCGACGAGGCCTCGGCGATGCGGCTCGACGAACTCACTCCCACTCGATGGTGCCGGGCGGCTTTGACGTCACGTCGTAGACCACCCGGTTGATGCCGCGCACTTCGTTGATGATGCGGGTGGCGGCGCGGCCGAGGAAGTTCATGTCGTAGGGGAAGAAATCCGCGGTCATGCCGTCGACCGAGGTGACGGCGCGCAGCGCGCAGACGAACTCGTAGGTGCGGCCATCGCCCATCACGCCGACGGTCTGCACCGGCAGCAGCACGGCGAAGGCCTGCCAGATCTTGTCGTAGAGCCCGGCCTTCCTAATCTCGTCGAGATAGATGGCGTCGGCGCGGCGGAGAATATCGAGCTTCTCGCGCGTCACGCCGCCCGGCAGACGGATAGCGAGGCCGGGGCCGGGGAACGGGTGGCGGCCGACAAAGCGGTCGGGCAGGCCGAGTTCGCGGCCGAGCGCCCGGACTTCGTCCTTGAACAGCTCGCGCAGCGGCTCGACCAGTTGCATGTTCATACGATCAGGCAGGCCGCCGACATTGTGGTGCGATTTGATGGTGACCGACGGGCCGCCCGAGAAGCTGACGCTCTCGATCACATCGGGGTAGAGCGTGCCCTGCGCCAGGAACTGCGCACCGCCGAGCTTTTTGGCCTCTTCCTCGAACACTTCGATGAACAGCCGGCCGATGGTCTTGCGCTTGGTCTCGGGGTCCGCCTCGCCTTCGAGCGCACCGATGAACTTGTCGGCGGCGTCAACATGGACGAGCGGGATATTGTAGTGGTCGCGGAACATCGAGACGACTTCGTCGGCCTCGTTCATCCGCATCAGGCCATGATCGACGAAGACGCAGGTCAGCTGGTCGCCGATCGCCTCATGGATCAGGATCGCCGCAACCGAGCTGTCGACGCCGCCCGAGAGCGCGCAGATCACCCTGCCCTTGCCGACCTGGGCGCGGATCTTGTCGACAGCGCGCTGGCGATAGGCCGACATGGTCCAGTCGGACTTGAGCCCGACGATGTTGTGCACGAAGGATTGGAGGAGCTTGCCGCCATCGGGAGTGTGCACCACCTCGGGGTGGAACATGGTGGTGTAATAGCGCTTGCGCTCGTTGACCGCGATGGCGAACGGCGCGTTCTCCGAGGTGCCGATGACGGTAAAGCCCTCGGGCAGTTCGGTGACGCGGTCGCCGTGGCTCATCCACACCGGGTAACGGCCGCCGACTTTCCAGAAGCCATCGAACAGCGGGCTCTGCTCCTTGATCTCGACATCGGCGCGGCCGAACTCGCGGGCGTGGCCGCCTTCGACCTTGCCGCCCTGCTGCAGCGCCAGGGTCTGCTGGCCATAGCAGATGGCGAGGATCGGCACGCCCGAATCGAACACTTCCTGCGGCGCGCGGGGGCTGCCCTCGTCGGTCACCGAGGCAGGACCGCCCGAAAAGATCACGCCCTGCGGCTGCAGCCGGGCGAAGGCCTCGGCGGCGCTCTGGAACGGATGGATTTCGCAGTAGACGCCAGTCTCGCGCAGGCGGCGCGCGATCAGCTGGGTCACCTGGGACCCGAAATCGATGATGAGAATGGACTCGGCGGGGGCGGCGGCGATGTCTGTCATGGCGGGGAAATAAAGCCCGGACGGGGATTGTGCAAGCCTCCTCCCGGTCAAGGCACCTATGCCGAGAGGGGGGCCACCCTGGTCGTGTTGGCGCGCACCAGCTTGCCAACGAGGTTGCGGTTCAATCCGGCTTCCATGGCGCGATGGATGGCGGCGTCGGAGGCCACCGCGACGTGCAGCCGTTGCTGGTCGAAGGCCAGCACGCGCATCGGCCTGGATGCCACTACGGTGGCGGTCGCCGGCTCGCCGCTGAGGAAGCTCATCTCACCGAGATAATCGCCCGGCCCGCACACTGCGATGATCCGGCCGGCGCTCTCGATCCGCGCGACGCCACTGGCGACATAGAGCAGGTCCTTGACCACCTCCCCTTCGCGCACCAGCACTTCGTCGGCTGGGACCTCGCGCACTGTGGCAAAGGCCAGCAGGCGCTTCAGGGCGCGGCGCTCCACGCTGGGCGGCATGCTGTCGACGAAATGGCGATGCTCGTCGGTGAAGCGGTGGTGGCGCTCGTAGTACCAGATCAGCAGGAGCTGGCCAATGTTCACCAGCACGAACACCGTTTCCCACAGGACGCTTACCGGATCGAACACGAAGAACGCCCGGTAGACGATCTTGGCGACGCCCGACGCTACGGCAAAACTTCTCAGCCACACCATGCGCCGCATCAGCATCGAGACGATCAGCAGAAAGTAGGTGAAGTGCCCAAACAGGATGACCGGGTTGGTGAAGCCCACGAACAACTGATCAACCAGGCCCGACATGGTGCACCGCAAAAGGAAACACTGAGACCGAGGGCCTAGCCCGGTCCCACTGTCACAAACAAGGGCTCGATGTTCTAGGCTGCAGCGACCTGCTCAGGACGGGCGGCGTTGGCCTTTGCCAGTTTGCCGACGAGGTTGTGGTTGAGACTGGCGTCGAGCGCCTGGCGAAGATCACTGTCGGCCTCGACAGCGGCGCGCAGCCTCGTCTGTTCGAAAGCGAGGTAGCGCATCGGCTTGGCAGCGATGGCAGTGGCCGAAGCCGGGGCGCCGGTGACGAAGCTCATCTCGCCGACGAAATCCCCCGGTCCACACACGGCGACGATTCGTCCGGCCTGCTCGATCTGCATCACGCCATCGGCGATGAACACCAGCTCGCTGACGGCCCTGCCCTCTTCAGTCAGCTTCTGGCCCTCGTGGGCATGGCGAAGCCTGGAGAGGCGCAGCAAGCGGCGGACGGTTCGCCGATCGATGCTGGCGGGCATGATCGAGGCGAAACGCTGCTCGTCCTCGGAAAACCGATGCCGCCTGGCGTAGTACCAGAGGATCAACAGTTGAACGACATTCACCGCGACGAAGATCACTTCCCAGAACACGATGATCGGGTCGATCTCAAAGAAGGCGCGATTGATAATACGTATTATGCCTGCAGCAATGGCAATAGCACGAAGCCAGCCCATGTCGTTCATCAGCATAGAGATGACAAGTAGAGCATACGGCACGTGAGTCAGCAGATGACTTGGATCCATCATCCGTGTGACAAAATCCTGAAAAGTCATTTGGCCTCTACGCGATAAGTATTGCGCCAGTAGGACGCAGCGACGGCCTGGCGTCAACCGCTACCTCCGCTTGTGCCGCGCCTGTCGCTGACGCGTCTGCGCGAGCGCAAGGGGTTGCGCAGCAGCCCCTGGCAGTGCCAAATGAAATCGATTGCACGAACTACCGCGCGGCAGACGCGGCGTGCCACGCGAGGGGAACCGATGACTGATAACCGCCTGAATGGCGCCGATTTCGTTCGCGCGGCTGCGTGCCTCACGGTGCTGTTCCACCATCTGGCGCAACGCATGAGCTGGCAGGATCAGCTCGGCGGCGTCGAGTGGTTTCGGGTATTCGCGCAGATCGGCACGTTCGGCGTGGCGATGTTCTTCGTCCTCTCGGGCTTCCTGCTGTCGCGGCCGTTCTGGCAGGCGCTGGATCGCGGTGAGCCGGCGCCATCGCTGCGGGTCTACACCATGCGGCGCGCTGCCCGCATCCTGCCCGGCTTCTGGCTGGCGCTGCTCGTCACCTTCGTCCTCAGCATCACGGTGTTCGGCGCGGTGCTCGACGGGCAGCTGGTGCTGCGGCTGGTCGCCGGCATCTTCACGGTCGCCGATTGGCACTGGATCACGCTGTTTCCGGTCGAGGTGAACGGGCCGCTGTGGTCGATCAGCTTCGAGGTCACGTCATACCTGCTGCTGCCGGCCGGCTTCGCGGCGCTGTTCTTGCTGGGACGGTGGAGCGGCCAGGGCTGGCAATCGCGCCTGATATGGTTGGGGGTCATCGGGCTGGCGCTCGCCGCGCACTGGCTGTTCGCCCGCTACTATCGCGTCGACACGCACCAGCGCGGCTGGGATTACGGGCTGATCGGCGGCGCCAAGTACTGGATGCCGCGTTTCAACCCGTTCGCCTTCTTCGCCATGTTCGCCGTCGGCGCGCTGGCCGGCGGACTACAGGTGCGCTGGGCGAAGTACCGGCACGCGCTGTTCGACCTTGTCGCATTCGCAGCGTTCGCCTGGGGCATTTACCTCATGCAAGTGCAGCTTTCGGCCAAGACCGCCGATGGCTGGGGCTGGCTGGGTGTGCCCTATGGCTTCCCCTGGTTCGTGCTGGCGGTCGGGCTGTTTCTCTCGTCCTCGCCATCGAGCGCGCTGCTCGGCCAACTGCTCGACAACCCGGTGACGCGCTATGTCGCGAAGATCTCGTTCGGCATCTATATCTGGCACTATCCGGTGCTGGAACTGGTGCGGGTCTACTGGGATCCGCAGATCAACCACGGGCAGTCGTCCGATCCCGTCCGCTTCATCGTTACCTGTACCATCATCACGGTCATCACTTTCACCGTGGCGCACCTGTCGTATCATCTGGTCGAGAACCCGATGATTCAGTGGGCGCGCGGCAAGGAGCGGCGCAGCACCGGTTCGGCGACAATCACTGCGGCGGCGGAATGACCTGATGAAGACCGGCAAGACCTTCTGGCGCAACCAACCGCCGTTCTACGAGGAGCGCGGCGGCACGCTGACGGTGCGGACGGGCCCGGAGACCGACTACTGGAATAACACCTTCTACGGCTTCAAGCACGCCGACGGGCATTTTCGCGCCACCGAGGTGAGCGGGGATTTCAGCTTCGAGCTCAGTTTCAGCGCCAACTACCAGCGCCTCTATGACCAGGCCGGAGCGATGCTGTTCGTCGACGGCGACAACTGGCTGAAATGCGGGGTCGAGTTCACCGATGGGGCGATGCACTTTTCGGTCGTGGTGACCCGCGATGACCAGTCGGATTGGTCGGTGCTGAAGCTCGATCGACCGGTCGACGCTGCCGTGACGCTGCGGCTCACCCGGCATGCCGAAGCGCTGCGGGTGCAGTTGCTTCAGCCGGATGGCAGCTGGCAACTGGTCCGGCTCTGCTTCCTCCGCATGGGCGAGACAGTGGAGGTCGGCCCGATGACCTGCTCACCGACTGGCGAGGGGCTCGAAGTCAGCTTCACCCGCTTGGCGCTGGGTGAGCCGATCTCGCGGGAATTGCACTAGGCCGGCTAGTTCAGCGTGGCGATGGCGAGGTTCAGGAGACTGGCAAAGCCGACCCAGGCCGCATAGGGCACGAACAGCCAGGCCGAGACACGGTCACGGCCCCAGCGATTGGCGATGAACATGAGGATCAGCGCGAAGATGGCGATGATCACGATGAAGGCCGGCCAGAGCAGGTGCAGCGAAAACCACACCGGCGACCACAGCCAGTTCAGCGCCATCTGGCCGAACCACAGCTTCATGCCGAGGCCATTGGGTTCGCTGAGGAAGGTGCGCCAGCCGGCGATGGCGATCAGCACATAAAGCGCAAACCAGACCGGGCCGAACAGCCAGTTGGGAGGGTTGAACGGCGGCTTGGCGAGGCCGGCATACCATTCGCCCGGGGCGGTCGAAACGCCGATAACGGCGCCAACGCCGATCACCACGGCAAGGAAAACCGCCAGCAGGATCAAGGCTCGCGGCGTCTTGAGGTCGGATATCGTTAGGGTGCTCATGCCTCGAGTAACGTGCGAGGCGAAGGCAAGTTTCACTCGGTGGCGGTACAGTCGGCGGCGAAGTTCAGCGGGAATTTGCCGCCCTGCCCCGCGGCATCAGCATAGACGATCTCGACGGTCTGCTCGTCGGCGGCCCAAAGCGGGAAGGCGTTGAGCAGCACCAGATGCGTATCAGTCAGTGGGACCCGGCAGCCGCGGCGCGACTTGCTGCCGTCAGCGGCGATGGTCTCGGCGATGATCCGGCGCTCGCAGCTCGCCTCGCCACAGGTCTCGCCGATGTCGAGCGCGACGCGCCCCGACGGCGAGACGAAATGGTGCTTGGCGCTGGCGCCCGGAATGGCGAACCAGACCACCGCCCCGACGATCAGCAGGAAGGCGATCGAGCCGACGGTGAAGATGAACAGGGGCGACAAGCCGCCGGCATCATCGCGGATCATCCTCAGCCTCGCTGCATGGCGATGACGTAGAAGCCATCCGTGCCGGTGAGATGCGGAGTAAGCGATATCCCGCCTTCGGGCGAGAAGCGGGCGCGCAGCCTGGCGCCGGAGAAGTGGCTCATCCAGAGCTTGTTGCCGGCGATGGCCTTGAAGTCCGGGTTGGCTTCGAGGAAGGCCTGAGCCTGTCGGGCGTTCTCCTCAGGCAGCACCGAGCAGGTGATGTAGACCAGCGTGCCACCTGGTTTCAGATACTTCGCCGCCTCGATGAGGATGGCGCGCTGCTCTTCGACGCGGACGGCGAGTTGCTCGGGCGTCAGCTTCCATTTGGCGGTCGGCTGGCGGCGCCAGGTGCCCGAGCCGGTGCATGGCGCATCGACCACGACGCGATCGAGCTTGCCGATCAGGTCGTCGAGCACGCCCTCGCCCGGGGCGCGGACCTGTACGTTGCGGGCGCCGGCGCGCTTCAGGCGGTCATAGATCGGAGCGAGCCGGGTGCGATCGCTGTCATAGGCGAAGATCTGGCCGCGGTTCTGCATCGCGGCGGCCATGGCAAGGGTCTTGCCCCCTGCCCCGGCGCAGAGGTCGAGCACCTGCTCGCCGCCGCGCGCGCCGCCCAGCGCGGCGACGATCTGGCTGCCGAAATCCTGCACCTCGAACCAGCCCTTGATGTAGCCTTCCTCGCTCTGGACGTTCGGCGTGCGGCTGTCGCGGTCGCCGGCGGGAAAGCGGATGCCCTCGGGGATGGTGACGGTGGCATCGGGAGCGAAGCGCCCGAGGGCCCGCAGCGCCTTGTCGCGGTTGGCCTTCAGCGTGTTGACGCGCAGGTCGAGCGGCGGTCGGCCGGAGAGATCGTGCGCTTCGGCGACCCAGTCCTCCCCAAAGCTCTCGGCGAGGTGCGGCGCGACCCATTCGGGCACATCGCCGCGCACGTGGTCGGGCGCACCGGCGAGCGGATCGGCGGCGGTAAGCTTTGCCGCCTCCTCGGCATCGATCGGCGCAGGGGCGAAGCGATCGCCGCCAAAGCTCTGGTTGAGCTCATCGATGTTCTCGCCCCACTCGCGCACCACGACGCTCAGCACCAGCGCCCGCGGCGCGTCCGAACCCATGGCGAAGGCGTGCGAACTCCTGCGGCGCAGCGTGTCGTAGACGAGGTTGCCGATGGCGGCGCGGTCGCCGGCGCCGGCAAAGCGGTTGTTGAGCCCCCAGGCCTTCAGCGCCTCGGCCACCGGGCGCTTGTGCGCATCGATATCGGCGAGCACAGCGATGGCGGCGGCAATCCGGCCGGGCAGTCTCATTGGAAGATCCTCTTCTCGTCAGCCGCGTCCGTGCCACGATGCGGCACGCGGATCAAGCTCGCTACAGCGCGAGGAGCAGCCGCGCCACCAGGTCGAGCCAGAACACGCAGAGCAGCAGCAGCCCGACCAGGTAGGCGGCAAAGCGCCGGACCACGTGGTTATCGGTAATGTGCACGAAGGCATGTACGTAGCGGGACGCGACGAACAGCCAGGCCAGCCCGATCTCGAAAGGGGTCGGGCCGAAATAGAGCGCCAGCCCAGCCCCGACATAGAACAGCACCGGCAGCTGGAACTGGTTGTCGAAGGCGTTGGACGCCTGCCATTCGCGCTTCGGCCAAGCCTTACGCTCGAGCGCGATGTCGTCGATCCGCACCTCGCCCTTCATCACCATCGGGAGCCGAATGGTGCCGAGGTACCAGAGCAGCCCCAGGGCGAGCGCGCCCTGGGCGAGGATGGCGGCGATCAGCCAGAATGAGGTCAACCGATAGCCTCGCTGCTTCCGGGAACCACGGCGTCATCCCCGCGAAAGCGGGAACCTCGGTTTTTGCGCCTGCTGCGCCATCCCCAACGGAGATTCCCGCTTTCGCGGGAATGACCCGGTGGAGTTGGCAGCAACGTGGCAGGGCCGGCCTTAGTTGCCGCCGCGGTAGTTCGGGCTCTCGCGGGTGATCGACACGTCGTGGACGTGGCTTTCGTTGAGGCCGGCGCCGGAGATCCTCACGAACACCGAATTGTCGCGGAAAGCCTGCAGGTTGGGCGCGCCGGTATAGCCCATGGCGGCGCGAAGACCGCCGGCCAGCTGGTGCAGCACGTTGCCGGCGGCGCCCTTGTACGGCACCTGGCCCTCGATGCCCTCGGGCACCAGTTTCAGGCTGTCGTTCACTTCCTCCTGGAAATAGCGGTCGGCCGAACCGCGGGCCATGGCGCCCACCGAGCCCATGCCGCGATACGACTTATAGGAGCGGCCCTGGTAGAGGTAGACCTCGCCCGGGCTCTCGTCGGTACCGGCCAGCAACGAGCCGACCATGGCGCAAGACGCACCGCCGGCCAATGCCTTAGCCAGATCGCCTGAGAACTTGATTCCGCCGTCGGCGATCACCGGGATGCCGTGCTTGTCGCCCTCTTCGGCGCAGGCCATCACCGCTGCCAGCTGCGGCACGCCGACGCCGGCGACGATACGGGTGGTGCAGATCGAGCCGGGACCGATGCCGACCTTCACCGAATCCGCGCCCGCTTCGATCAGCGCACGGGTGGCTTCGGCAGTCGCCACGTTGCCAGCGACGATGCGGGTGGAATTGCTCTCGCGCTTCACCCGCTCCACCGACTTCAGCACGCCGGTCGAGTGACCATGCGCCGTGTCGATCACCAGGAGGTCAACGCCGGCATCGATCAGTGCCAGCGAGCGTTCGAAGCCGGCGTCGCCGACACCGGTGGCCGCCGCGACGCGGAGGCGACCCTGCGCATCCTTCACCGCATGCGGGTTGAGCTGGGCCTTCTCGATATCCTTGACGGTGATCAGCCCGACGCAACGGCGATCGTCATCGACCACGAGGAGCTTTTCGATGCGGTGGGCATGCAGCAGGCGCTTGGCCTCGTCCTTGCTGACACCGTCACGCACCGTTACCAGGTTCTCATGCGTCATCAGTTCGGCGATGCGCTGGCGCGGGTTATTGGCAAAGCGCACGTCGCGGTTGGTGAGGATACCGACCAGCCTGCCGATCTTGCGTCCGCCCTGCCCGCCATTCTCCACCACCGGAATGCCGGAGATGTGGTTGGCTTCCATCAGCGCCAGCGCGTCGGCGAGCGTTGCGTCAGGTCCGATGGTGATGGGGTTCACCACCATGCCGCTTTCAAAGCTCTTCACGGCGCGGACATGCTCGGCCTGCACCAGGATATCGAGGTTCTTGTGGATCACGCCCATGCCGCCGGCCTGCGCCATGGCGATGGCCATGCGGCTCTCGGTCACCGTGTCCATGGCGGACGACAGGATCGGGATGTTGAGGGAAATGTCCTTGGTCACCCGGGTGCGGATGTCGACATCGGTCGGCAGCACATCGGAGCGCGCAGGCTGCAGCAGCACGTCGTCGAACGTCAGTGCGCTATCGCCGGTGATGGAAGTAATGATCTTCGCCAAGGGTCGGGCCCTTCCCTTCTGAGCATCAGAAAAAC
>Ga0209902_100884_pt1 | contig 21269 bp, 19 predicted proteins | sample FECB27metaG_FD_188304 | JGI IMG/M metagenome (GOLD analysis project Ga0209902, IMG submission 188304) | Cyanobacterial communities from the Joint Genome Institute, California, USA - FECB-27 (SPAdes) (version 2) | ecosystem: Environmental > Aquatic > Thermal springs > Hot (42-90C) > Microbial mats...
GCCGCCGCGGCAGCCGCGTCGTCGCTCGTCTTCGGCGGCTTCACGACGGCCATCGCGCTCCTCGTTCCACGTCCGGACGGCCACGCCGCACCGATGTCGGGCACGCGGCTTCAATAACATTGACATCCATTCAAGTCTCTTGAAAAGTGCCCGTCATCGCGGCGCGGTGTGCGGCCGCGGGGGGCTCGTCGATGCGGCCGCCGCCTTCCGGGGCGGCCTCGCGCCGTCCTTCCCGGCGCGCACACTCCGACACGCAAAAACCAGAGGACGGACCCCGATGCTCGACCTGACGCGCCGCACCCTTCTCGCAGGCCTCGCCGCCGCCACCTGCCTGATCGACCCGTTCGCCCCGGCGAAGGCGGCGGAACTCACCAAGGTGACGTTCGTGCAGGAGTGGCCGGTACCCGACGGCTTCTGGATCCCGTGGATCCTCGGCTCGAAGAAGGGCTTCTATGCCGAGGAGGGCATCGAGCTCGAGATCGTCGTGCCGCCGACGGTGGCCGACACCATGAAGTTCCTCGGCACCGGCCGCGCCGACGTCGCCTTCACGACGGTGATGGACGTCATCTTCGCCCGCGGCGAGCAGGCCCCGGTCGTCGCCATCGCCCGCTACGGCCGCGCCAACAACTGGGGCATCCTGTCGGCCGAGGGCAAGCCGCTCAAGATCGCCGAGCTGAAGGGGAAGCGCATCGGCATCTACAACGACGCGTGGACGAAGGCGCAGCTCGAGATGATGCTCGCCGACGCGCAGCTGACGCTCGACGACGTCGAGATGGTCGCCGCCGCCGACGACACCGTGCCGCTGCTGCTGCAGGAGCGCGTCGACGCCATCACCGGCATCACCAACGCCGAGGGCACCGGCATGGCGACCACCGGCGGCCAGACGCCGGAGTTCCTGCCGGCGATCGAGCACGGCGTGCCGAACACGCCGATCTTCATGCTGGCCGCCAACGAGGAGTGGCTGAAGGCCAACCCCGACCTCGCCAAGGCCTTCCTGCGGGCGACGCGCAAGAGCATCGGCTACGCCACCGAGCATCCCGACGAGGGCATCGCCGCCTTCCAGGAGCTCTATGCCAAGGCCTACGACGAGAAGTTCATCACCCAGCAGTGGAAGGACACCATCCCGCTGTTCGGCGCCATGAGCGAGGACCTGATGGTGAACGACCCGGCGCCGTGGGGTGAGCTCCTCGACGCGCTGGTGAAGTTCAAGGTGGTCGACAAGGTCGGCGCACCCGACAGCTACTTCACCAACGCCTATCTCGCGCAGTGACGGACCGATGACGGCTCAGCACTCCGTGACACGCATCGCGCCGGCCTGGGACTATCGTCCCGGGCCGGACGTCGCCTTCGCCCCGCCGCCCGGACAGGTGGCGGCGCAGAAGATCGCCAAGGACGCCGCCGCGGCCGGCGTCGCCGCGGCGGTCGCCGGGGCGACCGAGCAGGACATCGAGCGGGCCGTCTCGGCGTACCTGGCGAGCGCCGGCGTGGCGCACGTCTGGACGATTACCAATGTCGGCGTCGGCGCCAACACCCGCGTCTGTTTCCCGACCAACCCGCCGACGTCGCTTGCCGCGGCCGAGCGCGACGTCGCGATGATCGACGTTCACCCCATCACCGCCGACGGCTCGTGGGGCGACTGCACGCGCTGCCGCGTCATCGGCGACTGGCCGGAGGCGACGCAGGCGCTGGCCGACCTCGAGCGCATCCACCGCGATACCCTAGTGCTCTGCCGGCCGGGCATGCCGGCGCAGGAGCTGTTCGGTGAATCGCAGCGGCGCCTGATCGCCGAGGGGTTCGAGCTCCTGGATCTGCTCGGCAATATCGGACATTCCCTAACGGCCGGAGCGGCTTACCTCCACAACTTCATTGATGCCGGCAACGCCACGCCGATGTGGGGCGCCTGGGCGATCGAGCCGTTCGCGGCGCGCGGCGACGTGGCGGTGAAGGTGGAAGACCTCGTCTGGTTCGGCCGTGAAACCTGCACCGTTCTCTGAGCCGGCCGCTGCCGTGACCACCGCACCCGCCAAGCTCGCGCTCGCCGGCGTCTCCCACCGCTTCGGGGAGACCGTCGCGCTGGCGCCGACGGACCTCACCATTGCGCCGGGCGAGTTCGTCTCCGTCGTCGGCCCGTCCGGCTGCGGCAAGAGCACGATGTTCAACATCATCGCCGGCGTGCTGTCGCCGACCGGTGGCCGCGTCGCCGTCGACGGACGCGACGTCACCGGCCGGGCCGGCGAGGTCGGCTACATGCTGCAGAAGGACCTGTTGCTGCCCTGGCGCACGGTGCTGGAGAACATCGTGCTCGGCGCGACGCTGAAGGGCGGGGCGAGCCGCAAGGAGCGCGAGGAGGGCGTCGCGCTCGCCCGCCGCTACGGCCTCGGCGACTTCGTCAACCACTATCCGGCGGCGCTGTCGGGCGGCATGCGCCAGCGCGTCGCCCTGATGCGGACGCTCGCCATGCACCGCGACGTGCTGCTCCTCGACGAGCCGTTCGGCGCGCTCGATTCGCAGACGCGCTTCGCCATGCAGCAGTGGCTCCTCAGCGTCTGGGAGCGGGAAGGGCGGACGATCGTCTTCGTCACCCACGACATCGACGAGTCCGTCTACCTCTCCGACCGCGTCGTGGTGATGTCACCACGCCCGGGCCGCATCCGCCGCATCCTCGAGGTGCCGATCCCGCGGCCACGGCCGGTGTCGTGCCTGACGACGCCGGAGTTCGCGGCGATCAAGCGCGAGATCCTCGACATCATCTATGAGGCGCCGCCGACGATCGAAGCCGTGCCGCAGGAGACCGGCGCATGAACGGCCGCGGCGCGCTCGTCCTCAAGGTCGTCTATCCGCTGCTGGCGCTGCTGCTGGTCATCGTCGTCTGGCATCTCGCCGTCGCCTACTACCAGATCCCGCGCTACGTGCTGCCGGCGCCGCACGACGTCGCGCTGCACATCGCCGACGACTGGCAGGCGCTGATGAAGGGCTTCGGCGTCACCTTCATCGAGTTCCTGCTGGGCTTCGTGCTCGGGGCGGGTGCGGGCTTCGTGTTCGCGGTGCTGATGGACGCGGCGCAGCCGGTGCGTGGAATCCTCTATCCGATCCTGATCGTCAGCCAGGCGATCCCGATCGTCGCGATTGCCGCGGCTCTGACGATCTGGCTCGGCTTCGGGCTGGCGCCGAAGCTCGTCATCGTCGCGCTGGTGGTGTTCTTCCCGGTCGTTGTCAACGTGCTCGACGGGCTCGCTTCGGTCGACGCCGACCTCCTGAAGCTCGTCCGCGCCATGGGCGCCTCGAAGCTGCAGGTGTTCCGCCACGTCAAGCTGCCGGCGACCTACTCGCCGTTGTTCTCGGCGCTGAAGCTGTCGGCGACCTTCAGCGTCACCGGCGCGGTGATCGCCGAGTGGACGGCCTCGACCAGCGGCGGCATCGGCGCCTACCTCCTGCAGGCAAACTCGCGCCTCAACACCTCCGGCACCTTCGCCGCCATCGCCTTCCTCGCGGCCCTCGGCGTCGTCGCCTTCCTGCTGGTGGTGCTGACCGAACGCCTGCTGACGCCGTGGCGGACCTCGTCGACCGCCCGCCGCTGGTCGCGCGCCTACTGGCGCGGATAGCGGCGGGAGGGGCCAGACCGGGGCCGGTGGAGCCGCTGGGTTCTAGGGGATCAAGACCGCGCGGCCGTGGATCTTGCCGTTGTGCAGGTCGTGCAGCGCCTGGTCGGCCTTGGCGAGCGGATACTCGACGACGGCGAGATCGACCAGGCCGCGGTCGGCGAGCGCCATCAGCTCGTTGAGCTCGGCCCAGGTGCCGACGAGATTGCCGATGATGTTCTTCTCGGTGATGACGAGGTCGACGGTCGGCACGCGGATGTCCTCGCCATAGCCGACGACGTAGTAGCTGCCCATCCCCCGCGTCATCGCGAGGCCCTTCCCCGTCGTGCCCTTCTCGCCGACGAAGTCGATCACCGCCTCGGCGCCGGCGCCGCCGGTGAGCGCGAGCACGGCCTCGACCTCGTTGCCGTCGGCCTTGATGAGGTGGTCGGCGCCGCTCTTCTTGGCGAGCGCCAGCGAGGCGTCGGACTTGTCGACGACGATGATGTCGGCGGCGCACATCGCCTTCAGGCACTGGATGCCGATGTGGCCGAGACCACCGGCACCGATCACCACGCAGTTCTCGCCCGGCAGGAGATGGCGCGTCGCCTTCTTGACGGCCCGGTAGGCGGTGAGGCCGGCGTCGGCGTAAGGGGCGACGTCCTTCGGCGCCAGCGTGCGTGGCAGCGCCACGATGTTGCGCTCCGACGTGCAGAGGAACTCGGCGTAGCCGCCGTTGCAGTCGAGGCCGGGAAACTTGCCGGGGCCGTGCATGTCGAAGCCTCGCCGGCAGGCGAGGCAGGTGCCACCGGTGATCTTCGGGTGGACGATCACCGGATCGCCGACCTTGATGCCCTCGACCTCCTTGCCGACCTCTTCAACCCAGCCGGCATTCTCGTGACCCATGATCAGCGGCAGGAGCTTGTCGCCGGTCGGGTCGATGTGCGGCTTCCACACCCCCTCGATGATATGCAGGTCGGTGCGGCAGACCCCGGCGCCGCCGATGCGGACGATGACGTCCGTCGACTTCGTGATCTTGGGGTCGGGCACCTCTTCTTCGCTCACCCACCCGCTTCCGGTCAGGCTCTCGTCGTAGCGCCTCAGCACCTGGGCCTTCATGCGTCTCTCCCTCGTTGTCGCCGGGCTTCATTCGTGTCGTCCCGGAGCACCATTGCCATTCACACACACGTCCGCCTTCGCGGCCGGCGCGGGTGAGCGCCGGTCGTGTCAACTCCGTCTTCGCGACCGGTGGGTGGCGCTACGGATCGTTCAGTGGTCGACCTTCGCCGTCGACGTGAACGGCTTGTTCTCGGCGATGAAGCGCGCCGCCAGCACGAGCGCTCCCATCGAGAAGTCCTTGCCGTGTGCCTGCACCATGCGGGCCGACAGGCCGGCGATCTCCTGGAAGAAGCGATCCTTGCTCTCTTCTTCAGGCGTGAGCTTGGCTTCCATCGAGAACTCCTGACGTGACGATGACGAACGGATCGGATCGGCCTGCCGGGGGGCGGGCAGGGGGCGGACTACTTGAAAAGGTGCGGCGGAAACTCGACGATGGCCGCCGTGCCGGCGCTGGTGCCGAAGGCGAGGTGACGCCCGTCGCGCGACCAGCGCAAATCGAGGACGGCCCCGTCGCCTGGGCCTTTCACCAGGAGTTCGTCACGCCGGCCGATCTCGCTGACGACCACCATGCCGATCTCGTTGCCGGCGGCGACGAGTGGGCGGTCGGCCCTGACGTCGACGGCCGAGACGGCGACGAGGCTCGCACGACCGGTCTCGATGCTGCGCTGATCGCCCCGTGTGTCGCCACCGTCGTCGACCGGCCAGGCGACGACCCGGAAGGCGCCGGAGGTCACCAGCCGGCGGCCGTCGCGGCTCCACGAGAGCGAGCGCACCGGCGCCGGATAGTCCGCATGGTGGGCGACGATGGCGCCGTTTTCGCCGTCGACGAGTGTGATGCCGCCCGATGCCAGCGCGGCGGCGAGGTGCGCGCCGTCAGGGCTCCATGACACTCGATCGACGCCGGCGAGCGCGACCGTCTGCGCTGCGGCGGGTGGTGTGCCGATGGTCCAGAGGATCAGGGCGGTGGCGGTCGCCGCGGCGATCCGGCGGCCATCGCGGGCGACGGCAAGCGCGGTGGTCGCGGTGCCGGTCTCGAGGAGGCGCTGCGCCGGCGCGCCGTCCAGCGAATGGCGGGTGACGGCGCCGGCGCAGGCGACGAGGACGCTGCCGTCCGCCAGCCCGTCGATCGCCTCGACAGGTGCGTCGGTATCGGTGGCGACCGGCAGCAGGAAGCCGGTCGGCGTGATGCGCACGAGCCGCCCGCAGGCACTGCCAGCGATGAAGCCGCTCGGACCGAAGGCCGCGATGTGCACGGGGGCGTCGCCGATCGGCACCTGGAGCAGCGGCGGCGGCGGCTTAGCCCGCGGGCTGATCGTCGCGCGACCGCTGTCGACCGAGACGTGATACCGGCTCACCGTCGATTCCGCGTCCTCGAGCGGCGCGATGGCGACCGAACCGCTGGCGAGCGCGAAGGCGACCACGGTGCCGGAGGCGTCGAAGACACAGCTTTCGACCGCGGCGCCAGCGACCCATTGCCGGCCGATCAGCCCGAACAGCGACGGTGCTTGCGCTTCTGCAACGGCCATGATCCTCGATCCTCTCTTCACGTCGCCCGGGCCGGTCCAGCACGGTGTCCGTTGCAGGCCTCAGCTTTCGGCGATCTTGCGATCCAGCTCATCCAGGCGGGCGTGCCAGGTCGCCAGTTCCTCGTCGCAGGCCCGCAGCGCCTGCCGCGCCGCCTCGAAACGGTCGCGGGCGGCGGCCAGCGCTTCGTCGGCAGACGACACGTCCGGCGACGCCTCGCGCTCGCAGCGCATCACCTCCATCTCGCAGCCGCCGAACACTTGCCGCTCGTAGAGCTGCCGGGAGTTCAGGCCGGCGATCTCCTGGACGATCTGCATGCGCAGCATGAACAGCCCGTGGATGGCGGGCGCGGCCTCCGTCACCGGGTGCCTCCCTGCGGATCGGCTGGCGTCTCAGCCATCGCGTGCCTCCTCCGACAATCCGGCCTGCGCCACCGCCACTTCCGCGAGGATCTCGCCGAGCCCGCCGAGGTTGGAAACGAAGTGCTCCTCCGCACTCTCGATCGTCGAGCGGAGCGTGTCCCAGAGGTCGGCACGCAGCAGCCGCATCGGGTCGCCCGCCAGCCGCTCGAACGCCTGCAATCCGAACTGGTGCTTGAGGGCGACGTTGCTCAGCACGAAATCGGTCAACTCGCGCGCGTGCGTCTCGACGAAGATGCGCAGAAACGGGTGATCTCCGTAGACGACCGTCCGCCGGGCGAGCTCGGCTTCGATCAGCGTCTGGAAATGCCGGTTCAGCAGGTATTGGCTCTCGCCAACGAAGCGCATGACGAACGCGATGTCGCGGTCGGCGTGATCGAGCATCGCCGAGGCGACAGTCGTGGCGCTGGATGGCGCTCCACCGACGCCTCGATCCTCAGGCGCGAAATTCGCCACGGCGCGTTCCTCCTCCTTCCCGACTGGGAGTGGTGCCTGCTCAGTCTTCCGCCTTGTAGTGCTGCAACTTTCGGTAGATCGTGCTGCGTGAAACCCCGAGCTTCTCGGCGGCGACCGACATGTTGCCGCCGGATGCGGCGACCGCCTGCTGGATGACGCGGCGCTCGGTCTCGTCCAGGCGCGAGATTTGGTCGGGACCGGTGGAGGCGACGAACTGGACCGACCTGCCGGACGCGGCGCGCGCGGGCTCGGGAGGGGGCGCGTCCTGTCTCGGCTTCAGATCCTCGACAAAGTCTTCGGGAAAATCCTCGACGCCGATGACCCGGCTCGTCGACATCAACGCGAGGTTCTCGATCAGATTCCTGAGCTCGCGTACGTTGCCCGGCCAATGGTACGTGCACAGAAGATCAATCACGCTGTCACGGAAGCGCAGAGGCTCCATGCCGTATGTTTCGGAGATCTGCCGGTTGAAGTGATAGACGAGCAGCTCGACGTCGCCCTGCCGGTCACGCAAGGGCGGAATGGTGATCCGGACGGCGCCGATCCGGAAATAGAGATCCTTGCGGAAGCGTCCCTCGGCCACGTCGTTGCGCAGGTTGCGGTTGGTCGAAGCGACGAGATGGACGTCGACCGGCCTCGGCTTGCTGTCGCCGAGGCGGTAGACCATCCGCTCCTCCAGCACGCGCAAAAGGTAGGGCTGCAAATCGAGCGGCAGTTCACCGATCTCGTCGAGACTGAGGACGCCACCCTGGGCGGTCTCAAAGCGGCCCTGGCGACCATCGCGCGTCGCCCCGGTGAAGGCGCCGGCGGCGTGGCCGAACAACTCGCCGCCGATCAAGTCCTTGGAGACGGCACCGCAGTTGAAGGCGACGAACGGTTCCTTGCCGGTCTGCATTCCGGCCGCATGGATGAGCCGGGCGAACAGTTCCTTGCCGACACCGGTCTCGCCTTCGAGCAGGATGGCGCACTTGCCGTTCGCGGCCCGCTCGGCGCGCTCGATCGCATCCAGCAGCGGCGCGCTCCGCCCGACGATCGCGAGCTTCGCGGCCGTCAGGGCGTCGACCGCCGTCGGCACCGGCACGAGCGCGCTTCGAACGTTGGAGACGGCGGGGCGCGGCCGAGGCCCGAGCACGAGAACGGCGCCGGAGACGGTCCCGTCGACCACCAGCGGCTCGAGGTTCTGGCCGCGCAGCGCCTCCGGCAGGTGAACGGTGAGGTCGCCCCGCACGCCGTCGGGACCGAAATCGATGATCTGGCGACCGACCTGCAGTTCCGTCGCCTGATCGAGGGACCGCCAGCGCATCGGCGCCGTGTCGCTGAGGTGGATGATGCGACCGAAGCTGTCGAGCACGACGATACCGTCGCCGCCGGCGAAGCCGCGCACCTTCGACAGGCACGCCTCGAGAAGCCGCATCCGCTCGATGCGCGCCTGCTCGGCGAGCGCGAGTTCGATGTGGTTCGCCGCCACCATGCCGAGCGCGATGTTGTGGCGATGGAAGATGTCCTCGGGGCCCGAGAAGTCGAGAATGCCGACGATGCTGCCGTCGATCGGGCTGCGGATCGGCGCGCCGACGCAGGTCCACGCCTTCACACCCTCGCAGAAATGCTCGGCCGCATGCACGTAGACGGGCTGTCCGGTGACCAGAGCGGTGCCGATCCCGTTGGTGCCGGTGACCGCTTCGCCCCAGCTCGCACCGATCTCCAGGCGGATGTCGTGGCCTGCATCGATGGTGGCACGATCGCCTCCGACTTCGAGGATCACACCCGTTTCGTCGGTGATCACCACCATCGTCGCCGTATCGCCGAGAATCTGGCCGATGCGCTCGAACGTGGGCCGCGTCGCCGACAGCAGGCCGCGATTGCGCTGCCGCAACTCGTGCAGCAGGTCGGGTGACGCGGTTTCGGGACTGCCGCGGCCGCGGGCATCGACGCCGACCTCGACGGAGCGCAGCCATGACCGCTCGATCACACGCCGCACCAGCGTTCCGGACGGTGACTCGGCCCTGGCCCCGTCGCTGACGAACCGCTCCCAAGCCTTCCGGGTGGCGTGCTCGTCATAGCGACCGAGGTCGTCGTGAGCGCTCTCCGCCGCCAGCGTGCGGAAGCCGGGCGGCTGGTCGAACGGATCGGGCGACTTGGGCATCGGCGCATCCGTCTGCATCAGGGACCCTACCGATCGTGGCACGCCGGCGAGGGCCGGCGGTCGGGACCGTCACGGGCGATGGCCGCGCGACCGTCCGTCTCTCGGAAGTTCAAGGGCGTGCGTCAGCGGTCGTCGTCGTGGTCGATGTCGAGGCGATCGGCGATGTCCCGCTTCAGCAGGCTGTCGGCATCGTCTGCCGACATGTCGCGACCATCGAGGTCTGCGAGACAATCGACGAGGTTGCTGTCCAGCGGGACGTGAAAGCCGTTCTCCCGGGTCGCCAGCATGAAGCGCTGGGTACTGCGCGATCCGCGAAGCTCGCCCAGAAAATGGAGCTGGCGGCCGGAGGCCAGGTCGGCGACGACGACGCGGTTGTTGGGGCTGATGCGGACGTAGGGACGCAGCTCGACGGCCTGGCTTCCCGGCATGTAGCCAGAATGCAAGGTCTTCTCGAAGACCTCCGGCGCCGCGGGCTGCTGCGCGGCCCGTCGCATCTCCCCGAAACGCCCGGCGCTCAAATGGTTCGCGAGCTTCTCGATTGTCCCTCGGTTCTGCTGGATCACACGTTTCGCCTCGACGTCTTCACGCCGCGGCCCGTCTCGCTTGGAGATGATGTAAACCACGTTTCCCTCCCGCAGCCGTTCCGAGCGTTTCCTGATTCAGCTGCACCAGAGCTGTGGAAATCTGTCGGCCAGCGACTTTTCTGGAACTATATCAACATTAAGCTGTGCGGTCACTTTTTTGTCATTGACGATGCCAGGTCCTACGCCCGTCCGAGCTTCTCGGCACCGCCGCCGAGAGCCGGACCGGCCGTCGGATCGAAGTCGACGGGCATGTCGGCGATCAGCGTCGTTGTGGTGAGGACGAGGGTCGCCACCGAGGCGGCGTTGCGCAGTGCCGTGTAGGTGACGCGCACCGGGTCGACGATGCCCGCCGCCACCATGTCGGTCATCTCGCCCTTCGCCGCGTCGAAGCCAGTACCGGCCTTGGCCCGCATCAGCTCGCCGACGATGCGGTCGGGATCGTAGCCCGCGTTGCGGGCGATGAAGGCCGCCGGCCGCGTCAACGTCTCGCGCACGAGGCGAATGCCCTCGCCGATGTCGCCGTTGATGTTCCCGAGCTTCGCCGTGACCACAGGGGCGCACTGGGCGAGCGCGGTGCCGCCGCCGGGGACGACGCCTTCTTCGGCTGCCGCCCGTGTCGCATTCAGGGCGTCGTCGATCAGCTGGATGGTGCGCTTCTGCTCGACCGGCGTGACGCCGCCGGCGTAGATCACCGCGGTGCCGCCGGACAGCTTCGCCAGCCGCTCCTTCAGCTTGTCCTGCTCGATGTTCGGGGGGGCGAGATCGTACTGCCGGGCGACCTGGGCGCGGCGTGCGGCGATCTCCACCGGGTCGCCGGCGCCGCGAATGATGACGGTCTCGCGGGCGCTGGTGCGAACCTGGCGGGCACTGCCGAGGTCGTCGAGGGTGACGTCGTCCAGCCGGCCGCCGAGATCGCGGGCGATGACGCGGCCGCCGGTGATGATGCCGAGGTCGTCCATCATCGCCTTGCGCCAGTGGCCGTACTCCGGCGGGTGGACCACGAGCACCCGGCCGCGGTTGCCGTCGCCGAGCAGCGTCACGACCACTTCCGGCGAGATCTCCTCGGCGACGATGACCAGCGGCCGTCCGGTCTTCGCGACCGCGGCGCGGATCGCCGCCAGTTCCTCCGGCTGCCGGATCTTCAGGTCCGTGAGCAGGATCAGCGGATCATCGAGTACGACCTCCATCTTCTCGACGTCGGTCACCATGTGGTGGGAGATGTAGCCGCGGTCGAACGACATGCCCTCGACGACGTCGAGGGTCGTGTCGATGGTGAGGCCATACTGCGAGCTGACGATGCCGTTGACGCCGACCTGCTCCAGTGCCTGGGCGACCAGGCCACCGAGGCGGGGACAGGTGGCGGCGATGGTCGCCACGGCCTCCAGGGAGCGGCGGTCGTTCGCCGGTATGGCCGATGCCTTCAGGGCGTCGATGACGACATCGACGGCGTGGTCGATGCCGCGGCAGAGGTCGACGGGCTTCACGCCGCGCTCCAGCGCGGCGATGCCGTTCTGGATCAGGCCGTTGGCGAGCACCATCGCCGTGGTGGTGCCGTCGCCCGCCACCTCGTTGGTCTGCATCGAGACTTCACGGACGACCTGCGCGCCCATGTTCTCGAAGCGGTCGTAGAGCTCGATCTCGCTGGCGATGGTGACGCCGTCGCGCGACACGATCGGCGTGCCGATGGGGCGGTCGACCATCGCGTTCATGCCGCGCGGACCGAGGGTGGCCTCGACCGCCGCAGCGAGCTTGCCGACGCCGCGCGCAAGCGCCCGCCTCGCGTCCGCATCGTGGATGATCTGCTTTGCCATGGTGGCGCACTCGCTCCCGGTTTCGGCCTGGCGGTTCCCGCCTCTTGGTGGTCGGCACGCTTCTGGTCGGCACTTTGGTCGTCGACACGCCTCTCGCCGGGCGTGTCGTGTTCCTGCTCGGCACGTCCGCTCCCGTCGCGGCCGTGGTCTCAGGCGACCGGGCGGGACGGTGGCACCCGGTCGAGCATGAAGTCGGCGAGCGTCGGTTCGTCGGTCGCCGGATCGAACTCGCGGTAGCGCGCCTGCAGCAGGCCCCGGCAGATCGCCCCGTTCGCCTCCATGTTGATGCGCACGGAGCGCAGGCCGCGCACGTGCGCCGCAAGCGCATCCGCATCGATCGGCCGACCCTCGAGCGTGATGAAGGCGAGGTCGCGCGGGCCGGCGGCGAGGCCGCGTTCGAGGAGGATCTCCCGGTAGCGCGGCTTCTGCCGCGCGCCGTCGTCGTCGAGGATGACGGTGCGATCGAAGCAGGCGAGATCCATCGCGACGATCGTGGCGGGATCGAAGCCCGCGGCGCGCAGGGCGACGAGCACCGCCTCCTGTCGCCGCTGGAACGCCTTGCGGCGAAAGTTCTCCCGCAGCTCGTCGAGCGTCCCCTTCACCTCGAACGCCTTGAAGGCCTCGGCGAACGGCAGGCCGTGCCGCACGCCCTCGTTCACCTCCTCGGCACTCATGTGGTCCTGGAGCTGCGGCCGGACGTCGACCACCCACGGCAGGGCGCGGACCGCCCGGCCGATGTCGTCGGCCATCAGGTAGGCGAAGTTCGGCGAGCACCAGTAGGTCGGCAGGCGGAAGGTGACGTCCACCCCGCCGCCGGCGTCGACCTCGACGCCCTCGACGAAGCCGAGCTCCGTCATCGGCTCGTCGAGTTCCGGATCGGTGACGTGGGCGAGGCGCGCCCACACCTCCGCGATCCGCTCGCAGTCGTCACGCGCGGACCCGACCGTGGAAGCGGGCGGTGCTGCCTTCCCCATCGCGGTCACTCCGCCGCCTCGGCGACGGCCTCGTTGCGCAGCTTCGCCCGCTGTGCCTCGATGTCGATGCCGTAGAGCCGTGCAGCGTTGAGGCCGAGGATCTTGCGCTTGGCGTCCGCCGTCAGGTCGACGCCGTGCTCGGCCTTGATGTCCTCGGGAATCTGGAAGTTCCAGAATTTCTCGACGAGCCAGCGCGGGGTCCAGATCGCGTAGTCGCTCCCGAACAGGATCTTGTCCTCGCCGACCCAGAACAAGAGCTCGCTGATCACTTCGGCGAAGTAACGGGGCCGGCTGTGAATGAACGGCAGCGCCACCGCCAGACCGCCATAGACGTTGGTTTCCTGTACGGCGATCCAGCAGAAGTCGTCGAGGCGCGGCAGCCCGCAGTGCTCGACGATGAAGTTGAGGCCCTGGAAGTCGGTCGCGGCGTGGTCGACGTCGTGGACGTCGAACGCGTCCTTGTCGAGCGGGACGATGGTCGGCCCCTTGTGCACGTGGATGTTGGTGATGCCGAGGCTCTGGCAGAGCTCGAGGCAGCGATAGGCCGCCGGGTCGGTGAGTTTCCAGCCGCGCGAGGCGCCGTTCCACTCGGCCGTGTAGAGCTTGACGCCCTTCACGCCGAAGGTCTCCTTCAGATAGTGGATGTATTCGATCGCCTTCTCGCCGTCGCGCGGGTCGAACGAGCCGTTGAGGATGAAGCGGTTCTTGTACCGCTTCGCCATCTCGGCGTTCCGCTCGATGGTGTTGAAGCCGTTCTTGTAGAAGTCCAGGAGATACGTCGACTGCACGATTGCGATATCGTCGGGACCATCGACGAACAGGTCGTGGTACATCTCCTCGGCGCTGTATTTCTCGAATTTCGCCTTCGGCCAGAGCTTGTCCTTCGGGCTCAGGGCCGAATGATAGGCGTAGAAGCAGTCGATGAACTGCTTGCCGTGGATGTTGCTCTGGTTCTCCGGGCTGCCGTCCCAGAAGTGGGTGTGGCCGTCGACGACGAAGATTTCCTCGCCGGAGGGTGTCTTGAACATGTGAGGTCCCCGATCCGATGCGCGACCCGAAGCGGTCCGCTTCCGTTTGCCCAGCCCGTGTCCCAGCACGCGGCGTTGCACCGTCCGCCCGACAGGCCGGCACGGGAGGCGGTCGCGAGGGCGCGCCGTCCCGTGCCGAACCATCGGCCGGCCCGCGATTACTCGATGTACTTGCGCATGGCGTCCATGTCGCCGAACAACGTCACCGTGTTGTCGTCGACGCGGACCATCCGCCCGTAGTGTGTGGACGTATTCACCTCGAAGGTCTCGGCGGTCATGTCCTTGCCGAGGATCTCGCTGATCTCGTCCATCTTGAAGACGAGCTCGCCCTCACCGTCGATGCGGATGAGTGCGGGCTGATAGGTGATGGTGACGTTCGGCTTCGTCCCCATGAACTCGGCGATGGCGCGGGCCTCGACGCTGTCGTTCATGGTGACGCCGCACTGGTGCGAGATCGTCTGGTCGAAGACGATGTCGCTCATCTTGTGGAAGATGTTCTGGTGCTCGGCAGTTCTCGATGCGACGGACATGTCCACTCACTCCTTGGGAAGGTTCAGGCCGAGCTCGCCGAGGATCTTCGTGATCCGCTCGATCGAATGCGCCTTGGCGTCGGTGAACTGCACGGGCTTGGAGTGCGGCTGCGACCAGATCGGCTGCAGCCCGGTGGCGGCCTTCGCCGCCAGCGCGGCGTGCTTGCGCACCCAGCTCTGGAACAGCGCGGTGTTGTGGACGCCGTGCTGCGGGTCGGTCGCCAGCAGGTGGAAGAGGTCGATGGCGTTGGCGAGGTTGCGCTCGTAGTCCGCCTCGGCCGCCGACACCACCGACGGGGTGATGAAGTCGCCGTTGGCGGCGGCGGTCTGCATCAGGAAGCCGGAGCGGAACAACTCGCCGACCAGCGGCTCGAACACGATGTTGGTGGCGAAGTACTGCTCGAGATAGTCGGTCGCGCCCATGATCGTCTCGACCGCTTCGCGCGTGCCCTGCCACGTCGGGTCCCCCACCCAGGCGCGCTTGCCCGCCTCGTCGTCGAAGCCGTCGATGTCCATGCCGATCTCGGCGAGGTAGAGCGTCAGGTCCTGCGCCAGGCGAAGCTTGTACGAGGAGTTCGTCAGCGTCGCGTTGTTGATCATCTGGGTGTAGCCGTAGCGCTGCGCCTGCATCAGCGACGTGCCCAGGCCGAACTCGGCGTGCTTCCAGGCGCCCAGATGGTTCTGCAGGATCTTCACCCACGCCTTGTCGAAGGCCTTCGGCGCGCCGGCCTTGCGGCCGTTGATGATGACGTTCTGCACCATCGCCTCGATCTTCGACTGGCGCTGGTAGTGGGTTCGCTCCCACTCCTGGTCGGGCGCGCGGAAGGCATGCCAGTTGGAGCTCAGCGCCGCCGTCGCGTCCTTGAAGTAGGCGCCGCGGCCGTCCGGGAAGGCGATGATCCAGTTCTGCAGCAGGTACCGCTCCGGGTCCGGCTGCACGTCGACCGTCACGTCCTCGTAGTGCGTCGCACGCTTTCCCTTCGGATCGAAGTACTTGTAGTGACGGCTATCGGAGCCCGGAAAGATGGCGGATCCCGCCGCTCCCGATTTCACCGCCACGTTCTCTGCGAGTGCCATTGTTATTTCCTCCCACTGCTTCTTTCGAACAATTGTTGCGCACGACGAGCGGTCTGTGCGGCCGCCTGCGTCAGTTGCTGGCCGGCGTGAACTTGTCGAAGTACACGCGATCGGACTCGATGTTGTTCATGTAGAGGACGGGCGTCAGCGCCTCGATCATCGGTGCCGGCCCGCAGGCGTAGACGTCGACGGCCTCGCCGAGCCCGAGCCGGCGCAGGTGCGCGCCGACGACTTCGTGGACGAAGCCGCGCTCGCCCTCCCATTCGGCGTCGTCGCCCGCATGCGACAGCACCGGCACGAAGGTGAAATTTTCGATCCGAGACGTCATCCTGGCGAATTCGTCGAGATAGAACAGGTCGTTGCGCGTCCGGGCCCCATAGAAGAAGTAGACCGGCCGCTCCTCGCCGCTCTCGACGTGGTCGTGCAGGATCGACCACAGCGGCGACATGCCGGAGCCACCGCCGACCATGATCACGGCGCCTTCCCGGTCTTCCCGTCGGAAGCAGGAGCCGTAGGGTCCTTTGACTCCGACGGTGGTTCCGACGGGCAGATCTCCGTCGAGGCGGGAGGAGAAGCGTCCGTTGGGGTATTTCTTGATGATGAACGAGAGGTTTTTGGCTTCGCCCGGCGTATTTGCCATGGAAAACGAGCGAGTAATCGCCTCCGCCCCCGGGAGCGTGATGTCGACATACTGCCCTGCCCAGAACTTCAACGGTTGCTCGAGCGCGACGTCGAGGCGGCGGATGTCGTGCGTCAGCTCGATCACGCCGGTGACGGTGCCCTCGAACTCCTTGACCGGTATGGCCTTGGCCAGCAGTTCCTCGTCATAGTTCAACAGCTCGACCTCGATGTCCGAGAGCGCGAGCGTCCGGCACAGGAGAATATGGTCCTGGCCGCGCTCCATCTCGTTCAGCGCGAAGGTCGAATACTTCATGAGATCGATCTCGCCTTCGGTCAACACGCTCTTGCAGGCGGCGCATTGACCCTCCTTGCAGCCGTGCGGGAGCGCGATGCCCTGGCGAAAGGCGGCGTTGAGAACCGTCTCGTTCTCCTCGACCTCGAACTCGACGCCGACCGGCTGCAGGCGAACGGTGAACGTCCCGCTCATTGGGCGTGGCTCCTGGAACGACGAAGGATGAAGCGGCAGTCCCTGCCGGCGTGATCTCGCCGGGGTGGAGGGGCGGAGCCGAGACCGTTCGGCCCCGTCCCTCCGGTCACGTGTCGTTCAGATCAACCGCTGCGGATCAGTTGCAGGGGTTGATCTTGAAGCCGGCGCGGTACTCGGCGAGGTGCTTCTCGCGCTCGGCCGGCGACATGCCGCGCAGGATCTGCAGCGGGCTCTTGATCGTGTGGCCGCGGACGTCGTCCACCGTCCACATCTCATCCGGGTCGAAGCGCAGGTGCGGCTGCGGCACCAGGGTCTTGCCGTCGGACCGGATGAAGTTCAGGTCCTTCAGGCAGTCGACCAGGTCCCAGTCGTGGTAGCAGCCTTCCCACTCGCGACGGCCGCTGAACCGGCCCATGGCCGGCGTCGGACGGCCCTGGTACTCGCCCGCGAACGCCTCGACTGCCGTCCACCGATCGATCTCGTGGGAGAACGTGTGGATCTGGCCGTCGATCTCGTCGGTGACGATGTCCTCGCGGATCAGGCAGGGCACCAGCGTCGACCAGCAGCGATGCGGGTAGACGTAGCCGACGTCGGCGTTGAACGGGATGACCGTCTGGCCGCGGTGCGACAGCTTCTCGTACCACTTCCAGAAATCACCGAACTCGGCATACCAGCCCGGATACTTGTGCTCGAACCACTCGAAGTCCTTGTCGGTCTGAGCTTCGATCCGCCAGAAGTTGAACGGCCAGCCGACGGCGAAGAACTGCCCGACCTTGTGCACGTAGAACTTCTTGGTCAGGCGGGTCCAGGCTTCCTGCACGTCGTCATGGTGGATCTTGATGCCGTACTTCTCGAGCGGCAGCATGTAGGTGCGATAGTAGTCCTCGAAGATCCAGCGATGCCACATCTCCGCGTAGGATTCCTTGTTCTTGTCGCGGTTGGTGGTGCCGTACTCGATGAAGGTGCCGATCGCGGCATCGACGATGCCGTGGTTCTGCCAGAAGGCGTAGCGCATGTCGCGCTCGAGCAGGAGGTGGTTCTCCGGCTCCTTCAGCATCGACATCAGCATCGAGTGGCCGTTGCCGATGTGACGGCTCTCGTCGGACTGCACCGAGAGGAACACGGTCGGCAGGGCGTAGTCGCCGTTGCGGGCGGCTTCCGACGGCATCGCCACGAACAGCGTGTTGGTGAACGCCGTCTCGGCCACGATCGTCAGGTAGATGCTCGCCGCGGTGATCGCGTCGCCGGTCAGGAAGCCTTCACCGAACTGGCGGCCGATGGTGGTGGCGTAGCACTTGCCGAACGCTTCTTCGGTGATGTCGAACCCGGCGGGGTCGATGTAGTTCTCCATGTACCACTTCTTCAGATTCATCTGGATGGTCGAGTGCCGGAACTCGTCCACCATCTGCATCGTGAAGCCGGTGCGGAGCTCCTCGCCGGGGGTGAGCCGGGCGACCATCGCCATCGAGCGCGCCGCCGAGATCTCCGGGAAGGGGATGATCGCCAGGAACAGCTTCATCCACTCGACCCAGCGCGGCTCGACGTTGCGGAACATGTCGCCGCGCAGCGCCGCGTCGAGCGCACCGTAGACGCGGTTGTCCTTCTCTTCCTGCATCGGGAAGTACGACCGCAGGACCTGCTTCATCGGATCCTTCGGCGTCTTCACGATCTTGTAGTCGGTCGGGAACGTCATCGCTTCCTGGACGTAGGACGGGTTCCAGCCGAGATCGGCGATCTTGCGCGCCGCATCACCGACCGGGATCCCCTTCTGCGCCGTAATCTTGTTGAGCGTCAGTGTACTAGCCATGTGTTCCATCCTCTTCTTGGGAGTCGGAGACCACTTCGATTTCCGCGCCGCGAACATCCCCGGCGGCCGCTCGGCCACGGTGATGCGAGGCGACGGTCAAGCGTCGATCGCGTCGCGACCGGCGTTTGGCATCGGCAAAGGTTACGGATGTTCAGAAAGCGCCGAGACCTGCGGACCGTTGTGGATTCAAGTTCGAGCGGTTGCTGCCGTCTGCCCGAACCCACGGGCCACGCGTCTCGCAAAGACGCGGCGCCTCCGGGACCTCCCCCTTCGTTCTTGTCGTGGCTCGTCCGCATGGACCAGTCATCGTTATTCTGGAAATCATCATTGCAAGCGGTGTGCCATGTCCAAAACCGCGCATAATCACTGCGAGCACTGCAGGGAGGGGCGCCCTAAAGGTTCCACGGGGCGATCTGCCAGACGCAAAATGCGACAGTGATGCAAAATGAGATTTGGTGTGCCGCGGTTGCTCGGATGGCGGGGCCACACAGCGGCGAATGCTGATGAACGACTTATGTCAGCAGTTCTGACTTATCGCGTCGTCATGCTGCGGCGGCCAACTTGCTGCGTTGCACCACCGTCACAGCCGCGCTGTGATCGCCGCGGGGGCGCTCCCCGCTTCAACGCGGCGTCATCGAGCCACCGATCTCGACGATCGGCCCTCCGGCGGCTTCGCCGTCGTCCCGGTCGTGCGTCACCAGCATGGCGGGAATTCTGCGCTCCCTCACGAGCCCGAAGACGAGCGCTCGGACCGCCTGCCGGCGGTCGGAATCGAGTCGTGAGAACGGTTCGTCCAGCAGCAAAGCCTCCGGCCGCGACAAGAGGGTCCGCGCCAGCGCGACGCGCGCCTGCTCGCCGCCGGAGAGCGTCGCCGGATCGCGATCAAAGCAGCCCTCGAGGCCGACTTCTCGGAGCGCCGCCTCGGCCGTCGCACGGCGCTCCGCACGGCCGCGCACCGTCGCGACGAGCCCGAACAGCAGGTTCCCGCCCACCGAAAGATGCGGATAGAGCAGGGCTTCCTGAAACAGGAGGCCGATGCGCCGCTGTTCCGGCCGGAGGCCGGCGAGGTCCCGCCCATTGAGGACGACGCGGCCGCTCGCGGTGAAGGCCGGATCGAGAAAACCGGCGATCAGTGCGAACAGCGTCGACTTCCCCGAGCCCGACGGCCCCATGACGGTGAGCACTTCGCCGGGGCGGACCCGGGCGTCGATCGCCAGCAGCGCGCGCTGGCCGCGCCGGATGGCGATGGTGTCGAGCCGCAGTCCCGCCAAGTCGTTCATGCCAAGTCGCTCATGCCGTGTCGCTCATCCGGCCCTCATGCCCCGGCGATTGCGGGCGAGCACCGCCGGTACCACGCTGGCGAGGGCGAAGGCGAGGAACGGCAGCGCCGTCTGCAGCAGCGCATAGGCGCCGATCGTCCGGCTGTTGCCGCCGGTGGCGAGCGCCACCGCCTCGGTGGTGATCGTCGGCAGCCGGCCGGCACCGATCAGGAGCGTCGGCAGATAGAGCCCGACAGAGGTGGCGAAGCCGATGGCGAGCGCGATCAGCACCGGGCCCGCCAGCATCCGCAGGCGGACGCGCAGGAACGTCTCGGCCGGCGAGCGCCCGAGGCTCGCCGCCATCCGCTCGTAGCGGGGATCGAGGGCGAACCAGGGGTCGGCGAGCGCCAGGGCGACATAGGGGGCGACGAAGACGAGGTGGGTCGCCGTCAGCAGTCCGAGTGACGGCGCCAGTCCAAGCCCCAGGATCTGCACCTGCAGGCCGAAGACGAACGACACCTGCGGCACGATCAGCGGCACGTAGAGGAGGCCGGCGATCGCCGGCGGCAGGCGGACCCTCGCCGCGTGCGAGATGCCGCCGGCGGCGCGGCGCCGCCCCTCCAGCAGCGCCACCATCAGCACGAGCGCCAGTAGCGACGATCCGGCGGCGACGATGACGGTCGTCGCCAGCGGCCCCGCGGCGGCCGGCAACGCGCGCTTCCAGGTCGACAGTTCGAGGCTCGCGGGGAACGCCGCCGGAAAGCTCCAAAGTCCGGCGACCGACCACACCGCCATCACGGCGAGCCCGAGGAAGACGGCGGCGCCGGCGACCGTCACGCCGACCGGCGCCACGAGCCGGGCCACGCCGTCGGCGCGGAAGCGGTCGCCGCCCGCCGCCAGCACCCGGCAGAGGTGGCGGCCGATCCGCTCCAGTCCCAGCCAGGCGGCGAGCACTGCGAGCGTCACCGCGACCTGCAGCAGCGCGCCGGCCGAGGCGAGGAAGCGGAGCGTCAGGTCCGGGTCGCCTGCCCACTGCACGACGCGCACGGCGAGCGGTGCCGGCATCGACGGGCCGAGGATGACGGCGACGTCGACCACCGAGGACGCGTAGGCCGCCACCGCCAGCACCGGCAGGCGGATCTGCCGGTAGACCGCCGGCCAGACCCCCAGCACGAAGCCGGCGATGCGCCCGTAGCCGAGTGCGCGGGCGAGGTGCAGGCGGCGCGCCACGTCGGCCTGCGGCAGCGCCGCGAAGACGACGAGCAGCAGGAACGGCATCTCCTTGACGATCAGCCCGGCCATCATCGCGAGGCCGAAGGGATCGCCGATGATCAGCAGGTCCGGCGGCCGCGTCTCGCCCGTCAGCGTCGCGACGAGGCGGAACAGCAGCCCCGAGGGTGCGATCAGGAAGGCGAGGCCGAAGGCGGCGGCGGCGTGCGGCACCGCCAGCAGCGGCCCGAGGGCGTGCCGGGCGAGCGCGAAGGCGCGGGTGCCGGAGAAGGCGGCGACGAACAGCACGACGCCGGCGAGCGAGACCGCCGTCGTGGCGAGGCCCGCGGAGAAGGAAAGCGCCAGCGAGCCCCAGAGGCCAGGCTCGGCGAAGAGCCGGCGGAAGGGGTCGAGCGACCACGTCGTGCCACCGAGCGCCGGCAGGTAGCCGAACGCCGGCAGTGCCGCGCCGGCGAGACCGACGGCCACCGGCAGCGCCAGCAGGCCGGCGATCGCCCACGGCAGCAGCGCCGTCGTCCGACCGCCGGCCGGCGGTCGGACCGCGGCAGGCGGGCGCGACCCGGCCGGGACGAGCGCCGGCGCGGTGGAGGGATCGCTCACGGCGGGGGCGCGGGCAGGGGGC
>Ga0209902_100885_pt1 | contig 21267 bp, 17 predicted proteins | sample FECB27metaG_FD_188304 | JGI IMG/M metagenome (GOLD analysis project Ga0209902, IMG submission 188304) | Cyanobacterial communities from the Joint Genome Institute, California, USA - FECB-27 (SPAdes) (version 2) | ecosystem: Environmental > Aquatic > Thermal springs > Hot (42-90C) > Microbial mats...
TTCACCTCTGCACTTGAGGGGTAGGATTTTCACCTACATTATTACCCAGTTGTGTGAGGACAATTCCTCACCGCTTAATCCCCTAGAACCTTTTACGGCGTCTAGTTTCTAAGCAACGAATCGCACCAGCAAGGACCATCCCGCCCAAATTCTGTGATTCCGGAACGGAAGTCGAGGGAGTGGCAGATGGGGCACTAAACCCATATTTGGCAAGAACTTTTTGTCCAGATGGTGAAAGGATATACTCAGCAAGCTTTGTACCGTTGGAACTGGCATCTTTGAGTACGGTCAGTCCATAATCAGCTTTGACTGCTAGGTTTTGAGGCAATTCTATTAATTGCAGGTCGGGTGACTCTTGGAGAGCTGATTGTCCACTCGTGTAATAAGCCAAAAAGATATCTGCCTGCTGAGTCTCTTTAAGAAAGTACACTAAGCTATTTTTTCCGCCTGGAACTGGTGGAGAAGAGGGTCCACCTACCAACCGCAAGGCTTTTGCATCCAATGTTTGGAAGCTACCTGGTCTTAGCTCATTGGCTTTGCGAAATATCTCCTGTGCGTAGTCCCCGGAAGGATCTGAGATGGGTGTTGAAGTACCCAATTTGATTTGTGGATCTAGCAACACATCTAAAAGATTGTCCGACGTGACAGACAAACCCGGTCTTACAATGGCAGTCATGCGATTGCTGGTAAAGTTGACCACAGATCCACTCAAACCTTGCTGATACAATTTGAGAGGATTTCCTATATCTGCACTCGCAAAGACATCAGTCTTCTCGCCATTTTCTAAGCGTTCTCGCAATGACCCAGAAGGACCAAATTCCCTGTTCACGGTAATGCCGTATTCCTGGGTGAAAGCGTCAGCGACTTCAGACAAACTACCCCTCAAACTGCCAGCACCATACAAGGTTACCTTTGGCGGTTCAGACTGAGTCTGATCGACAGCGAAAACCCTAGATGTCAGCGTGACACCGGAAATACAGGTAATCAGCGAGACGGCAAGCAAATATTTTCTCATCAGAAAAATTGGGTCTGAAACCCCGTCCTTCAGCGAAGCGTAGGACGGCTTTTTATAAACTAACAAGCAACAATTAAACCAGTAGAACGCCGAATTAAAGTTACTTTGCTAGACGCTATCTGCCCTAACCGTTTCCAGTTAGCATCGCTAACAGATATTTGTTTTTCGGTATCACCACTGACGAAGCCGATTCCTTTCGGGGAATTAACGCGCGTCACCTTTTCGCAAGCCATGACGTGTTGTAGAGCCTCCATATTTGCGCCGGACTCCACCCCTAGCTGGAACCATCAAATGTAGTTGACGGCGGCTGTAGGGAGGACGACGAATAACGAAGAACGAAGCGGGGGTGATAGTAACCGAGCCAAACCAATTTGCCCCGTCCATATTGGCTGTGTGGTATTTGCGATACTCAACAAAGCTCGTTGCCGCAATAGCAACGCTGTCTACTGCGTGAGTGTTAAACTCTGCCTTTGACTTATCTACCTTATTTTTGGTCAATCCAAGATGGCTGCGAGTAAGAGAAGTTTGATAACCCTCGATTTTAACTACGGGCGCAAACTGCCCTAACTGCTTCAGCATCCAAACTTGACCAACCATCACAGGCGAGAAACCTTTACCACTTCTTGCTTTTTTGCGCCCGCTGCTTTTATCTACATCTGCTCGAACGTATTCGTACCTGATTTCTATGACTGGGTAGATTTTGCACAGTTCGGATACAATTCTGAGTTCTAGCTGACGGTTAGCACGAATCGAAGGCGCAAGCTTGCCTTGCCGACGATTTGCAAACCGTTTCTGACGGTGAGCGCGTTTGGAAAACTCAATCTTGCGATTGATTCGTCTTCCTCTACGCCCTCGCCGCATTAATCGGCGATTGTCCATCCGGTCGCGCACTGTTTGAAATGGCAAAACCAGGTGAGCCGTATAGAGCGTGAACTTGGCGGATACAACGCCAATCCCTGAATATTTTTTACCAGGGTCAATCCCAATAACAATATCCTGGGTGGCGTAGCCTGATGGCACAATAGTCAGTTGCACGTAAAATTGACCGCAATCCGACCAGCGTTTAACAGCTTTACCCGATTGAATCCACTTCCTTGCCCGTGCTGGTGTAGTGGGCATGAGTGGCTGACGGTTGGAATCGACAACTGGAATTCGCATTCAGTGGTATAACCCAATGACTTGTTGAGAGTCCCTTCGCCCAACTCAACTAGAATGTCTTGGCTTAACCCAACGCCTGAACCAATCAGGCTTAGAGTGAATCCGAACTAGGGAAGTATTCGGAAGTCTGTACCAAGTTGAGTCTCAATGGGCTATTCAACGCTTACGTTGTCCCAATTGGTTCGGACAATCCTCGTCCCTTTCAGGGCGAGGTTGTTGAAATTGTTTTAGATGAACCTTTTTGAGCGTTAAGTATCGGTATACAGTAGGAAAATTGCTATCACTTCCGTGCCTCTCTACGCTTGTTTAAGCTTTTGTTGTCTCCATCAATTTCTCCGGGAAAGCCCTGATGTACATCTAGGTTTTTGTATGTTGTCATAACATACCAGCTATGTTGGTAAAAATCAAGTCAACTATGTTTAAGCTTTGCAGAGAATAAGACTAATTTGAGCAGTAGAATTGTTTATTTGGTATTGATGAGTAGGTACCAGCCTGCAAGCTTACTCCTCGCCGCGATCGCCCCAAGGGATAAGCACTTGTGCCATCGCCCCCACCGGCGGGGCTTTGCCCATCGCCCCAACGGATAGCACTTCACTTGCGCCATCGCCCCCACCGGCGGGGCTCTTGGGAAAGCGGACACGCACTCAAAGAACGCCCATCGCCTCGCTATTGCTCCATAGAATCTAGCAAATCTGCTATTTCGTCTGGTTGGAACCACACTAAGCCAAGTTTTTTCAAGTCTTCTGTGTAATAGAAGCTGATTCCACAGATATCTACAATTCTGGCTTCTAGGGCGAGAGTAATATCATCTATACACTCATCGATTCGACATATAGGTTGATCAAAGTTGGCGATATGAGCAATCAATTGAATTCTGTCTGCAGAAAAACCGTCAACTGCAGCAGACAACAGTAGAAGAGGAAAACTTCTTTCTAGCCAAGGGTTGCGTTTAATCAGACCTTTAAGAAGGTAAATAAAATAAGCTGCAATCTGATGATTTGTCATTTCACCAGATTGAACTCTGCGACGTGAAATTGCAAGCAGGTTAGAGAAGAACGGTACTCGCAACTGCTTGTGTAACAATCGATAGGGATTTTTCAAGCTCTGTGGAGCTCTACAGTACAAGTGCGGATTTTCTAGTTGATATTTTGCCAAGACTTGCCGTGCTAGCCGGGAAAGATACATTTTGTCGCCATCACAGCTAAAATCAGCGCCGAGTTTGCAATTATTTTGCATCAGGATTTGTACTGCCCAAATCAAGCTTTGCTGTTCTAATTCCTTAACAACTTGTTGTGCATCAATATCAGGGGTATTTGTCCGAATGAACCACAAGACAGACTCTTTATACAACTGGTGTGAGGTTTCACAAGCCACATATCCGACTGACTCATTGGAGCGTAAAACCTCTAGCCATTCAGCCATTAATTGGTATAAGACAGCCTTGTTATGAGTTTGAATTGCCTTGACCAACTGCCAAACAGCAGCTTGTTCTTGTGTGGTCCATCTTTGTGGCATACTAATTTCATCCTCTGAATGCAGCCAGTGTTTCGTTTTGGAATTGCAAGCGCTTAAAGACTACTGTGTAGCATAAGAAGAATCACTGTCTTTGTAGTTAGTTGTACATTACCAATTAAGTTGGTATAAATGTGATCCTGTAAGGATTTCGGAAAAATTCAAAAGTTAAAAAAATCAATTTTTAAGATCATTTCACAACACTTCATCGTATTTTCCGCGAGATACCCCTGGTGAGCGCGAAGCAACCTGGGGAGGGTATGCTGTGTCAAACCGACTCTCAAGGGCGGGAGAAGGTTTGACAAAGTCCTTTGTTGACAGCACGATTAATCCGGTGCTTCGCTGTATCAATCGGACTTTCTTTACAGTGAATTGCCCTAAGCGTTTCCAGGACGCATCACTTACAGAAACTTGTTTGTCGGTGTCACCACTCACCCAACCGCGATAAGTTTTTGCACCTTGTGTTGCTTCAACGTAGTCACCTTTACGAAATCCATGTCGGGTGACCGTGCCACCATATCTACGTCGGACACCGCCCTTTGCTGGAACCATTAAGTGAAGTTGGCGACGTGAAACTGGAGGACGTTTGACAATAACAAATTGGGACGGAGTGATGCTAATTTGTCCTTTCGAGCCCATGCTATTAGCTGAAGTTATTCCGTACTTTACCCAGTGACTTGCAGCAATTGTGATGCCATCTACCGCATGAGTTTCTGGCACTTGGCGCGATTTATCTTGCTTGTCTTTGGGCAGTCCTAATTGTTTACGCAAATTAGAAGTTTCCCAGCCTTGTATAGTTGATGGCTTGATGCCAAATTGCTCTTCTATTTGTCCGACCAACCATAACTGACCAACCATAACAGGGCTAAATCCCTTATCACCTCGTGCCATAACACGCTCAACAATAATGTCTTGAACTGGGTAAAGCTTGACTATTTCCCTTAGTGCCCGTAGCTCAAACGTTTTGTTAGCACAAATGCTAGGAGGAACTTTTTTTTGTTTGCGGTTATCGAACCTTACCTGACGATGAGCGCGTTGACTGTAGGATAATTTACGGTTAATTCGTCGTCCCCTACGCCCACGTCGCATCATTGCTCTTTGCTCCATTCGGTCTTTGACTGTTTTGAATGGCAAAACGAGATGTAGCATCAGTAGCGTGAACTTAGAAGATTGAACGCCAATACCAGAGTAAAGTTTGCCCGGATCTAACCCGATAACAATGGGCTGAGTTTTTGTATTGCTGGGTTCAACGGTTAATTGCACATAAAACACGCCTAGTCTTGACCATCCGGGAATTGCTTTTCCTTCTTTAAGCCATCTCCTTGCACGACTAGGAGTAGTCGGCATGAGTGGCTTACCGTTTTTTGAAACTACCGGAATTCGCATTAGTTGTTCTCCTGTTACAGAGTTGATGTCCCCTCGCCCACCTAACTTAGAATGTCTTGGCTTGCCCAACGCCTTAATAAGAAGGCTTACAGTAAATCCGCACTGGGGAAGTATGCGGGTGTGTGTATCAAAGTTAGGCTCGATGGGCTAGTCAAACACGTAAGGCTTATTTCTTACAAGCCCCGTCCGCCTATGCGGCGGGGTTATTGACTTGCAATATGTTAGGCTGTGTTACCAACAATATTGGTAGAAAGCAGCGATTGATACAGTTTTGGCAACCGATTTAAGCTTTGATGGTTTTGGGGGAATGGTATGTCCTGTTTGGGGTATGCCAAGCAATGCCTGTAAATCTTCAATTGATTTGGTAGGTTAGGCGCAAGCTCTGCAGTCACTAAAAACTACGTCTCTTGCTCTGATGAATTTAGGATTGTCAAGAATAGCAACTGTCAAAGCGAGCCGTCTTCCTAAAAGCCTTCGCCGACACTTTGACATCAAACGTTCACCTGTAGCGTTAGATTTGCTCACCGCCTTTGAGGTCATCGGTTACACTGTCCTTTTGGAATCAGATATTAACATAGGTAGACACAAGGCACAAGGTTGTCTTGATGCCGAGGTGGTTTTGGGCGATGGCGCAGAACGCAGCGCCCTAAAGGGCGATTGGGCACGAGGGCACTGGCACCTGTGCAATCGCCTATACAATGCCTTGAAGCAGATTAACCCCAAAGTGCCAACTGTTGCCATTGAAACAGCTATCTCTGGGGTGATTTTCAGCCAAAGTTCTAACCTATTTGAAAATAACCGTCTTTTTCACCAACACCTGACACAAGGAGTTGATGTTGCGTACCAAGAAAATCACCAAACAGTTCATGAAAAAGTTTGGCTCATTGATGCGTCTAATTTGCTCAACAATGACTGGTTAGTTATTCATCCTTTAACCCTGATTGAGGGAAGTTCCACTCACTGTCTTGATGTGGTTGTCTTCATCAACGGGTTACCATTAGCAGTGATTATCTGTACTGATCCTCAGGACAAAAACGCTACCCTCAAAAAAGCGTATCAGCAACTTGAGTTCTACAAACAACAAATCCCAACCCTGTTTTCCTACAATGCATTTCTGATTATTGCCAACCGAAATCAGGCACGAGTTGGCACTTTAACTTCTGAGTGGGAAGAGTTTCTGCCTTGGCGCACGATTGATAACGAAGACTTTCCGCATGAAGGAGAAACAGAACTAGAAGTGCTGATTCAAGGGATTTTTGACAAGCGGCGTTTTCTAGAGTTGATAAACCACTTCATGGTATTTGAGAACAACGGAGTCAGTATCAGCAAACAGTTGCTTTGTCGCCCTTTTTGTACAACGCCATACCCAAAAACAAGCTGTCATTCTTAAGCAAGCAAGTATTTCCCAGTATTCAACATGACAATTATGCCTACGAACTCGAATTGGTATGAGAAAGAACTCATCGAAGAGTTCACTACCATCATCAATCACTCTTTCCCACAAGTTGGGCAATTGCTAAAGCGCTGTCATGTCAAACTCATCCAGTCATTCTGGGGACAACAGAGTGTCCACTTCCTCCCATACATCGCGATTTATTGCCCTAATGAGATAATTGCTGCTGTCAAAGCGCAAATCTCTGTATTTAGAGAAGTCGCAAAATATGTAGGAGTTGTTGAGGTTGTCTGTCTGAATGCCACATGCCTGCTGCACGATCCCATGTCCAAGATCAAGCAGGATAATCCTCGCTTGTGGTTAGAACTGTACTGGATTGTCACACAGGAAAAAGGACAGGTCGTATGAAAACTGGGCTTTTCTGCAATTACGAAAATCATGACCATGATGCTCGTCGTGCCATCTCTGAGCAAGTGGCGGTAGTAAAACACGGAGAAAGCTTAGGCTTTGAAGAAGCCTGGGTAACAGAACACCATTTCAATGATTTGAGTGTTAGCTCGTCTACTTTGATGTTAATGGCACATTTGGCGGGCGTAACTTCAACAATCACATTAGGTTCGGCAGCAGTGCTGTTGGCGTTTCATAACCCAATTACTGTTGCAGAAGATATTGCCACATTGGATAACCTGTGCGATGGGCGACTTGCTGTAGGAATTGCCAAGGGTGGACCATTTCCCGAACAAAACAAGCACTTTGCCACACCAATGAGTGAATCGCGTGCCAAGACACTAGAGGCAATGACGTTGATTCATAAACTGTTGTATCACAAGGATGTATCGTTTCAAGGGCAATACTATCAGTGCAATGATGTCACGATTTACCCAAAACCGTCACAGAAAAAAATACCAGTGTACCTTGCTACCAGTGATGATGAGGCGATTGGATTTGCTGCCCTTAATTCTTTCGGCTTGATGGGAGGACCACCGTTTTCCCTAGATACACTCAAAAGCAATGTTGCCAAATACCGGGCTATCAATTCCAGTGGTTCTGATAAGTTCATGTTGGCACGATTCTTTTTTGTTGCTGGTACCAAAGATGAGGCGATCGCTGAGGCTTTACCTTTGATTCGCAGTTTTAGTCAAAGAATGAAGATGTTGAGTGCTAAAGCACAAAAGTGTGGCAATAGCAGTCAACACCTCCAAGCTTCTAGTAGTCAAAAAAGTATTTTTGATGAAGACCAATTGTTAGAAAATTCGATAATTGGTGATGTAGCCACTTGCCAAGACAAAATCAAACGATTTCAGGACGAACTCAATTTAGGCACCTTAGCACTGAAACCCGCTTCGTTGAATCTGCAAAAAAACCTAGAGAGTTTGACGCGCTATAACGAAGAGGTACGAACTTATGTGTAAACAACGCAGTGATTAGAAAGGGGTGTTACTATGAATCAACCTTTCCTTCCTCCAGATGATTTGCCTCCAGCTAGAACAACTCTAGTTGATGAAATACTGCACAGACAACTAGAAACAGTTGCTGGCATACGCTTTTACCAAACCTGCGGTCCGATTATGCGGGTTTTGCTGTCGAATTGTCACTGGTATTTCCAAACGAGTTCTGGCATTTTGACGCTAGTGATTGTTTGCTATGACATTGAAAGTTATTGGCATATCACTAACGCTGTTTCCCATATTCTCAAGAGATTGAAGCTGTTTTCAAACAGTGCCAAAATCCGCCTCTGTCCACCAACTGAGTTGGGGACACCGTGGGAAATCGAAGTCAATGAAGTGTTAGATGACGAAATCCCAGATGATGAAGAGTGAAGTACGCACCACCAAAACGGAGTATCGTTTATGGTGGGGGCTTCCAGTTTCATAGGTCAGTGCCACCTTAGGGATACCACAAGGATATTCGTCACCAAAGACTCGGAGGTTTGAGACTCGCCCCTTACTAATCCCGTAGCCTTTGTGACTACCCTTACCCAGAACGCTACAATCAAACCAAGCCCGAAAAAGTCTTGGCGTTCAAAGATTATGGTAGCCATCACCCAACAACCCCAAAAAATGACCATCGAGGAATATCTCGAATGGGAACCTCAGCAAGACGTTCGCTACGAATATGTCAACGGCGAAGTTTTTGCTATGACAGGTGGTACAATTCCCCATAATGACATTGCTCTAAACCTTTACAGAGCCTTGTACCCTCATCTGCGTTCCAGAGGTTGTCGGGTGAATGTGTCAGATGTGAAAGTGCAAGTCAGTTCCCAAAGCGCTTACTACTATCCTGATGTTATCGTCAGTTGCGACCCTCAAGACCTCAATGCCCGCAAATTTATTCAATTTCCCAAGCTGATTGTCGAAGTCCTCTCCCCAGGTACAAGCGCCAAAGACAGGGGTGAAAAATTCACTTATTATCTTAAAATCCCCACTTTGCAAGAGTATATCTTGATTGACTCTGAAAAAATCTCTGTTGAGCGTTACTCTCGGGGAGAGGGTAGAATGTGGCTTTACTATCCCTACACCAGTGGAGATATTATCACTCTATCAAGTATTGAATTTGAATGTCCGATTGAATTGCTGTATGAAAGTGTTGTATTTGGAACCGAGGAATAAAGAAGAGGATTGACACTCCCGGTGAAGACAGCAGGGGGGATTCTTTGCTCGTGGTTCGCGAATATCATTTGCGAACCACTCTGACTTTTCCACATCCGGTGAAAAATCAGGCTGAGCGTAAGTAGTTTCACACCACCGAAGCACTGCAATGTAGGATGTCTGAGGGCGATCGCATATCTCGAAAAACTAGCTATTTAAAGAAAAACTTTCAATTTTCAGTCATCTACGTAATTAGAAGTAGTATAACTTACTAATGTACTTGGTTTTAAGAAAAAATTTTTCTCTGTATTTTTCCGGAGCGCAGTTAAGTCAGAGTGTAACTAAGGTATAGCAAATGACACAATACTTGCTATATCATACAACACTAAATGACCATTAAAAAACCTCGTATAGTAATCGAGCAACCAGAAATTGGCAATCTCATTCGTGAACTACGGCTTTTGGCTGGGTTGACACAGGAGCAGTTTGCCGCCCAGTTGGGTGTGACCTATCCCACGATTAATCGGTGGGAAAACGGACGTGCTAAACGATCACCACTGGCGATGCACAGAATTGAGGCGATATTGATGGTTGGGAGCGCCGGGGCAGAGATTTGATCTTGAAGTATTTTTCTAATAAAGAATAAAAATTATTGAAGTTTATTTTGTGAGGACTTTTTTTTGAGTTAGTCCCACAAGAAGAGTTTGCTTGAGGAAACCAAGAGTTATACAGAAATAGGACTAGAAGAATGCAAGACGTATCAATAGTTGATTCAGCTTATATTTATTTAGATTTAGAAGTAAGTACTGAAGAGAAGATATATCATATAGGACTAGTATCGCCCGAGGTAGCATCCGATTTTTCTCAACAAAATCTAATCCAGGCTTACGAACAACTCTCTCGCCTTAAGAATAGCGGCTTGGCAATCTGCGGTCACAACTTCCGACGTTTCGATTACCCGCATCTGAAACAAACGCAACCGCAATTATCATATTTGCGGATTATTGATACGTTAGAGCTATCAGTCCTAGTGTTTCCCCTTCAGCCATCCCACAAGCTTAGTAAAGACTACAAGCAAAGCGAGTATGCAAGTAACAATCCTTTAGAGGACGCTCGTGCAACGCGATTGTTACTACACGAACAGCTAGCAGCACTTTTGAAAAAGCCACAGTCCGTGCGCCAGGTTTATACTTGGCTGCTGACTTGTGGTTCAACTGAAGCTGATAAAGCATATCAGCAACTTTTTTGCGACATTTTGGGTTGGGCTGTCAAACCAATTGATATAGAAAATTTTTGGCAAACGATGCTTAAGGGAATTAATCGTTCCTATTTACAACAGTTATCGTCAAACCCGCAAATCTACGATTTTGATACTAGATTGTGCGTAGCGGCACTGCTTGCCTGGAATTATGAATCTAATATAACTGAATCTACATGTGGTTTTTCTAATTGGTTGAAACATCTAAGCGCATTTCAAAACGTACTTGATAACCTTTGTCCACTATTGAGAGACAAGGAGCAATCAATTTCCTCTTACTTAAAAGAGTTTGGTATTTCTAGCTTTTACCCCTTACAGGAAGAAGCTGTAAAATCAATTCTCAACGGGGAATGTCCACTCGTTCTTATGCCCACTGGCGGTGGTAAGTCTTTATGTTACCAACTGCCAGCTTTAATGTTTCACAAAAAGCAAAGGGCGCTAACTGTTGTCATCTCACCGACACAAGCATTAATGGCAGATCAGGTGGCGGATTTAGAAGAAGCCGGGTTTGACTTTGCCACTTTTATTAACGGTAATCTTAGCGCAGGCGATCGCCGTCAACGGTTAGAGCAATTACGTTTGGGAAGTAAGGGATTGCTTTACATTAGTCCTGAACAGTTGCGGTCAATGGGTATCCGGGCATTACTAAAACAGCGTCCTCCAGTTCTATGGGTTATTGATGAAGCACACTGTGTTAGCCAATGGGGACACAACTTTAGACCGGATTATTGCTACGTTCCTAAATTTATCCATGAGTTATATCAAGAGTGTCAACTACCCACACCCCTTTTAGCTTTGATGACGGCGACGGCAACGGTTGTAGTGCAGGAGGATATTAAAAACTTATTTACTCAGAATCAGTTGAATATTAGTCGCACAATAGATGGAGCTACTACCAGAAGTAATTTAGCATATGAAGTTATCCCATTAGCAAAAAGAGATAAAGACCAAATCTTGCTTAAAAAAGTTAAGGATGCTCTAAATTCCGGTGGCAGCATTTTAATTTACACTACTGTTCGGAAAAAGGCTGAAGAACTAGCAAAGCTTTTAAATCAAAATGGTATTGATGCTAAATACTACCACAGTCGGCTACCCAAAGAAGAAAAACTTGAAGTTTTGCAAGAATTCAAATCAGGTGAATTGAATGTGATAGCCGCCACTTGTGCTTTTGGCATGGGTATCAACCGCAAGGACGTGCGCTTTGTCATCCATCACTGCATGAGTGACAGTTTGGAAAGTTACCTTCAAGAAACTGGACGAGCAGGACGCGACGGGCAACCATCAACTTGTACGCTGTTATTTGATCCTGAAGATGCTAATAGGATATTTTACTTACGTAGTTTGTATCAACTGAGCGAACAAGAGTTAAAAAACATTTTTATCTCAATCAGGCATATTCGCGATCGCATTTATGGCAGTGCGAAAGAAGATTGGTTTTGGGTGACAACGAAGGAAATTTTTACTGAGGGCGACCTTGATGAGGAGTTTGGGAAAGAAGCAGAGCAGCGTGATACTAAAATTAAGGTAGCACTGCATTACTTAGAAAAGTTTGGTCTTGTAGAACGAGCAGAGAGTTTTTCTAGCTTTATTCAGTTCGAGCTAAAATACAACAACTTCCAAGAGTCGGTAGAGCAGTTTGATAAATACCGACGTAGGCGAAATTTACCGGATTTGGAAGCAAATAATTTTGAGAAGCTTATACAGGCTATGCATGTAGCTAAAGCTTACGGTCGTGACAAAAATGAAGTCTTCCTAGACCGTTTGAGCGATGAAGCTGGTATTAGTTTACATGACCTTATTCCCCGAATTAGAGAGTTAAAAAAAGCTGAAGTTTGTTCTTTTGAAAAACCAATTACACTTACGATTACAAAAGGTGTTAAAGGAGATGCTCTTAAAAATCACGAGCGTTTGCGTCAACTGGAAGATGAATTGCTGAACATGCTTCGTGAGATGTTAGAGGGTAAGAAAGAAATTCCAATAAATTTACGCGGACTTGCTACTCGACTTGACCCAGACAACAGCAAAAAAATTAGAGCCTCTAGCATCATGGATATTCTAGAAGGTTGGTCTAATCAAAAATGGGTTAAATTGAGTCGCGTTGCTAATAATGTTGTAAAACTAAAAGATTTAGAAGTTGCTGAACATTTACCTCGTCATAAAGATTTAGCAATTAGCGTACTGTCCGTTCTCTATCAAACTTTAGGAAATAAGACTGGGGCAAGGTTGCCTTTAAGGTATGAGTTAGGAAAGCTTGCTTCGGAAGTAGTTCAGAAAACTCAACTTGCTTGGGATAGTAAAGAGTTGGAAGCTATACTCTTGTGGCTGCACCAGAGAAAAATTATCCGCCTTAGTGAAGGATTAGGTTTATTCCAGGATTCGCTCAAAATGCGTGTTGTCAAAAATGTCGATATCCGCACAGTGACACGTCGTTACCCTGAAGTCAAATCTTTTTATGAGGAACAAACCAAGCGTGTCCATACTATGCTTAAGTATGGAGAAATTAAGTCACCCCAAGAGCGTCAACAATTTATAGCTGATTACTTTGGTGAAGAGCATCCCAGTTTTAATGAGAAATACGAACTTCCTCCAGAGGAAGTCATAATTCGCCCGACAATCCCAGAGGACTACGATCGCATCATGGAACCGCTCAACCCTGCTCAAGAAGAGATTGTCCTGGCTTCTGATCCAGCAATGGCAATTATAGCGGGTCCTGGTTCTGGCAAGACGAGAACTATTGTTCATCGTATTGCTTACTTAGTGAAGGTGCAGCAAGTTGAGCCACAGCGAATTATTGTTTTAGCTTACAACCGCAATGCAGTTAGAGAACTGCGGTTGCGATTGCAAAAACTCATTGGTGACCAAGCATTTAAATTGCGTGTTTTTACCTTCCACGGTTTAGCATTAGCGCTTTTAGGACGCACCCTGGGTGAGAATGTCAAAACCAAAGAAATGGACTTTGACAAGCTTTTGACTGAGGCGTGTGAATTAATAGCCAAGGGTGAGGAATTTGAAGATGCAGACGATGATACCCAAGCACGGCGGATTCAACTGTTAGGAAAACTTGAGTACATTTTTGTGGATGAATATCAAGACGTCAGTGAAAATGAATATCGTTTGATTAAGTTAATTGCTGGTTTGAATGATTCAGAAGACAAATCTCGCTCAGTACAAATTAACCTCTGTGTGATTGGTGATGACGACCAAAATGTTTATGGGTTTAGGGGAACCAATGCAAAGTACATTTTACAGTTTGAGGAAGAGTACAAAGCTAAGCGCCTGCTACTTACTGAAAACTACCGTTCTACTGAATCGATTATCCAAGCTGCTAATAATTTAATTAGTAATAACAAAGAGCGGTGTAAGCGTACTCCCTCTGAGCAGGTGAAGATTGACGAGCATCGTACTGGTCATCAGGGTTTACCTGTTGAAGCTTACACTTTTGGTAGCACCTCGTCTCGTGCAGCATGGGTACAGCAGCGGATTGAATGGTGGATAAATCAGGGTGTACAGCCTTGTGAGATTGCTGTTCTTGCTCGCCAGTGGGATAGTCTGAGTCCAGTTAGGCTACTTTTAGAAAGAGCAGGAATTCCTACTTACTCTCTCAAAACAGATGATATCAAACTTGTAAGAAATTTAGTAACTTGCAAGTTAATTGATGAGTTAAAATCTCAGGGAAATAAAATCTTTTCAGCAGAGGAATCAGTTCAAGATTGGTTTGTTGACTGCTTTAATCAATGGGGACGCAATTTACAAGAGCCTACAGTAAAAGTACTGCTTAAAATTGCCAGCGACATTGACCTGGAGCGTGGGTATGGTTCTGTTGAATTAGCAGTCCCAACCAGTGCAGCGGATGTTCTCACTGCTTTATTTGAATTCAATGAAAGTTCAGAAGTTATGCTGGATGAGAAGGCAGTATTAGTAACTAGCTGTCATGGTGCAAAGGGGCTGGAGTTCCGTCATGTGATCCTGCTAACGGATGGTTTTACAACTTCTCCTCATGAGATTGAATCAGAACGGCGGCTTTTTTACGTAGCTATGACCCGTGCTAAGGATGAGTTAGTATTGTGTTCTACAAGACAAAGTTTGTTTGTTAGCGAGACAGGCGTAATCCCCAAAAGCGCTGATGCCGTATCCTCAACATTACCACAATGGATGTTTTACTCAGACTTGACTCCTGCAGGGGTTAATTTAGGGCATTGGTGTACAAAAAATCGTCAGCAGATTATTGCTAATCTTCAGGAACAGTCACAACTTCAACTCAAAGTTAATAAATACAACGACGGTTGGGAAATTTGTACAGCGCAAGGTCAGCCTATTGGAGGATTGTCAAAGAAAACAAATAGTGATTTAGCCGCAAAGGGATTTAAACCCGGAGACTTCCAGTTTCAACCTGGTGAAGTTACTGTTAGAAGCATATACCGTCACTTGAAAGTAGATGATCTCACTGGTGATGTTATTGAAGATTGGTTTGTAGTTATTCCTCAAATCCTGGTGTGTCGCTAGCTTTAGGGAGCGATTGTCCAGCAGTTTTGGGATTAAAGGTGGCGATCGCGATTGAGCGGGGTTTGATGGAAAGATGGAGTGCGTATGTACTCAAGTAACTTCTCGCGCTTACATTACCAAATAGCGTTTAGCTAAGGTAATCAAATACAGTATTTATCCGGAATCGGATATTGTACATTTGAAGTTTTGTGTAAATACTATTTCATACAACCATCTTACCTGTAACAGCTATGTATATCAGTATTGCAGACAAGCTTAAGAAACGATTCCATGCAGCCTGTGCTATCCGTAAGCTGAAGATGAGTCAGGTTATAGCGCTCGCTAATTGAGCAATGGTTAAAAGCTAACGGCGCTTCTCCATTACAAATGTTAAAGAAATAAATTACCACGTCAAAGGAAATAGCTTTACTGACACTTAAGCAATTCGCATTACAAAATTTTACCAAAATACCTCAAGCACTTATGTCAAAAATGTCTTCAGATGCCATTTGGATTGTGACTGATGATACTCCTCAAATAACCGTTCCTGATGGTGCTAGGGGAGGGAATGGTAGAGAAGATTGGTGGGATGAAACTGAAACTACTGGCAAAAAAGGAGTGGGAGATGCCGTTAAGGTTAGCGCTGAAAAATTAGAACAAGAAATGTCCCATTTTTTACAAATTGTGGGACGAATTTTTTACCGTGCTGAGCGCCAAGCTAGTGCTAACTCTGGGATGCAGTTGGACGAAATTGAATTATCGGTGGAAATCAGCGGTGAAGGGGAAGTGAAATTAATAGGAAACGGTGCAAAAGCCGGCGGTAAAGGCGCGATAAAGCTGAAATTCAAACGAGTAGAACCTAAGTGAAATGGCAAAAAACTGGGCGATCGCAATCGGTATTAATGAATACGATGATCTACAACGGCTGAACTATGCTAAGCAGGATGCACAGGCAATGCAAAACTTTCTGCGCGATGAAGCAGGTTTCGAGAAGGTTTTGTTATTTTCGGATGATTCGCCTGATGTGAAAGGCAATTCGACTCGACCGACCCATAAGAAATTGCTTAGCGTTTTAACGGGATTGCTTGAGAAACCTTTCATGAAAGCGGGGGATAACTTCTGGTTTTTCTTCAGTGGTCATGGGATGCGTCATAATGACCGTGATTATCTTATGCCAAAAGATGGCCATCCTAATGACATAGAAAATACAGCTATTCCGACTGATTATGTTATTGAATGCTTGCGTCGCAGTGGAGCTGATAATGTTGTCCTGATTTTAGATGCTTGTCGCACTCTTGGCACACGCGCTGGTAACGGAATTGGGCAACAAACAGCAAGTGTGGCACGTCAAACAGGAGTTATCAGCATTTTTTCCTGTAGTCCTAATGAGTACGCCTATGAAATTGATAAACTAGGAAAAGGAGCTTTTACCCATGCGTTACTGGAAGGTTTGGAAATTCAAGGTAAATATACTACAGTTAAGCGTTTGAGCCAGTATCTCCGTCTTCGAGTTCCAGAAATTGTTCGTCAGTATAAAGGTGCGCGTGCGCGGCAAATGCCTCAGATTACTGCCAAGCCTGAAAATAAATCTCACCTAATTCTTATACCGCAAAACGCTACTCCTGCGGATATTGCAACCCTTAAAAAGCTTAAAAAGGATGCTTCTCAAGCTGAAGCTGACAAGCAGTTTGAATTGGCAAAGCAGTTATGGATTCAAGTGCTAGCTGCGGCTTCTGATCCAGATGAGGAGGCAATAGATGCAATTAAAAGAATTGCTGCTAATAATCCCTCCTCTTTGCAAACGTTACCTTCACCCAGTTCTGCTACTCAAAATAGTGGCACTCAGAACCATACCCCTAACCCTTTTTCCACAGCAGAGAGGGGATCTGAATCTGAGTCACCTACTCCATCGCCATTGCTTGTACCAAGGGATAATCTCAGTTCTAAAAAGTTATCTGCTGAGCAGCTTAAAAAATTACAAGACACTTTCATTGATGCTTTTCCTACGAAATCATCACTTGAGCAATTATTATCATTACTATCATCGGAACTAGATAAAAACCTAGATGCTATTGCCAGAGAAGGTAATTTATCAACCCTTGTCTTTAATTTAATAGAAACAGCAGATGCTCAAGGATGGGTAGAAGACCTAATTTGTGTTGCGCGTGAATTAAATTTGGGTAACTCAAGATTGCGTGATACTGCTCAAGAGTTGTTGACACAGAGCAAGTCAAAAGAAACTGAAGTTAGCAACACAAGAATTGAGCAAAAAGGATTAGAGCAGCAGCAAAAAATCTTAATTTTGATAACAATTCCTCATAATTGGCTTTTAGATAAAGAGATTCAAGAAATTGAGGAAGTTATACGACGAGTCGCCAACCAAGATTTCTTTGAAATTTGCGTTAGAACTGCTGTGTATCCTCAAGAGATTCGTCAAGTAATTGCGAAAGAACAGCCTCAAATTGTTCATTTGTGCGGACATGGGATGAAAGATGGCAGATTGCTGTTAGAGGATGATGAGGGAAATAATAAACCTGTCTCACCAGAGGGTTTGGCATCACTGTTTAATTTGCAGGGCGCTACAGTTAAATGCGTCTTGCTCAACAGTTGTTATTCACAATTATCGGCTGAAGCAATTAGCCAACATATTAATTACGTGATTGGTATGAACCAGTCGATTAAGGATAAAGCAGCAATTAAATTTATTCAAGGATTTTATAATATACTGGGAGCTAAAACTTCAGAAAATCAAGATGTGTTTCAAAGAGCTTTTGACGAAGGTTTGAATACCATTCAATTAGAAAACCTTTCGCAAGAGTCGATACCAGTCCTTAAAAAGATACTTTTAGAACAATTTTAGAACAAACTGTCCCTGACTAAAAGCAAGGACAAATCAGCATATTACTGGTAGCGAGAAACATTTGCCTTGCAGCCGATGGCTTTCACTGGTGCGGCTAGATACAAAAATGTCATTGTGAGCGTAGCGCAAGTGTTGTGAAGAATTTTGTCATGTTCAGTTTACCTATTACCTTTATCGCAAATTTATGATCGAACAATTAAAAGAGCAACCTAATCCTTTTAGTGGTAGTCGAGTTGATACCCCTTTTCAAAATCATCCTGATTACCCCGATACCTATCACAAAGAGTTTGTTACTCTTGAGTCAATCTTGAAGGACATTAAGCTAGACTCCAATCGTCAAAGTAAAGGGGCGGTGGTGATTGGAGAACCAGGTTCTGGTAAAACTCATCTGATGATGAGATTAGCCCAGGAGCGATTATCTAGTAACCGACTGCTTTTTATCCGTCAACCCAACCATCCTTCTTCTGTGCTGTACCATATTTACAGTCGGATTTTGGAGTCTTTAGTCGAGCGAGTTGGAACATTTACCCAATTAGACTATTTAATTGTTAATAGCTTTCATAAAATTGCTGCTAGTTTCCCAAGTCTTACTAACAAAGACCAGGAAATTCTCAAGGCGCTAAAGGATAAAAATCTAGATGCCCTTGGGGGAGAAGGAACTCTGCGCAAGCGAGAATACTGGCAGCACATTGAGAAACGATTCAATGAATGGTGGGTCAGTTATTACTCCGCTGGAGGTTTTGCTCCCTTCATCCTCAAGGGAATTTTCAAGTATTGTAGCTACACCGATCCAAAGCGCAAAGATATTGTGACTCGTTGGTTAGCAGCCAACATTTTATCTACTGAGGAAGCAGAAAAAGTTGATTTGCCGAACTGGGGGGAAGACCTTAGCCAGGAAGCATTTTCTCTGGAAGCTATTTCGGTTTTGGGTAAATTATCTATTCTCGATGAGCCTTTAATTATCATCTTCGATCAGCTTGAAGGATTAGGACTTCCTCATAACCACGAGATATTGCTTAATTTTGGGGAAACTATCAAGGAGATTTTCACTCACGTCCCGAATAGCTTGATTATCCTTAATATGTTTCCTGAACGCTGGGAACAGTTTAAAACCAGCTTTGATAACTCAATCATTGGTCGGGTATCTCAATACCAAATTTATCTACAAAAACCTGACCAAACAGAACTTAAAGCAATTCTTAAAGTCAAACTTCAAACTCTCAATGTTCCTTTGGAACAGATATTTTTACCAGAAGACTTAGAGGATGTTCTCGAACAAAAATCTATCCGCGCAGTTTTGAACCGAGCCGCTGACTACTACAATTACAGGGTTCGTCAAATTCCCTTACCTGTTATAAGGGAAAATGTTCACAAATTGGATGGCAATGAAAAACTAGAGCAACAGTTGCGAGTATTGCAGCAACAGCAGCAGGTATTGACGGAAGTATTTCTGAATTTAATGCAGGAAATACAGAAACCTGGTTCGGTTGACATGGTAGACCTGGTAAAAAAACTTGTTCCTGAAGTTAAGAGCGAAGAACAGCAAACTGAAGAATATGTCATTGAGTATCTAACTAAGCAAAAAGCTTATCTTGAGGGACAGTACAATAATATGCCCATCATTTCTGACTCGGATGATATAGGTAAACTCAAGACTATTGCCGAAGCTTTTAACCAACTTAAGCCTATTAAATTAACTTTATATCGGCTAGGAAAACGAGTTTTACCAGAGCATATTGTAATTGAGACTGACCACAAAAACTATGTAATGGGATTTCTTCAAATTCCTCCAAACACCACGTCTTTTACTAGTCGAATTAGTAATTTTAATGAGCTAGTATCTTTGCACCCTCAAGACCGCTTTGGGTTATTTCGGGATGAGCGCTTAACTGAAATTAAGGGGAAGGTAGCTCAAGAAAGAGTAGAACAACTAAAAAATTCTCCTAATGGGAAATTTGTTTTATTTAGTAGGCAGGATAGGATTCACTTGGAATTGACTTATAAATTAATTATCGATGTTCAAAATAAAGATTTGGATGTAGATTTGGAGTCAGCTTTAAAGGTTTTTATAACTAACCAAGAATGGTATCACTGGCTGTTTACCATGTTTGGCTTCACTAAACCTAAAACTCCTGCACAGACAGAGGTAAAGTGACGGAAAAATGTATCAAGGGCTGCGATGGTGCGGAGCACCCGCATACGCAGCGATTGCCCAAGGGGCAGTGGCAAAGCCAATCGCTCGTCAAAACCTAAGGGGAAATCGAGGTTCTGAGCGCAATCATGCGCACGCTACGCGCGTAAGCGCAGAGCGCCCCCGAAGCGGGGTACAAAGCAGCGTCTGGTGCAGGAGATACGCTCCACTTCGGGGGCGCTCAGAATGACAAAATATACCATTCACAAACTTTTCAGACATCCTTTCACGAAAACAGCACCTTGTTATAAAGCCCCACTCTCAACGAAGTAGGGTGGGGTTATTGACACTGTAGCTTGCAGATAGTTGACAACTATCTCAAAAAGAATCTGTTAATCAACAGCAACTATCACATCCGAAGATTTTATAATGGCGTATGCTTGCTTTCCTTCTTGCAGCTGAAGCTTTTCTGCTGATGACTTGGTGATGATCGCAGTGACCTCTACTCCAGAAGCAATTTCTAATATTACCTCGGTGTTAACAGCTCCTTCCACAACTTTTTTTACAGTAGCTTTAAGCGCATTACGAGCACTTACTTGCATCTTTTGATGTCCCCTGTATTGTTTGAACTCAATAATACTAGCAACTATTCGCTCTTATAATTAACATCTTGACCGCCAACCTTACTATTTTTAACTTTTGCTTAACGTATAAAAAACCATTGCTCAGTCTTACAGCGCCCTTCAAATGGTTAGACCACAAACCTTGGGGTGTTCCTTGCCCATAAAAGCCCATGTGGTATCCATTTGAGATATTGGTGAGCAATGCCCACCTTATACCAATTCTGTATGAAGATGCGCCGCCTTAATACCCCCTGTAGTCCCACGCCACTTCTGTTGGGCGGGGGGAACCCCCGCACTCTTTGTGGCTCCCCAAGGCATCGGGGAGAGGAGAGTGCCGGGGGTAAATATATTGCTGCTTCACAAAGAAACGGTATTAGCTGAAAACCGCTGTAAACAGTATTAATTGAGCTAAAAATGCCGCTACTTGTAGATTTTCGCATTAGCTATGCTGAGGTTGCGACTATTGGAACGCTTAATCAAAAATTTTGGGTGACAGTCATTGAGTCGAAACAGGTAGCTTATTCTGTAGAGGCAGGACTTGACCAGATTTTAGCGTATATGCTGGCTGCTCCCCAGTCACAGGATGAAGTTTTTGGCATGATTACATCTGGTGGCAGTTTAAAGTAGCGATTTACGCCAAAGCGATCGAGACAGCTATAGTTGTGACGGCAATTGAACAGGCGACGCCAGTACAAAAGCTGATGAGGAACGCTCATGGGTCTTTACCGAGAATTGAAGGGTGAAAGCCCCTGCATTTATGCATGGGGATGAAACCCGTTCGCGCAGCGTGCCCGTCAGGGCTTAGGGGAATTTATTCCCCGTCAAGATATCTGTGCTATAATTACGCTATAGAGTTGAGCG
>Ga0209902_100886_pt1 | contig 21224 bp, 14 predicted proteins | sample FECB27metaG_FD_188304 | JGI IMG/M metagenome (GOLD analysis project Ga0209902, IMG submission 188304) | Cyanobacterial communities from the Joint Genome Institute, California, USA - FECB-27 (SPAdes) (version 2) | ecosystem: Environmental > Aquatic > Thermal springs > Hot (42-90C) > Microbial mats...
GACCGCTTCGCGGTCTGTCCCTCCCCCTGGCAGGGGAGGGACGCGTCCCGGGCGCCGCTGGCGTCCCCGCCCACCACCCACCACCCACCGCCCACTGCCCACTCCCCACTCCCCACTCCCCTCCCTTGCACTCCCCACCCCGCCTGCCGCAGATGTCCCGGCCTCGGGTGTGCCATCGTCGGCGGCCAACGTCCGGGCCAGGGAGCGACCGAGGGAATGGCTCGATGACGCGTCAGGACAGCGACGGCCAGCGCGCCTCGGCGGCCGGTGCTGCGGCGTCGGCGGCCGGTGCTGCGGCGTCGGCGGCCGGCGCTGCGGCGTCGGCGGCGGGCGGTCCGGCGGGGGTGCAGGGGCGGTCGCTGAAGGAGCGGGTCGGCGCGCTCCGCCATCTCCGGCCGTTCGTCGCGATGGTGTGGCGGACCAGCCCGGCGCTGACGGCGGCGTCGGTGGCGCTGCGTCTGGTGCGGGCGCTGTTGCCGGTCGCGACCCTTTATATCGGCAAGCTCATCATCGACGAGGTGGTGATGCTGGTGCAGGTCGACGGCCGGCCGGACACGCTGGCCGACTGGCTCGCGAGCGGTCTTCTCGACCGCCTGGCGCTGTTGATCGCCGCCGAGTTCGCGCTGGCGGTCGCCGCCGACGTGCTCGGCCGGGTCGTCGCGCTGACCGACGGCCTCTTGTCGGAGCGCGTCACCAACGCCTCCAGCGTCCGCCTCATGTGCCACGCCGCGACCCTGGACCTCGAGGACTTCGAGGATGCCGAGTTCCAGGACAAGCTCGAGCGGGCGCGCCGCCAGACGAGCGGCCGCATCACGCTGATGGGGCAGCTGCTCGGCCAGGTGCAGGACCTGGTGACCGTGGCGAGCTTCGTCGCCGGCCTCGTCGTCTATGCGCCCTGGCTGATCGTGCTCCTGGTGGTGGCGCTCTTGCCGGCCTTCATCGGCGAGGCGCACTTCAACGCCCAGAGCTACTCGCTCGACTTCGGCCGCACGCCGCAGCGCCGCGAGCTCGACTATGTCCGCCAGACCGCCGCCAGCGTCGAGACCGCCAAGGAAGTGAAGATCTTCGGCCTGCACGGCTTTCTCATCGAGCGCTACGGCCAGCTCGCGGCGGAGTTCTATGCGGCGAACCGCAAGCTCGCGCTCCGGCGCGCCGGCTGGGGCGGGCTGTTCACCGCGGTCGGCACCATCGGCTACTATCTCGCCTACGCCTACATCGCCTGGAGCACGCTCACCGGCGCCTTCTCGGTCGGCGACCTCACCTTCCTCGCCGGCTCGTTCCGCCGCCTCGGTGCCCTCGTCGAGGGGCTGCTGTCGAGCTTCTCCACCACGGCGAGCCAGGCGCTCTATCTCGACGACCTGTTCTCCTTCTTCGAGGCCGAGCCGGAGATCCTCTCGCCGGCCGATCCGCAACCGTTCCCGCGGCCGATCCGCGACGGCTTCGTCTTCGAGGACGTCGGCTTCATCTATCCGGGCTCCGAGCGCTGGGCGGTGCGGCACCTGTCGTTCACGCTCCGGGCCGGCGAGGTGGTGGCGCTGGTTGGCGAGAACGGCGCCGGCAAGACCACCCTCGTCAAGCTCCTGACGCGGCTTTACGACCCCGACGAGGGCCGCATCTTGCTCGACGGCCGCGATTTGCGCGACTACGACCTCGACGAACTGCGCGCCAGCATGGGCGTCATCTTCCAGGATTTCGTCCGCTACAACCTGACGGCCGCCGACAACATCGCCGTCGGCCGCATCGACGCCCGCGACGATCGCGCCCGCATCGTCCGAGCCGCCGCGGCAAGCCAGGCCGACGGCGTCGTCGCCCGACTGCCGGGCGGCTACGACCAGATGATCGGCAAGCGCTTCCGCAACGGTGTCGAGCTCTCCGGCGGCGAGTGGCAGAAGGTGGCCATCGCCCGGGCCTACATGCGCGAGGCGGAGGTGCTGGTGCTCGACGAGCCGACGGCGGCGCTCGACGCGCGCTCGGAGTTCGAGGTGTTCCAGCGCTTCAAGGAGCTCAGCCGCGGCAAGACGGCGATCCTGATCTCGCACCGCTTCTCGAGCGTCCGCATGGCCGACCGCATCCTCGTCCTCGCCGACGGCGCGGTCGAGGCGGCCGGCACCCACGATGAACTGCTGGCGCAGCGCGGCCGCTACGCCGAACTCTTTGAACTGCAGGCCGCCGGCTACCGGTAGCGGGAGGGCGTCAGTCGCGGGCCGCCGAGAGCTTCCAGGCCGCGCGCTCGCGCAGCTGTCGGGAGAGGAAGTCGAGGAAGACGCGCACCTTGGCCGACAAGTTGAGCCGCTCGGGATAGACGGCGTAGATGTCCGCGTCGGCGTGGACATAGCGCGGCAGCACGAGGCGGAGGCGGCCTTCGCGGACGTGGTGGCCGATGTCCCATTCCGAGCGCAGCATGATGCCGTGGCCGTCCAGCACCCACTGCAGGGCAATCTGGCCGTCGTTGCTGGAGAGCGTGCCGCGCACCTTCACCGTCTCGGTGGCGGCGCCCCGCTGGAAGCGCCAGACATCGTAGGTCTCGCGGTCCTGCCGCAGCACCACGCAGTTGTGTGCGGCGAGATCGTCGAGCCGCCTCGGCACCCCCCGGCGCTGCAGATAGTCCGGGGCCGCGCACATGAAACGCCGGTTGCGCTGCAGCTTCAAAGCGGTCAGCCGCGAGTTCGGCAGCGTGCCGAAGCGGATGCCGAGGTCGAAGCCTTCCTCGACCAGGTTCAGCGCCGCGTCGGTCAGCACGAGCTGGACCTCCACGTCGGGATAGTGGTGGGCGAACGCGGAAACGACGGCGGCGACGTGGTCGCGGCCGAAGCCGAAGGTGGCGTTGACGCGCAGCAGGCCGCGCGGCACCTCGCGGGCGTCGGCGATGCCGCCTTCCAGTTCCTCGATGTCGCGCAGGATCGAGATCGCCCGGTTGAGATAGCGCTCGCCCTCGCCCGTCAGGCTGACGCGGCGGGTGGTGCGGTGCAGGAGCCGCACCCCGAGACGATCCTCGAGCTTGGCGAGGCGCTTGCTCACCGCCGGCGGCGACAGGCCGAGCTCGAGGGCGGCGGCCGAGAAGTTCGCCTTGCGGGCCAGGAGGACGAAGAAGGCGAGGTCGCTTTCGGTCGTCATTATGAACCTCTGCGACATAATGAAATGAGTATCGAGAAATTATAGTTGCGGCGGGAAAAAGCTAGGGTGGTCGTCATCGCCACCGCCGTGATCCGTCGACGGATCGCGCCCGGGGCCTCGCACGCCGACGGCAACCAGGAGACGACGAACCGATCCCGACTTCGAGCCGACGGCGAACCAGAACCCGACAAGGTGCGGACCGACGCACCGACACTCCGGAGGAAACCATGCGCAAGATCGCCATCGCGGCCGCGGCCGCCCTCGTCGCTCTCGCAGCGCCCGCCGCGGCCGAGTATCCCGAGAAGCCGATCAACTACATCATCGCCTTCAATGCCGGGGGCGAATCCGACATTTCCGCCCGCTTCCAGCAGGCCTTCTTCGAGAAGCTCGCCGGGCAGCCGGTGGTGATCCAGTACATGGCGGGCGCCGGCGGCGCGCAGGCGTGGTCGCAGCTGAACGGCATGGACGGCGACGGCTACACGATCATGGGGACGAACCTTCCCCACACCATCCTGCAGCCGATCGAGAAGGACGTCGGCTACGAGACCGACGACCTCGCCCACGTTCACTTCTTCCACTACACGCCCGATGCGGTGTTCGTGCCGGCGGGCAGCGAGTTCAAGACGCTGCAGGAGCTGGTCGACTACGCCAAGGCCAACCCCGGCATGGTGACGTTCAGCGGCTCCGGCTCCAACTCGTCGAACCATCTCGCCCAGCAGCGCTTCGACGAACTGACCGGCGCGACCACCACCTACGTTCCGTTCAGCGGCACCGGGCCGGCGGTCACCGCCATTCTCGGCAGCCAGACGACGGCGGGCTTCAACTACGTCACCTCGGGCGTCAACAACGGCGACGGCATGCGGATGCTGGCGGTGGCGGCTGACGAGCGCGTCAAGGCGTTCCCGGACGTTCCGACCTTCAAGGAGCTCGGCATCGACCTCGTCGGCGGCGCCTACCGCGGGGTCGGGGTGCCGAAGTCGACGCCGGAAGAGATCAAGGTCAAGCTTTCGGAGGTCATCAGCGCCATCAACGCCGATCCGGCGTTCGTGAAGCAGATGGAGGACGCCGGCTTCGTCCTCACCGACATCCCCTACGACAAGATCCCGGCCTTCATGACGGAGAAGAAGGCGGAGTATCGCGCCGCCGCCGAGAAGCTCGGCATCGCCAACCGCTGATCATCCGACGACGCGACAGGCGGTCACCGTCATGGACATCCTCGGCTATCTCCTGGATGCGCTGACACCGTTCAACCTCCTGCTGGCGCTCGGCGGCGTCGTGCTGGGGACGGTGATCGGCGCGCTTCCGGGGCTGTCGGCGACGATGGCGGTGGCCGTCCTCGTTCCCTTCACCTTCACGATGGCGCCGGCCTCGGGGCTGATCGCGCTCGGCGCCATCTATACCGGCGCGATCTATGGCGGCGCCTTCGCCGCCATCCTCGTCAACACGCCGGGCACGCCGTCGTCGATCGCCACCACCTTCGACGGTTACCCGATGGCCAAGCGCGGCGACGGCGGCCTGGCGGTGACGCTGGCGACCCTCGCCTCGGTATTCGGCGGCCTGGTCGGCGGGCTGTTCCTGCTGCTGCTGGCGCCGCCGCTCGCCACGGTGGCGCTCGCCTTCGGCCCGCCGGAATATTTCTGGCTGGCGATGTTCGGGCTGACGCTGATCTCGGCGCTGTCGGTCGGCAACACCATCAAGGGCCTGATCGGCGGCTGCTTCGGGCTGCTTTTGTCGATGGTCGGCGTCGCCGTCGTCGGCGGCGACATCCGCTTCACGATGAACACCCAGGCGCTGCTCGGCGGCTTCGACATCGTCTCGGCGCTGATCGGGCTCTACTGCATCCCGGTGATCATCGACCTCGTCGCGACGCGCGCGCCGCATCTGCAGGTGGAGTCGGAATCGCGGGGGCTGCGGCTCGGCGAGGCGTGGCGGATCGCGCTGTCGAGCAAGGTCAACCTGGTGCGGAGCTCGATCCTCGGCACCGTCATCGGCATCCTTCCCGGTGCCGGCGGGTCGATCGCCGGCCTCGTGTCCTATTCGGAGGCGCGCCGGAGCTCGCCGCACCCCGAGCGCTTCGGGACCGGCGAGCCGAACGGTGTCATCGCCACCGAGACCGCCAACAACGCGACCGTCGGCGGCGGCTTCATCCCGACCCTGGTGCTGGGCATTCCCGGCACGCCGCCGGATGCGATCATCCTCGGGGCGCTGCTCGTCCAGGGCATCAAGATCGGCCCGACGCTGTTCTCGCAGCAGGGCGACATCGTCTACACCTTCATCTTCGGCCTCTTGATCGCCACCGTGCTGATGTTGCCGGCGGGGCTTCTGATCGGCCGCTACGCTTACAAGTCGATCGCCACCATCCCGAAGTCGATGCTGGTGCCGACCATCGCTTTCCTGACGGTCATCGGCTCGTTCGCCATCCACAACAACCTGCACGACGTGCAGGTGATGCTGGCGCTCGGCGTGCTCGGCTGGATCCTCGACCGCTACGGCTTCCAGCCTTCGCCGATCGTGCTCGGGCTGGTGCTGGGCCAGATCTCCGAGCAGGGCTTCGTGCAGAGCTACCTGATCGGCAATGCCCAGCAGAACGTGCTGGGCATGTTCTTCGGCCGGCCGATCAGCATCGCCATCCTCGCCGCCGCCCTGCTGACGCTGCTCTATCCGCTGCTGGCGCGGCGCCGGAAGCTCGCGGCGGCGAAGGCGACGGTCGTCGCGGCGCCCGTCGTCGATCCGGCCCCTGCGTCGGAACAATCCGCCAAGCCCCCGGGCCTCCTGCAGAGCCCGCGTGACCTGCCGGGCATGGCGATCGCCGTGGCGATGATCGTGCTCGCCGTCTGGGCGTTCCTGCAGACGGCCGACATGACCGCGCTCGGCTCGGTGTTCCCGCGCACCATCTGCGTCGCCCTGGTGGCGTTCTCGCTGGTGCTCGTCGCCATCAACCTGCTGCGCCGCTCGGGTCCGCGACAGAAGCGCGACGAGGGATCGATGGTGCGCCGCATCGGTACTGTCGTGGTGATGGCGCTGTGGGTGGCGGCGATCCCGGTGCTCGGCTTCGCCACCGCCGCGCTGCTGGCGTTCCTGCTCCTCATCGTTCTCGCATCGCATGAGCGGATGCCGGTGCGGTCGGTCGTCATCCACGCCGTCAGCGCCGCCCTGATCGTCACCTGCTTCTACCTTCTGATGGCGGACGTGCTGCTCATCCGCCTTCCATCCGGCCTGTTGATCTGAGCCGGCACGGCGAGCGGACATCGAGTGAGTATCCCATGAAGCACTATCGCATCGCCGCCATTCCCGGTGACGGCATCGGCAAGGAAGTGATCGCCGCGGGCGTCGAGGTGCTGCAGGCGCTGGCCGAGCGCGACGGCGGCTTCCGCTTCGCCTTCGAGGACTACGACTGGGGCTCGGACTACTATCACCGACATGGCCGGATGATGCCGGCGGACGGGCTCGCCCGGATCCGCGACGTCAACGCGATCCTGTTCGGTGCCGTCGGCGCGCCGGACGTGCCGGACCACGTGACGCTGTGGGGCCTGCGCCTGGCCATCTGCCAGCCCTTCGACCAGTACGCCAACGTGCGGCCGACGCGGATGCTGCCGGGCATCCGCAGCCCGCTGCGCGACCTCGCGCCCGGCGCCCTCGACTGGGTGATCGTGCGCGAGAACTCCGAGGGCGAATATGCCGGCCAGGGCGGCCGCTCCCACGTCGGCCTGCCGGAGGAGGTCGCGACCGAAGTGTCGATCTTCACCCGCGCCGGGGTGACGCGCATCATGCGCTTCGCCTTCGCGATGGCGCGGTCGCGGCCGCGCAAGCTCCTCACCGTCGTCACCAAGTCGAACGCCCAGCGCAACGGCATGGTGATGTGGGACGAGATCGCCGCCGAGGTGGCGGTGGGTTTCCCGGACGTGACGTGGGACAAGATGCTGGTCGACGCCATGACGATGCGGATGACGCTGCGCCCCGAGACGCTCGACACCATCGTTGCGACGAACCTGCACGCCGACATCCTGTCGGACCTCGCCGCGGCGCTGGCCGGCTCGCTCGGCATCGCGCCGACGGCCAACCTCAATCCGGAGCGGCGCTTCCCGTCGATGTTCGAACCAATCCACGGCTCCGCCTTCGACATCACCGGCAAGGGCATCGCCAATCCGGTGGCGACGTTCTGGACGGCGTCGATGATGCTGGAGCATCTCGGCGAGAGCGCCGCCGCCGCCCGGCTGATGCGGGCGGTCGAGCGGGTCACCGCCGACCCCGCGCTGCATACGCCCGACCTCGGCGGCAATGCCACCACGCGAGCTGTCACCGACGCGGTGATCGCCGCCGTCCGCGGCGCCAACGACTGACGCCGCCACCCTCTTTCCAGACGCCCTTCCCAGGAAGACGACCCATGCAGTCCAACACGCTCAGAATCGCCGTGATCCCCGGTGACGGCATCGGCAAGGAAGTGGTGCCGGAAGGCGTCCGCGCGCTGGAGACGGTGGCGCAGACGTTCGGCATCGGCCTCGAGCTCGAGCCCTTCGACTTCGCCTCGTGCGACTACTACGCCGAGCACGGGCAGATGATGCCGGACGACTGGAAGGCGAAGATTGGCGGCCACGACGCGATCTTCTTCGGCGCCGTCGGCTGGCCGGAGACGGTGCCGGACCACGTGTCGCTATGGGGATCGCTGATCCAGTTCCGCCGCGACTTCGACCAGTACGTCAACCTGCGCCCGGTGCGGCTGATGCCGGGCGTGCCGTCGCCGCTCGCCGGCCGCAAGCCCGGCGACATCGACTTCTACGTCGTGCGCGAGAACACCGAGGGCGAGTATTCGTCGGTCGGCGGCAAGATGTTTCCCGGCACCGACCGCGAGATCGTACTGCAGGAGACGGTGATGACGCGCACCGGCGTCGACCGCATCCTGCGCTTCGCCTTCGAGCTCGCGAAGACGCGGCCGCGGCGGCACGTCACCTCCGCCACCAAGTCGAACGGCATCGCCATCACCATGCCCTACTGGGACGAGCGGGTGGTCGAGATGGCGAAGGCCTATCCGGACGTGACCTGGGACAAGTACCACATCGACATTCTCACCGCGCAGTTCGTGCTGCACCCGGACCGCTTCGACGTCGTCGTCGCCTCGAACCTGTTCGGCGACATCCTGTCGGATCTCGGCCCCGCCTGCACCGGCACGATCGGCATCGCGCCGTCCGGCAACATCAATCCGGAGCGCCGCTTCCCGTCGCTGTTCGAGCCCGTGCACGGCTCGGCGCCGGACATCGCCGGCCAGGGCATCGCCAATCCGATTGGCCAGATCTGGGCGGGCGCAATGATGCTCGACCATCTCGGCCACCCGGAGGCCTCTGCTGCCGTGATGCGCGCCATCGAGGCCTCGCTGCTCGACGCCGGCACCCGCACGCGCGACCTCGGTGGCACCGCCGATACGGTCGCCTGCGGCAAGGCGATCGCCGCCGCCATCACCGCCTGAGGACCGCGCCGGAGGAGCCCGACCATGCGCATCACCGACATCCGCGAGAAGACGGTGTCGATCGCCTCGCCGATCGCCAACGCCTACATCGACTTCTCGAAGATGACCTGCTCGGTCGTGGCGGTGGTGACCGACGTCGTCCGCGACGGCAGGCCGGTGGTCGGCTATGGCTTCAACTCCAACGGCCGCTACGGCCAGGGCGCCTTGATGCGCGACCGCTTCATCGGCCGGGTGCTCGAGGCCGATCCGGCGACGCTCATCGACGAGGCGAACGGCAACCTCGACCCGTTCGCCATCTGGAAGACCCTGATGACGAACGAAAAGCCCGGCGGCCACGGCGAGCGCTCGGTGGCGGTGGGCACCATCGACATGGCGGTGTGGGACGCCGTGGCGAAGATCGCCGGCGAGCCTCTCTACCGGCTGCTCGCCGACCGCTACCGCGGCGGCGTGGCGGACGAGGACGTCTGGGTCTACGCGGCCGGCGGCTACTACTATCCGGGCAAGGACCACGGCAAGCTCAAGGACGAGATGCGCTCCTATCGCGACCGCGGCTACCGCGTCGTGAAGATGAAGATCGGTGCGGTGCCGCTGGACGAGGACCTCGCCCGCATCGAGGCGGTGCTGGAGGTGGTCGGCGACGGCCGCTTCCTCGCCGTCGACGCCAACGGCCGCTTCGACCTCGACACGGCGGTCGCCTATGCGAAGGCGCTGAAGCCCTACGGGCTGTTCTGGTACGAGGAGGCCGGCGACCCGCTCGACTATGCGCTGCAGGCGGCGCTGGCCGAGCACTATGACGGCCCGATGGCGACGGGCGAGAACCTGTTCTCCCACCAGGACGCCCGCAACCTCCTGCGCCACGGCGGCATGCGGCCGGACCGCGACTATCTGCAGTTCGACTGCGCGCTCTCCTACGGGCTGGTGGAGTACCTGCGCACCCTCGACGTGCTCTCCGACCTCGGCTGGTCGTCGAGGCGCGTCGTGCCGCACGGCGGCCACCAGATGTCGCTCAACATCGCGGCCGGCCTGCACCTCGGCGGAAACGAATCCTATCCGGACGTCTTCCAGCCGTTCGGCGGCTTCGCCGACGGCATCGCGGTGGAGGACGGCCGGGTCCGCCTGCCGGACGTGCCCGGCATCGGCTTCGAGGCGAAGGCGGCGCTCTACGCCGTGATGCGCGACCTCGCCTGACCGGCCGGCGACGCGAAGCCGTCAGGAGAGGTGACGTCGCCTCCCCACGCGCCGTCGTGCGCCATCGCGCCCCGTCCCGGTCGCCCGGCCCCCGGCAAGCCTCGGACCCCCCGGGGGCCGGTCGACCGGCCCCCGGCAAGCCTCGGACCCCTCGGGGGCTTGATCGGATGAGCCGGGCGGTGCCATCGTCGCTGCGACGACAGGGCCTGTCATCAAGGCGAGTTGCGAGGAGTTTGCGCCTCCAGATCGACATGATGCTGTAGGATTTGCAGTTTATACGTTCGCGCCGCGGTGGGAGTCGTCGATTCATTTTTGAATGCTGACGTGTAGCCGTCGAGATGATCTCGGGCACGTGGGTGATAAACTGTCGGAACTTTTGTCGACGTGTGTCGTTGTGATGTCCGGCGGAAATTTGCAAAGGCGCCTGCGCGCCGGTTCGGAGATGCGACATGACGAAGCCACCCACGACGAGCCCCTCTCACCGGGAGACCGTCTCGTCGAGGGCCGCTTCCGACGCGCTCGTTCTCAAGTACGCCGCCGCACGCATCGCGATCGAATCCGTCTCGCCCTGCCTCGACGGCGGACGGTTCAGTGCCAAGGCGACCATCGATCGGCCGTTCCGGGTCGAAGCCGACATCTTCTCCGACGGCCACGACGTCATCGCCGCCGCGGTGATGTATCGCCGCAGCCCCGACGGCGCCTGGAGCGAGGCGCCGATGCGGCTCGTCGACAACGACCGCTGGGCCGGCGTCTTTGTGCCCCGCGAGCTCGCCGACCACGAGTACTCGATCGTGGCGTGGCGCGACCTGTTCGCGTCCTGGCTGATCGGGGCCACGAAGAAGCACGTCGCCGGCGTCTCCATCGCCGTCGAGATTCAGGAGGCCCGGGAGCTGCTGGCGTCGACGCGGGACGCCACGGAGGCGGAGCAGGATCGGGCCGAGGTGTCCGACCTCGTCGCGCGGTTCGACGCGCGGCCGGACGATGCCGGTCGTCTCGCGCTGCTGTCCCTCGAGGAGACCCGGGCGCTGATGCGTCGGGCCGGGCAGCGGACGAACGCCACCACGCTCGAGCGGCCGGTGCCGATCTGGGTCGACCGGGAGCGCGCGCTGGTGTCGGCGTGGTACGAGCTGTTCCCCCGCTCGATGTCGTTCGATGCCGACCGTCACGGCACCTTCGACGACGTCATCGCGCGCCTGCCCTATGTGCGCGACCTCGGCTTCGACGTGCTGTATTTCCCGCCGATCCATCCGATCGGCCGCAGCCACCGCAAGGGCCGCAACAACACGCTGACGCCCGCCCCGGACGATCCAGGCTCCCCCTATGCGATCGGCTCGGAGGAGGGGGGGCACGACGCGATCCACCCCGAACTCGGCACGTTCGAGGACTTCGCCCGCCTCGTCGCCGCGGCGCGCGACCACGGCCTCGAGATCGCCCTCGACTTCGCCATCCAGTGCTCGCCCGACCACCCCTGGATCAAGCAGCATCCGGAGTGGTTCGACTGGCGGCCGGACGGCACGATCAAATATGCGGAGAACCCGCCGAAGAAGTACGAGGACATCGTCAACGTCCATTTCTACCGGGATGCGCTTCCAGACCTCTGGTATGCGCTGCGCGACATCGTGCTGTTCTGGGTCGAGAGGGGCGTGCGGATTTTCCGCGTCGACAATCCGCACACCAAGCCGTTTCCGTTCTGGGAGTGGATGATAAGCGACGTGCGGGCGCGCTATCCCGACGTGCTGTTCCTGGCCGAGGCGTTCACCCGGCCGAAGGTGATGGCGCGGCTCGGCAAGCTCGGCTTCAGCCAGTCCTACAGCTACTTCACCTGGCGGGACACGAAGGAGGAGCTCGAGACCTACTTGACCGACCTGACGGCCGACGACATGCCGAACACCATGCGGCCGAACTTCTTCGTCAACACGCCGGACATCAACCCGGTGCCGCTGCAGACGAGCGGCCGGCCGGGCTACCGGACCCGCGCCATCCTCGCCGCGAGCCTGTCGACGTCGTGGGGGCTCTACAACGGCTTCGAAATCTGCGAAGGCAGGCCCGTCCCGGGCAGGGAAGAATATCTCGACAGCGAGAAGTACCAGATCCGCGTCTGGGACTTCGATCGCCCGGAAGGCATCCACGAGGATATCCGCCTGATCAATCGGTTGCGGCGCGAACACGCCGCGCTCAGGCAGTTCGAGGGGCTGCGGTTCTACCAGGCCGACGACGATCACATCCTCTACTACGCGAAGTTCACGGCGGACCTGTCGGACTTCGTGCTGTTCGCGGTCAATCTCGACCCGCACAACACCCGCGAGGCGCAGATCGAGGTGCCGTTGTGGGAGTTCGGGAAGACTGACCAGGCCTCCATCGCCTGCCGCGATCTCGTCATCGGCGCCGACTTCATCTGGCACGGCAAATATCAGCGCGTGCGGCTGACCCCGCACGACCGCCCCTATGCGATCTGGGCGCTCAATACACATTCCAAGATCGGTGGTTGATCCATGATGACCGAAGAGAAAGACGAAGGCGTCGTCCTGATCGACCGTACCCAGGGCGACTGGTACAAAGACGCGATCATCTACCAGCTCCACATCAAGGCGTTCATGGATTCCAACAACGACGGCATCGGCGACTTCGCCGGGCTGATCGATCGGCTGGACTATGTGGCTGAACTGGGGGTGACGGCGATCTGGCTGCTGCCGTTCTACGTGTCGCCGCTGCGCGACGACGGCTATGACATCGCCGACTACCGGGAAATCAATCCCAACTACGGTAAGCAGGAAGACTTCCAGCGGCTGGTCGACGAAGCCCACGCCCGCGGCCTGCGCGTCATCACCGAGCTCGTCATCAACCACACGTCCGACCAGCACCCCTGGTTCCAGCGCGCCCGCCTGGCGCCGCCGGGCTCGCCGGAGCGGGATTTCTACGTCTGGTCGGATTCAGATGCCAAGTTTCCCGAGACGCGCATCATCTTCATCGACACGGAAAAGTCGAACTGGAGCTTCGATCCGGAGGCGGGTGCCTTCTACTGGCACCGTTTCTATTCCCATCAGCCGGACCTGAACTTCGACAACCCCGAAGTTCTGAAGGAAGTGCTGTCGGTGATGCGCTACTGGCTGGACATGGGAGTCGACGGCCTGCGCCTCGACGCCATTCCCTATCTGGTCGAGCGCGAGGGCACCAACAACGAGAACCTGCCGGAGACCCACGACGTCCTGAAGAAGATCCGCGCGGAGCTCGATGCACACTATCAGGACCGCATGCTGCTCGCCGAGGCGAACCAGTGGCCGGAAGACACGCGCCCCTATTTCGGCGAGGGCGACGAGTGCCACATGGGATTCCACTTCCCGCTGATGCCGCGCATGTTCATGGCGGTGGCACAGGAAGACCGGCACCCGATCACCGACATCATCCGGCAGACGCCCGAGATCCCGCCGAATTGCCAGTGGGCGATCTTCCTGCGCAACCATGACGAGCTGACGCTCGAGATGGTGACGGATGAAGAGCGCGACTACATGTGGACCTACTACGCCACCGACCGGCGCTCGCGCATCAACCTCGGCATCCGCCGTCGCCTGGCGCCGCTGCTCGGCAACGACCGCCGCAAGATCGAGCTCTTGAACGGCATGCTGTTCTCGATGCCGGGCACGCCGGTCGTCTATTATGGCGACGAGATCGGCATGGGCGACAACTACTATCTCGGCGACCGCGACGGCGTGCGGACGCCGATGCAGTGGTCGGCCGACCGCAACGGCGGCTTCTCCCGCGCCAGCCCGCAGCAGCTCTTCCTGCCGATCATCCAGGACCCGATCTACGGCTACCAGGCGATCAACGTCGAGGCCCAGCAGTCGAGCCTCGGTTCGCTTCTGAGCTGGATGAAGCGGATGATCCGCATCCGCAAGCGGCAGAAGGTGTTCGGCCGCGGCGACCTCACCTTCCTCTATCCCGGCAACCGCAAGGTGCTCGCCTATGTGCGGTCGGACGGGGAGGACGCGGTGCTGTGCGTCTTCAACGTCAGCCGCAGCGCCCAGGCGGTGGAGCTCGACCTGTCGGCGCATCGGGGCTGCGTGCCGGTGGAGCTGGAGGGTGGCAGCAGCTTCCCGCCGATCGGCGACCTTCCCTACATGCTGACGTTGCCGCCCTATGGCTTCTACTGGCTGATGCTGGCGAAGGGCGAGAACATGCCGAACTGGCATGAGAATATCCACGCCGTGCTGCCGGACTTCGTCACTTTGGCGAGCCGCGAAGCGACCATCGGGCCGATCCTCAACGACGAGAACCGGCGCAAGCTGAAGGATATCCTGCGCGAGTTCCTGCCCCTGCAGCGCTGGTTCGGGGCGAAGGGCGAGCGTTTCGTGCTGCGCGAGCTGCACAGGGGGCCGGAGCTCGCCGGCGCCTATGCGCTGTCGATCGCCGAGATCGCCGACGGGAAGGGCGAGGAGCAGCGCTATTTCCTGCCGCTCACCGCCTTGTGGGGCGAGGACAAGCTCCGCTTCGGGTCGCCGACACTGTCGTCGACCCTCGCCAAGCTGCGCCGCGTCAATCGCGTCGGCGCGCTCACCGATGCCGCGGCCGATCCGCGCTTCGCCGAGGCCCTGGTCGACGCCATGCGGGAGGATCGCCGCATCGTCGACGGCACCCTCGTCCTCGAGACGCACGGCACGGCGGGGCTCGCGGAGCTCGGCGGCGTCGACGAGACCCGCGCGCTCGGCGGCGAGCAGTCGAACGTCTCGGTGGCCTTCGGCGACAAGGGCCTCCTGAAGATCTATCGCCGGCTGCGCAGCGGCGAACAGCCCGACATCGAGGTGGGACGCTTCCTCACCGAGGAGACGGACTTCGCCAACACGCCGGCCTATCTCGGCTCGGCCGACATCGTCGAGAGTGACGGCCGCCGGTCGACGGTCGCCGCCTGCTTCGCCTTCGTTCCGAACGAGGGCGACGGCTGGACGGTGATGGTCGACGGCCTCGTCCGCGAGATGGAGGACCGCGCCCACGAGATGGCGTTGCCGGAGACGGCCGGCGAGGACGGCGCGGCGGTGGACGACTTCCCGTACCCGCTCGACATGGCCGACATCCTCGGCCGCCGGATCGGCGAACTGCATGCGGCGCTGGCGACGCCGACGGAAGATCCGGACTTCGGCACGGAGCCGTGGACGGACGCCGACACCGCCGCGCTGGCGGACGATGTCCGCGCCCAGATGGCGGAGGCCATGCAGCGCGTCGCCGCCGTGCCGCCGACCGCCGACACCGAGGACCTGCTCGCCGGCCGCGATGCCGCCGAGGCGCTGATCGAGCGGCTGGCCGGCCTCGATTTTGGCGGCGTGCGGACGCGCATCCACGGCGACCTGCATCTCGGCCAGGTGCTGATCTCGCGCGGCGACGTCTTCATCATCGACTTCGAGGGCGAGCCGCGGCGCTCGATCGAGGAGCGCCGTGCGAAGTCGTCGCCGCTGCGCGACGTCGCCGGGATGCTGCGCAGCTTCGACTACGCCGCGTTCGCCGCGGTCGACCGCATGCGGGGGCTCGGCACGGTGCCGACCGAATCCGAAGCGGTGGCCTGGGCCTGGCGCGACCGCAGCGTCGACCGGTTCCGCACCGCCTATGCGGAGACGGGCGGTCTGCTCGCGAGCGATCCGCGCGAGGAGGACCTGCTGCGGCTCTACATCCTACAGAAGGCCTTCTACGAGATCGGCTACGAGGCGGCGAACCGGCCGACGTGGCTGTCGATCCCGATCCGGGGCGTGCTGTCGCTGCTGCGCGGCGCGCCCGGGTCCTGATGCCGCCAAGAGCCGGACGGGTGCCGAAAGCGCCCGTCCGGCATCACCGCCGGATGACGCCTCGCGTCGTCATCCCCGACTGCCGCCCAGGCGTCAGGCGTCAGGCGATGTCGATGACCGCCTTGATCAGCCCCGTCTTCTCGGTGGCCCACCGCGCGATGTCGGCGACCGCCCCTTCGAGATCGGTGCGGTGCGTGATCATGCGGTCGGCCGGGGCCGACCCGGCGCGGATGGCCGCGATCACGGTCTCGAAGTCCTCGTCCGTCGCGTTGCGGCTGCCGAGCAGGGTGAGTTCCTTCCGGTGGAATTCCGGATCCATGAAACTGATCGGCTCCTTGACGACGCCGACCAGGACGTAGCGTCCGCCGTTCGCGACGTAGTGGAAGCCGCTCTCCATCGCCCGCGCACTGCCGGTGGCGTCGAAGACGACGTCGAAGCCGTCGCCCGCGGTGAACGCGTGCATTGACGCGTCGAGGTCGTCGGGTAGTAGCGGCGTCGCGCCGGTGAGGGCCGCCGCCGCCTCGATCCGGGCCGGCTCGCGGTCGACGACTGCGACGGAGGCGCGGGAGAGGCCGGCGAACAGCAACACCCCGAGACCGATCGGGCCCGCGCCCACCACGAGCACACGATCCCCGGCGGTGACGGCCGCGCGGCGCACCGCATGCGCCCCGATTGCCAGGAACTCGACCGTCGCGGCCTGGTCGAGGCTCAACCCGTCGACGGGGATCAGGTTGTCGGCGGGCACGACGAGCAACTCGGCCATGCCGCCGTCCTGATGAACGCCGAGCACCAAGAGCCGCACGCAGCAATTCGGCTTGCCGCGCCGGCAGGCGATGCAGTGCCCGCACGAAAGATACGGGTTGACCGCGAAGATCTCGCCCGGCCGGAGGTTCGAGCCGGCGGGCGCCTCGACCACTTCCACGGCCAGTTCGTGTCCCATCACGCGCGGGTACTGCAGGAAGGGGTGCTTGCCCTCGACGATGTGGTAGTCGGTGCCGCACACGCCGACGCGACGCGGCCGCACCAGGACCTGTGACGGGTCGCGGGGCGGTGCCGGGCGTCGCTCCAGCCGCAGCACGCCGGGCTCCACGCAGACCAGGGCCTCCATGACGTGCATGGTGTCGTCTTTCGGTGGGGCGTGGAGATGGTCGGCGGCAGGCGAGGGGCCGGCGCGAGGCCGGCCCCGGCTTGCGCTACTGGAACTCGGCCATGTTGGCCTTGGTGACGAGGGCTGCGCCGGAATCGATCAGCGGTGCGACCGTCTCGCCCTTGATCGACTTGACGAGCGCGTCGACGCCGAGCGAGGCCATCTTGGCGGGGAACTGTGCCACGGTGGCGTTCTCGATGCCGGCCTCGAGCGCCTCGGCTTCGCCGCAGCAGAAGTCGAAGCCCACCAGGATCACCTTGCCGGCGCGCTCGGCGTTCTTCAGCGCCTGTGCCGCTCCGGCGGCCGGCGGTCCGCAGGCCGCGTAGATCGCCGTCAACTCGGCGTTCGCCGTGAGGATGTCCTCGGCGAGGCTCAGGCCCTTTTCTTCCGTGCACTCTGTGGCGCCGCGGCCGACGATCTTCACGTCGACGCCCTTCAGCCCCTCGAGCATGCCGTTGACGCGGTCGTCGAGGGAGGGGACGCCGGGCACGCCCTCGAGGATGCCGAGCGTGTCGCCGCTCTTCAGCACCGTCTTCAGGTGCTCGCCGGCGATCCTGCCTGCGGCGTAGTTGTCGGTGGTGGCGAGCGCGGTGCGCCCGGTCCAGCCGGGGATGTCGTTGTCCATCAGGACGACCTTGACGCCGGCGGCCACCGCCTTGTCGAGCGCGGTCGCCACCGTCGGATCGACGGGGGTGATGGCGATGCCCTGCACCCCTTGCGTCACCATGGACTCGATCTGGGCGATCTGCCCCTCGATGTCGGTTGCCGACGCTCCCTGGCCGAAGACCAGTTCGACACCGGGGTGGGCGGCCGCATAGTCCTTTGCGGCGTCCTCCATCGTGGCGAAGAACGGCACCGGGAACTTGGTGATGAAGCCGATCTTGACCGGATCGGACGCCCATGCGGGCAGGGCGATGGCCGACGCGAAGGCCACGCCGGCGAAGACTGCTCGAAATCTCATTGTTGTTCTCCTCCCTCTCTGTTCACCGCTCTTGCCGAGCGAGTCTGGTTCCGCCGAAGGCGCCCGAGGGCGCCGGGCGCTCACGCCTCGGCGCCGACGATCAGCGACACGAGTTGCTGCTGGTTCGCCCGCTCGGGCTTCATTTCGCCGACCTTGCGGCCTTGGCGCAGCACGACCGCGCGATCGGCGAGCTCGATCACGTGTTCCATGTTGTGGGTGATCAGGATCACCGCGTTGCCCTCGTCGCGAAGCTGCCCGACGAGGTCGAGGACCTTGCGGGACTCCCGCACGCCGAGGGCGGCGGTCGGCTCGTCGAGGATGACGACCTTGCGCGCGAAAACCGCGGCCCGGGCGACGGCGATCGCCTGCCGCTGTCCGCCGGACATCAGCGCCACCGGGGCGTCGACCTTCGGCAGCGTCACCTTCAGCCGGTCGATGACCGCTGCGGCCTCCCGGTCCATGGCGCGGGCGCTGACGAAGCGGAGCGCCCGCGGCAGCCAGGACGGAAAGGATATCTCGCGGCCGCAGTAGAAGTTCTGCGCGGGCGTCAGATTGTCGAACAGCGCGAGGTCCTGGTAGACGGTCTCGATGCCGGCACGGCGCGCCAGCGCCGGCGTCGACAGGGACGCGGCCGCGCCGTCGATCTGAATCTCGCCCTCGTCGAGCGCATGCACCCCACTGATGCAGCGCACCAGGGTAGACTTGCCCGCGCCGTTGTCGCCGAGAAGTGCGAGCACCTCGCCCCGCCACACGTCGAGGCTGACACCTTTCAGCGCATGAACCGCGCCGAAGCGCTTGTGGCCGTTGCGGACCGACAGGACGGGCGCGGCGCTCATTGGCTCCTCGCCGCCTGGCCGGCGCGGGCGCGCGCCTGCAGATGGTTGCGCAGCACGTCCGCCTCGACCGCCACGACGATGATCAGGCCGATGGCGATCATCTGGAAGAAGACGTCGACGTTGAGCAGGTTCAGCGCGTTGCGGATGACGCCGATCATGACGGCGCCGACGAGGGCATGGCCGAGATGGCCGCGGCCGCCGAGAAAGCTCGCGCCACCGATGATGACGGCGGCGATGGTGTCGAGCTCCAGGAGGTTGCCGTAGAGGGGCGAGCCTGCGCCGGTGCGGCCCGAGAGGACGACCGCGCCGATGCCGGCGCAGAGGCCCGCAAAGGCGTAGGCCGAGACCAGAACCCACTTGACGGGGATGCCCATCTCCACCGCCGCCTTCGGGTTGCCACCGACGGCGTAGATCCACCGCCCCCAGACCATCGACTTGGTCAGCACCAGCACGATCAGCGCGACGCCGAAGACGACGAAGAACGAGTTCGGCACGCCGATCGACGACGTCTCGCCGAGGGCGGTGACGGCCCCCGGCATGCCGCGCATCGTCGTGTTGTTGATCGACAGTTCGAGCGCCAGCCCCCGGCAGATGCTGAGGGTCGCGAGCGTGATGATGAAGGGGTGCGGCAGCCGGCCGAACACATAGACGATGCCGTTGACGATGCCGACCAGCGTGCCGCTCGCCAGCATGGCGAGGATGACGAGGGGGGCGGAATCGACGCCGCGGAAGACCAGTCCACCGATCACGGTCGCGAGCGCGAGATTGGCGCCGACCGACAGATCGATGCCGCGCGTCAGGATCACCAGCTGCTGGCCCATCGCCACGATCGCGATGACGGCGGTCTGGGCCAGGATGTTGGCGATGTTGCTCGGCTTCAGGAAGTGCGGCGTCAGCAGGCTGATGACGACGACCAGCAAGACGAGGATCAGCAGCGGTCCGACATTCAGCAGCCGCAGGGCGGCGGTGACGGCGGTCGCGTCGCGGCCGCGACTCTCGCTGCCGCGGGGCCCGGACGTGGCATCGGACCCTCTCGTCGTATCGGCCACCCCACCGCCTCCGCTCTGGCTCTTATGGAGAAAAATACGCCTGTGATGCCTCGTCAAATTGTTTTTTAACGATTAAAATGCAGATCAATTGAGTGGGGAGGGCCACGTGAAGACGGACACCGTGTTCAAGCGCGCCTTCAACGATGCGCTCGATCTCGTTTCCCACCTCTCCGACGGCGAACGCCTGCCGTCCGAGAATGCCCTCAGCGCGGAGCTCGGCGTCAGCCGCACGACGGTGCGCAAGGTGATCGCCGCCCTGCAGGCGAACGGCGTCGTCAGCGGTGGCGGCCGCGAGCGGGATGTCCATCCGTCGAGCCAGGGGATGAAGCGGTTTCCGCAGTCCGAGACCGTGGCGATGGCCGCGCAGGTCGAGGAGCGCTTCATGGAGTGGATGCTGCGCGACAACGCCCGGCCGGGCACGGCGATCAACGAACTGGAGCTCGCCCGCAAGTTCGGCGTCGCGACGACCGGCATCCGCGAGTTCCTCAACCGCTTCCAGCGCTTCGGGCTGATCGAGAAGCGCCCGAACGCCGGTTGGATCTTCAAGGGCTTCACGACGGACTTCGCGCTTGAGCTGTTCGAGATCCGCGAGATGTTCGAACTGCGGTCGGCGCGCGCCTTCGCCACCATGCCGGACGGGGCGCCGCACTGGCGCCAGCTCGACGGGATGCGCCGCGAGCACCTGCAACTCGTCCAGGACATCGACGGCCGCTATCACGATTTCTCGGACCTCGACAGCCGCTTTCACCGCCTCGTCAGTTCGGCCGCGCCGAACCGCTTCATCGACAGCTTCTACGACATCATTACCGTCATCTTTCACTTCCACTACCAGTGGAACAAGCAAGATGAGCGGCAGCGCAACGAGGTGGCGATCCGCGAACATCTGACCTACATCGACGCGTTGCTGAGCCGCAACGTTGCGATCGTGGAGCTCGCCTGCCGGGCGCACCTCGCGTCGGCGCGGGAGACGCTGCTGCGCTCGACGGCGTCGCAGCAGCCGTGAGGCTGCCCTCGTCGGGGGAGACACTCGATCCCGGCGGGCGGGCCGGTCGCCACCTTCCCGCTTGTGCAACCGCGGATGGGCTCGGTAGTCTGATGCGCGATTTGGGAGAGGCGTCGTGGCGCTGTCGCGCAGCGAAATCGAGGCGATGGCGCCGGACCAGAGTGCTCTGAAGGCCGCGGCCGGGCTGCTCAAGCCGGCCAAGTGGTCGTCGCGGGGCAGCTCTGGCGGACTGGTGTGGGGCGAGTGCCAGGGGTCGGGTGCGAACCCCTACCGGGTCGCCGCCGACACCGTCGACATCGGCAGCAAGTGTACCTGCCCGTCACGCAAGTTTCCCTGCAAGCACGCGCTCGCGCTGATGTGGCTGCACGTCGACGAGCCGGCGGGCTTCGCGCCTGCGGAGGTGCCGGACTGGGTGGCCGAGTGGATGGGCCGCCGCCGCAAGTCGGCCGCCGCGCCCACGGCGGCGAAGGTCGCTACCGCTGGCAACAGCCTGGAGGCGGCGACGGCGGAGGCGGTTGCCACCGCCGTCGATCCGGCCACCGAAGCGAAGCGGAAGGCGGCGGCGGAGAAGCGTGCGGCGGACGTGCGCGGCCAGGTCGAGGCGGGGCTCGACGACCTCGAGGTCTGGGTGTCCGACCAGCTCCGCACCGGCCTCGGCGCCTTCGTCGGCGAACTGCCGGAGCGCTGCCGGCGGATC
>Ga0209902_100887_pt1 | contig 21196 bp, 21 predicted proteins | sample FECB27metaG_FD_188304 | JGI IMG/M metagenome (GOLD analysis project Ga0209902, IMG submission 188304) | Cyanobacterial communities from the Joint Genome Institute, California, USA - FECB-27 (SPAdes) (version 2) | ecosystem: Environmental > Aquatic > Thermal springs > Hot (42-90C) > Microbial mats...
GCTCAGAGCCCCTGGCGCGCCTCGGCGATGCGCGCGAAGCGGCCGAGCAATTGCGCGCAATCGCCGGTGGCCTGCACGCGCTCGCGCAGCGCCTCGGGGTCGAGCCCGGCCGTCTTCAGCGGGCCGGCCAGGCGATCGATGTAGTCGCGCATCGCGTGGGCATCGAACTCGGGATGGAACTGCACGCCCCAGGCGCTGTCGCCGACGCGGAAGGCATGCACCGGGTCGTGCGCGCTGCCGGCCAGCCGCACCGCGCCCTCGGGCAGGCGCAGCGCGCTCTGCCAGTGCACAGCATGGGCCGCGAAGCGCGCCGGCAGGCCGCCCAGCAGCGGGTCGGTGGCGGCGGCTTCCTCGAGCACGACGCTGACCGTGCCGATCTCCGGGCCGCGCGGATGGTCGCCGGCCTCGCCGCCGAGCGCATGCGCGAGCAGCTGGTGGCCATAGCAGATGCCGAGCACCGGCGTGCCCTGCGCCACGGCGCGCGCGAGCCAGCCGGCGGTGTGTTCGCTCCAGTCCTCGCGGTGCGACACCATCGCATGCGAGCCGGTCAGCACCGCGCCCGCGATGGCGGCGGGATCGGGCAGCGTGTCGCCGCGGCGCGGATCGATCACGGCGATGGGCAGCGTGTCGCTCGCCAGGCCGTCGGCGATCCAGTGCTCGAAGTCGCCGTGCGTCTCGCGCAGGGCGTCGAAGGTGTCGCCGAGCTTGACGATGACCAGGGGACGGGGGTGGATTTCCATCCCGCGATGATGCCAAAGCCTCAGGCCAGCACCACGCGCTCGCAGGCGCGGCGCAGCGCCGGCAGCGCCGGCATGTCGCGCGAGGCGGCATCGGTGACGACCACGTCGATGTCGGCGCTGCGCGCATAGGTGACGCGGCTGGCCTGGCCGATCTTGGCGTGGTCGGCCAGGATCACGAGCTGCTGCGCCTGCTCGGCCATGGCGCGCGCGATCGCGGCCTCGTGGTGCTCGAAGCTCATCGCGCCGTGCTTCGGATGCATCGCCACCGGCGACAGCAGCGCCACGTCGGCGCGGTAGCGGCGGATCTCCTCGACCGTGCCGGCGCCGCAGGTGGCCTGGGTCTTGACGTCGATCTCGCCGCCGAGCAGCACGGTGCGCCCGCCGGTGTCGCGGCCCTCGGCTGCGCCCGCGAGCTTGAGCGCGATGCTCAGCGAGTTGGTGATGACCGTCATGCCGCTGAGCGTGGCCAGCGCCTCGGCCAGCAGCGCGGTGGTGCTGCCGGTGTCGAGGAACACGGTCTGGCCCGGTTCGAGCAGCGCGATCGCGGCCTTGGCGATGGCGCGCTTCTCGCGCTGCCGCGCCACCAGCCGCACCGCCAGCGGCGGCTCGGGTTCCGCGCCCGTGGCCACGGCACCGCCATGCACCCGCCGCAGCTCGCCCAGGCCCTCGAGCTCGAGCAGGTCGCGGCGCACGGTTTCGCGCGAGACCGCGAGGTCCTGCATGATCCGCTCGACGCTCAGGCGCGAGAAGGTGGCCAGCAGGCTGCGGATGCGCAGGAATCGTTCTTCTTGAAGCATGGGATGCCGATGGGAGAGGGAGCGATGGCGCCGGTGGCGGACCGGCGCCATTGTGCGGGAGGCGTGCGGGCGGCGCGTGACGCTCAGGCCGCCTGGCCCATCGCCGGATCGCTGATGCCGTGGCTGCCGTTCTCCACGCGGCCCGCGAAGCGGCGCAGGTAGCTGGTGCCGTCGTCCACGTTGGCCGTCACGCTGAAGTCGTACCAGTGCTTCGCCGGTGCCAGGTCCCACTTCTGCACGACCACCTGGCCCGGCGCGAGCGCGAAGGACCACGGGCCGTCGGTGCGGTAGGCATTCGGCGCCACCGTGACGGTGCAGCTGATGTTGCCGAGGTTGTGCATCTCCAGGTGCACGTCGCCGTTGGCGGCGTCGTAGCAGACGCGCACCTCGGGCAGCGCCGTGCCGCCCGCGAGCGCGGCCGGCAGCTTGCCGCCGAAGCGCCGGAAGTAGCCGTTGGGGCCGAACACCGAGAGGTCGTAGCGCCCGCCGGCCGCCACCGCCCAGGCGTCGTTGAGCAGCTTGCCGGGCTCCACCGTGTAGCGGCGCGGCACCTTGTCGAGCGCGAGATGGTCGTAGACATGGAACACGGCGCCGGCGCCGCCAGTGTTGCCGAACACCAGCCAAAACTTCTGCTGCGCCACGTCGGGCCGGCCGCTGGTGTGCAGCTCGTAGGGCAGGGCGCGCGAGTAGCGCACGCCGGTGGCCTGCTGGGGCAGGGTGCCGGTGCCGGGCGCGGGCGCGACCGGGGTGGGCAGCAGCAGCTGCTTCGCGATGGCATCGTCGGCCGCCTTGCCGTCGATGTGCGGCAGCGCGGGCAGCGCCGCATTGGGCGTGGCGAAGTCGAAGCAGGTGCTGAGGTCGCCCGCGACCGCGCGCCGCCAGGGGCTGATGTTGGGCTCCATCACGCCGAAGCGCGTCTCGAGGAAGCGCACCACCGAGGTGTGGTCGGCCACCTGCGAGTTGACCCAGCCGCCGCGGCTCCAGGGCGACACCACGTACATCGGCACGCGCCAGCCCATGCCGAAGGGCGAACCGCGGTAGGGCGCCTTGAGGTCGTTGCGCTCGCCCAGCGTCGACACCGTGCTCATGCCGGCCTCGCTGCCGTCGGCGTTCAGCGAGGGGATCGAGGGCGGCGGCATGTGGTCGAAGTAGCCGTCGTTCTCGTCGAACATGATGAACAGCACGGTCTGGCTCCAGACCGCGGGATCGGCCGTGAGGGCGTTCAGCACGCGCTCGGTGTATTCGGCGCCCCACAGCGGCGACGAGGGGCCGGGATGCTCCGAGTACTTCTCGGGCGCCACGATCCAGCTCACCTGCGGCAGGCGGCCGGCCTTCACGTCGTCGGCCAGGGCATCGAGCGAGCGCGTCGACAGGCCGCGTGCCTTGAGCGAGCGCTGCGCCTCGGTCGGCTCGGCCGCGTAGTAGGCCTTGCGGAAGCTGGTGAAGCCCTCGAGCGGGTTGTCGGTGTAGTTGTCGGCCATGTCCTGGTAGATCTGCCAGCTCACGCCGGCCTGTTCCAGGCGCTCGGGGTAGGTGGTCCAGTCGTAGCCGGGCGCGTTCGCGAGGTCGTCGTTCGAGTTGTCGATCGCGGGACCGCCGCCCTGTCCCAGCGGGTCGTTGGTGCCGCTCCAGAGGAACAGGCGGTTCGAGTTGGTGCCGGTGAGTTCGCTGCAGTGGTAGGCGTCGCACAAGGTGAAGGCATCGGCCAGCGCGAACTGGTAGGCGATGTCGCTCTGCGTGTAGTAGCCGAGCGCGCGCGCCGTCTTGGCCGCCACCCACTGGTTCATGCGCCCGCCGTTCCATGCCTGCTGGCCGTCGGACCAGCTGTGGGCCATGCCGGTGGTGCGCTGCGCGCTGGTGGCGGTGGTGTCGTAGCGGAAGGGCACGCAGGTGCCGCTGCCCGTGGTCGGCGGCTGCTGCCACACCGGCTTGCCGTTGGCCAGCGGAACCGGGAAGCGGTCGCCGAAGCCGCGCACGCCGCGCAGGGTGCCGAAGTAATGGTCGAAGGAGCGGTTCTCCTGCATGAAGATCACGACGTGCTTGACGTCGCTGATGGTGCCGGTCTCCTGCGTGGCGGGAATCGCCAGCGCGCGGCGGATGCCGGGCGGCAGCAGACCGAGCGCGGCGGCCGCGCCCGCGGTGGTGGCGGCGCCGCGCAGGAAGCCGCGGCGGGAAGGGGATGCTTGCTTGTCGCTCATGGTGTTCGGGCTCAGGGCGCGCAGCGCACCGACTCGGGACGGCGCGGCGGCAGTTGGGAATCGGGCGTGCCGCCCGGCGGGGTCAGCGCCTCGGCCGGCGGGCCGGCGGTGGCCGGGTCGTTGGGCACGAGGCCCGTGGCCGGGGGCAGGGCGATGGCGCCGCCGCCCCCGCCGCCGCCGCCGCAGGCCGTGAGCACGGTGGCGGCGAGCAGCGCCAGGGCGCACGCCGCGCGTTGCATCGTTGGGTTGCGCATGCGTGTCTCTCCTCAGGGCACCAGCGTGGTCAGCGAACCGCGCGAGCGCGCGATCGACTCGATCTCGGCCGCGCTCAGCACGCGGTTCCAGGTCGCGAACTCGGCGAAGTCGAAGCGCCCGGCGATGGTGTTGCTCGCATTGCCGTTGCGGTAGTTCGGGCCATAGCCGCCGTCGCCGTCCTCGTTGAGCGAGAAGCCCTTGTTGAGGCCGTTGAGCGCGGCCGCGAAGGCGCTGGTCAGCGTGGCCGAGCTGCTCTGCAGGCCCAGCGCCGGATCGAAGACGTAGTAGCTCACCTTCAGCGCCGGCACGTCGACTGTCATCGCGACATAGGCCCAGGTGTTGGCGCTGAAGCCCAGGTCCTTGTCGCCGAGGCGCGCGCCGCCGCGGCCGATGTTGAAGCGCAGGGCGCTGCCGTACTGGCCGATCGCGAGGCCCGGGTTGTTGCCGCTGCCCCAGTCCTTGTTCGAGATCACCGGCATGCCCGAGCGCGTGGCGTCGGAGCGGAACCAGAAGCCGAAGCTGAAGGGCGCGGTGGTGCTCGTCACGCTGGCGGTCGGGATCGAGTAGCCGCCGTCGCAGGCTGCGCAGACCGTGGCGCCCGTGTAGTCGGTCGACAGCAGTGCGCGCGTGCCGCTGCCCAGCGGTCCGTCGCCGGCCGTCGCGTAGACCGCGGTGGCGCCCTTGACCCAGGGCGCGAAGACCTGGCCGCCCGCGATGCGGTCGCCGAGCGCGCCGTTCAGCGGGAACAGGTGCGTGAGGCCGTTGGCCACGCTGGGCAGCAGCACGATCGGCTTCACGTAGTCGAGCGAGGTGCGCAGCGAGACCGGCGTCTTGTCGGCCACCACGGTGTAGTCGTAGGCGTAGGTGCCGCTGGCGTCGAAGGGCATGGTGGTGTCCTCGAAGCCCAGGGCCGTGCCGGGCAGCGTGGCCACGGGGGCGCCGTCACGCAGCACCGTGATGGAGGCGACTGGGGCCGGCAGCGTCCAGCTCAGGCGGATGCCGTTGCGCTTGTCGTTGGCCACCGCGGCGAGCCGGCGCACGCCGGGCGCGCCTAGCAGCGGCGCGCCGTCGATCGCGTACTTGTCGGCCGCGGGCAGCGCCGACAGATGGGTCAGCAGGGTGGGCGCGATGTCGGCCATGGAGGCATAGCCATACCAGTCCGCGATGTTCGCGGGCAGCCCGGCGGGCGCTGCTGCGTCGAGGTTGGCGCGGCGGTCGAGCACCAGCGCGGTCGCGAGGTTCGACGGCACCGGAATGCCGTCGGCCACGCCGGTGGCGCCCAGGCCGTGGGTGGTGGCGACGACCACCAGCCAGTCTTCCTGCGGCTGGGCGGCGCGGCGCCGCGCCAGCGCGGAACGCAGCGTGGCGATCTGCTTGTCGACCTGCGCGAGCGCGTTCTGGTAGTCGGTGCCGTAGCCCGCCACGTCGGCGACCTGCGCCGGGCCCTGGTAGTCGGCCACCACGAGGTCGTAGCCGCCGCTCTCGAGCGCGCCCGCGGCCTCGGTCGAGACGCAGTCGTCGCTGCCGTCGCAGTCCTTCGCGAGATCGAGGTAGCCCGCGGCCTTGTCGGTGCGCAGCAGTTGCGGCAGGCCGCTCCAGCTCGCGACCACCGCGCTGCGGGTATCGGCGCGGCGTTGCTTGAGCAGCTTGAAGACGGTGTCGGCGCCGAAGGCCTGGCCCTCGTAGTTGGAGCGGATCTCGTGCCGGTCGGCCCAGCCGCCGGTCAGCAGCGTGGCCCACGACGGCCCGTCGGTGGCCTGCTGCTGCGTGCGCTGGCCGAGCACGCCGCCGGTGTAGGAAGGCAGCAAGGTGCCCAGGCCTTGCAGCGCGGGCATGCGTGCATCGCCGAGCGCCTGCTGCAGGGCCGCGTATTGCACGCCGTCGACGCCGATGACCAGCGCCTTGGGACGCGGAGCCGGCGCGGGGGAGGGCGCGGGCGCGGGGGCCGGCGCGGGCGGCGGAACGGGAAGGAAGGGGGTCGAACCACCGCCACCGCCGCCGCAGGCGGCCAGCAGTAGCACGGGGGTCAGGCACAGGGCGGCGCGCGCGAGGCGGCCTCTCGGCGTTGTCATCGGGGAACTCCGGCAGGTCAAGAACGCCGGGGCGGGCACTCAAACCCGCCCCGGCACGAAGGCATTCGCGGTCGTGCGTGGCTTGCCGGCGATCGATGCATTCATGTGCACTTGGGCAGATGAATGTGATTTACAACAAAGTCCACAAATACAACCAATGCCTCGAATGCTGCGCGAGCCGCATGACAGCGCCGCGACAGCACCGGCCGAAAAAGAAAAGGGGCCCGAAGGCCCCCGCGGTGGTCGAGCGCGTGCGCCTCAGCGGATCTGCGCCTCGTAGTGCTGCTCGATCGCCGCCAGCGAGGTCCAGAAGCCCGCGGGCGCGCGGCCCTCGAGCAGTGCCTCGAGCACCTCGAGGTGCGCATGCCAGCCGCTGGCCACGCTGACGGTTTCCTTGCGATCGGGCAGCCGGCGGTGCGTGAGCACGAGACGGGTCGCATCGCCCTGCGGCGCGAGTTCGAAAGTGACCTCGGAGGCGTCGTCCGCCTCGCTGCCCCAGCTGATGACCAGCAGCCTCGGCGCCTCGATGCGCAGCAGCCGCGACTTCTGCAGGTGCGGCGCGCGGTAGGCCGCGTAGCGCTCGGGCGCGGCCTCGCCCGAGAGGGTGGTGTGCTCGAAGCGCAGCTCGAACACCGCGCCGGGCTGCGGCGCCATGGTGCCGCCCGCGAGCCAGCGCGCGCGCTTCTCGGGATCGACCAGGTAGGACCAGACGCGCGCCACGGGCGCGGCCAGCAGGCGCTCGATGCGCAGGGTGCCGGGCTCGACGAGCCGGCCGAATCGTTCGGTGGTGGTCATGGGTGCTGCTCCTTGTGTCGGATGAGAAAAAGAAATCAGCCGGCGGCGTCGTCGCGCAGCGCCTGCTCGAGCGCATCGAGGCGGCCGCCCCAGAAACCCTCGTAGTAGCGCAGCCAGGCGTCGGCCGTGGCCAGTGCGGCGGGCTCGAGCCGGCACACGTGGGCGCGGCCCTGCACCGTGCGCGACACCAGCCCCGCGCGCTCCAGCGTCTTCACGTGCTTGGAAGCACCGGCGAAGCTCATGCGGAACGGCGCGCCGAGTTCGCCCACGCTGCAGTCGCCCTGGGCCAGCAGCTGCAGCATGGTGCGCCGCGTGCTGTCGGCCAGCGCGTGGAAGATGGCGTCGAGCCGCTGGTCCTGGCGCTCGGTCGGTAGTTCAAGTTCAACCATGAGGTTGAATATAGGCCGGTTCCGGATTTCGTTCAACCCTTCGGTTGAATTTGAAAAGGGGCAAGCGCCGTTACACCCGATACAGCCGGGACGCCCGCCGCCCCGCTCCCGCTGGCAGCGCGGGGCCCCCGTTCCTACGATGCGGTCTCGTCCAACCACTCTCTTCGCACCAAGACACCCATGAACACACCGATCCGACGCCGTACGCTCCTCGCCGCCGCCAGCGCGGTGCCGCTCGCGAGCGCCTGCGCCGCCTGGTCCGCCGCCGCCCCGGACGCCGGGGCCCGGCTCGCGGCGCTCGAGCGCGACTGCGGCGGCCGCCTGGGCGTGCACGCGCTCGACACCGCCAGCGGCGCGCGCATCGCGCACCGCGGCAACGAGCTGTTTCCGATGTGCAGCACCTTCAAGCTGATGCTCGCGGCCGCGATCCTGCAGCGCGGCACCGCGCAGGAGCCGGCGCTGCTCGAGCGCCGCCTGAGCTACACCCGGGCCCACCTGCTGCCGAACTCGCCGATCACCGAGAAGCACCTGGCCGACGGCATGACCGTGGCCGAGCTGTGCGCCGCCACGCTGCAGTACAGCGACAACGCCGCGGCCAACCTGCTGATGCACCAGCTCGGCGGGCCGGCCGGCGTCACGGCCTATGCGCGCTCCATCGGCGACACGGTGTTCCGCCTCGACCGCTGGGAGACCGAGCTCAACAGCGCCATCCCCGGCGATCCGCGCGACACCACCAGCCCGGCCGCGATGGCCGCCAGCGTGCAGCGGCTGGTGCTCGGCGATGCGCTGGCCGCGCCGCAGCGCGCGCGGCTCGAGGCCTGGCTGCGCGGCAACACCACCAGCAAGGAGCGCTTCCTGGCCGGCGTGCCGGCCGGCTGGGCCGTGGGCGACAAGACCGGCGCGGGCGACTACGGCACCAACAACGACGTCGGCGTGCTGTGGCCGGCTTCGGGCGCGCCGCTGGTGCTCGCGGTGTACCTGACCTTCCCGGGCGACAAGGGCGTCAAGACGCGCAACGACGTGGTGGCCTCGGCGGGGCGCATCGTGGCGAACGCGATGCGGGGCTGAGCGCCCGCGCTGCCCGGGGCCGCAATGCCGTACCCGCCCCATCGGGCACTGCGCGGTGCGCCTGCGCCCGCGCGCCATCGGCGGGACAATGCCTGCGCCTTGCGCGCCCCGCGCGGCCAGGGCATCCAGCCAGAGCCCCCGCCGCATGTCGTCCCCGCCCGCCGTCTCCACCTCCTCGTCCACCCCCCAGGCCCCGTTCTCGCTGTGGCGCATCGCGGTGCCGGCCTTCGGCCCCTCGCTGCTGTTCGGCATCGGGGAGGGCGCGATCCTTCCGATCGTGCCGCTCACGGCGCGCGAGCTCGGCGCCTCGGTGCCGATGGCGGCGCTGGTGATGGCGCTGATCGGCATCGGCTCGCTGCTCAACAACATCCCGGCCTCGATGATCACCATGCGCTGGGGCGAGCGCTGGGCCATCGTGGCGGCCGGCGCCTGGAGCGCGCTCGGCATGGCGCTGTGCGTGTGGACCTCGCACCTGGGCCTGTTCGCGCTCGGCTGCTTCATGGTCGGCATGTCGCAGGCGGTCTACAACCTCGCGCGCCAGAGCTACATGAGCGAGGCGGTGCCGGTCGAGTACCGCGCGCGGGCGCTGTCCACGCTGGGCGGCGTGATGCGCATCGGCATGTTCATCGGCCCCTTCCTGGCGGCCGGCGCGGTGCACTTCTTCGGCCTGATGGCAGCTTATGTGCTCGGCATCGTGGCGGTGGCCGGCGCGGCCATCCTGGGCGCGCGCATTCCCGACCTCGAGCTGCCGCCCGCGCCGCCGGGCCAGGCCGCGCCCGCCAGGCCCACCATCGTCTCGACCCTGCGCGACCACCGGCGCGTGTTCCTCACGCTGGGCATCGCCGTGACCCTGGTCAGCGCGGTGCGCGCCTCGCGCCAGGCCGTGATCCCGCTGTGGGCCGACCACCTCGCGCTGGCGCCCTCGGTGGCCTCGCTGATCTACGGCATGGCCGGCGGCATCGACATGCTGGTGTTCTACCCGGCCGGCAAGGTGATGGACCAGAAGGGCCGGCGCTGGGTCGCGGTGCCCTCGATGCTGATCATGGGGCTCGCGATGCTGCTGATGCCGCTGACCACGGGCGCCGCCACCTTGCTGGTCGCGGCGCTGGCGATCGGCTTCGGCAACGGCATCGGCTCGGGAATGATCATGACCCTGGGCGCCGACCATTCGCCGCGCCATGGCCGCGCGCACTTCCTCGGCGTGTGGCGGCTGATGTCCGACATCGGCGCCTCCTGCGGGCCGGCGCTGCTGTCCTTCCTCGCGGGCAGCCTCTCGCTGGCGGCGGGCATCGCGGTCACGGGCGGGCTCGCCTTCGCCGCGGCCGGCGTGCTGGCCCACTGGATTCCGCGCCGCACGCCGGGCCACGAGGCCTAGCGCCGCCTATCATTCACCCCACACAGGGGTCCCACACACACATGTCCAATCTCATCGTCCACGGCGGCACGCCGCTGCGCGGCCGCATCACGCCGTCGGCCAACAAGAACGCGGTGCTGCCGATCCTCTGCGCCACGTTGCTCACGCGCGAGCCGCTGCGCCTGCACGGCGTGCCCGACATCACGGACGTGCGCAAGATCCTCGACATCTTCCGCACGCTGGGCAGCGAGGTGCAGCTCGACCACGCCACCGGCACGCTCGCGCTGCACCACCGCGACACCGTGTTCGATGCCGCCGCCCACCGGCTGCCCGAGGAGATGCGCTCCTCGATCATGCTGGTGCCGCCGCTGCTGGCGCGCTTCGGCGTGGCGCGGCTCGAGGACAACGTCAAGGGCTGCACCCTGGGCGTGCGCGAGATCGATCCGCACGTCGAGGTGTTCCGCAGCTTCGGCGGCCAGGTCGAGCGCGCCGAGGGCTCGCTGCTGGTGCGCACCGACGGGCGCCTGGTGCCCACCGACCACTGGCTCGACTACGCCTCGGTCACCACCACCGAGAACTTCGTGCTGTGCGCGGTCGGTGCCGAGGGCACCTCGACCCTGACCAACGCCGCCTCCGAGCCGCACGTGCAGGAGTTCTGCCGCTTCATGGCCATGATCGGCGCGCGCATCGACGGCATCGGCACCTCGCGCCTCACGGTGCATGGCGGCCATGCGCTGGGCGGCGGCGAGTTCCGCTTCGACGAGGACTTCCACGAGATCACCACCTTCCTCGCGCTCGGCGCCATCACCGGCGGCGACGTGGTGGTGCGCAACAGCGCGCCGGCCAACTTCCCGCTGATCGACCGCACCTTCGCCAAGTTCGGCGTGCAGATCGTGCACGAGGACGGCTGGTCGCGCGCCGTGCGCTCGGGGCCGCTGAAGGTGCAGACGCCGTTCACCGCCAACGTGCTGACCAAGGTCGAGGCCGCGCCCTGGCCGTATTTCCCGGTCGACCTGCTGCCGATCTTCATCGCGCTGGGCGTGCGCGCGCAGGGCAATGCGATGTTCTGGAACAAGGTCTACGACGGCGCGCTGGGCTGGACCGGCGAGCTCTCGAAGTTCGGCGCCCACGTCTTCTCGTCCGACCCGCACCGGCTCATCACCTTCGGCGGCGCGCCGCTGGTGCCCGCGGTGGTCGAGAGCCCCTACATCATCCGCGTGGCGATCGCGCTGTTCATGGTGGCCTCGAGCATCGAGGGCCGCTCCGAGATCCGCAACGCCACGCCGATCCGCCGCGCGCATCCGCGCTTCGTCGAGAACCTGCGCAGCCTGGGCGTGCAGGTGGAGTGGACCAGCGAGGAGTGACAAGGTGTGAATAAACCTACTGCGCGCCCCGATCTCGCACCTGCGGTCCTCACCGTACAGAGTACGGCTGCGGTCCTCGGCGCGACCTCGGGGCGCTCGCTACGGTTTCTTCACACCTTGTGAGCGTTCCGGCCGCCGTGTTTCACGGCGCCGCGCGCCGCAGCAGCCCGGCCTCGATCGAGGCCTCGAGCCGGTCCACCACGTCCCAGTGGCGCAGCAGCAGCCCGTCCTGCGTCTCGTAGCGGTCCGCGGTCGCGAAGCGCAGCGCGCGGCCGGTGGGCGGCGCGCCGAGGAAGTTGCCGGTGTGGGTGCCGGCCCATCGGGTCATCGCCATCAGTTGCGTGCCCTCGACCAGCACCACCTGCTCGAGCGGCCGCAGGTCGGGAAGGCCCGCGAGCAGCAGGCGCGCGAAGTCGGCGTACATCGCCGGGCCGCGGCCGCGCAGCATCGGCGAGCTGCTGCTGAAGTCGGGATGCAGGAAGCGGGCGATCGCGTCGAATTCGTGGCGTTCGAACACCGCGTGGCGGAATGCGAGGAAGCTGGCGCGAAGATCCTCGCTCGCCGAGGAAGGGGTGGTGGAGGTCATGCGGACTCGTGAAGCGCAACGGCGGGCGGCCAGTGTGTCGCCGCGAGCTCGCGCGGCGCGATGACCGCCGCGGTCATTGACGAAGCCGCGCGCGCCTCGTGACCGCGCTACAGCACGAACCAGCCCACCGCCACGTAATGGCTGACCGTGCCCGCGAGCACGAACAGGTGCCACACCGCATGCGCATGCCGGAAGCCGCGGCGGTTGCGGTAGAAGACCGTGCCCGCGGTATAGAGCACGGCGCCGATCAGGAGCCACGCGAGGCCGCCGCCCTCGAGCTGCATCGCCAGCGGCACGGCCGCGGCGATCGCGAGCCAGCCCATGCCGATGTACAGCGGCAGCGAGGGCTTCACGGGCGCGCCGCGCGCGGCCATCAGCTCGCGCCGGATGCCGACCGCGGCCGCGCCCCACATCGCCAGCAGCGGCACCCAGGCCCAGGCGCCTTCGAGCATCACCAGCGCGAACGGGGTGTAGGTGCCGGCGATCAGCAGGTAGATCGCGCAATGGTCGGCGCATTCCCACAGACGTTTAAGCCGGCCGCGCGTGCTGTGGAACAGGGTGGAGGCCGCGTAGAGCGCGACCGCCGAGAGCGAGAACACGAGCGAGCCGGCGATCTTCGCCGGGTCGCCCGTGGGCAGGGTCTTGGCCAGCAGCAGCACGGCCGCCGGCAAGGCGAGCAGCAGGCCGAGCAGGTGGCTGTACCCGTTGAGTCGTTCGCCCGGGTACATGGTGTGCCGCCTGCTTGCTTCGGTCAGTCTGCCGCGTGCCGGCTCAGCGGCCGGTTTCCTTCAGGTAGTCCTGGCGCGCGGCGAAGGCCGTGTTCGCGAAATCCGAGAACACGCCGTCGATGCCGGCGCGGAAGTACGCGAGGTACTCGGCCTTCGGGTCGCCCTTGTAGACGGCGGCCAGGTAGCGCGACTCGTTGCGGAAGGTGTAGCTGTGAACGAACAGGCCGGCCTTGTGGGCGTCGGCGATCAGGCTGGTGGGCTTGATCGTGTTGGCTTCGACCATGCCCTTGTTGGGCGTCTTGAACGGAACGATCGTGTGCGCCATCACTTGCGGCTTCCACGGGCCGATGCCGTCGGCATAGGTCTTGACCTCGGCCAGGCCGGCCGGCGTGAGCATCGCGCCGAACCAGCGCGGGTCGCCCGCGAGGGTCCAGCTGTAGGGACGGCCGTCGACGAAGGTGTAGTCGTCGGTGGTGACGTAGATCATCTCGCCGGTCTTGAAGTCGATGTCGTTGCCGTCGACCAGTTGCACCGCGCGCGCCTTCAGGCCGGCCGAGCGCAGGTACTTGAGGCTCACCGGGTCGAAGCTCTGCACGAAGATCGGTGCGTCCTTGCGGTTCAGGTCGTTGGCGTTCATCGCCTTGAGCAGCGCGTCTTCCAGCGGGTGGCTGCCGGCCGGGCCGCAGCCGTTGGCGATCGCCTGGGCGTTGTTCCAGATCGGGTTCTTGGTTTCCGGATACACGGTGATCGTGCGGCCGGTGGCCTTGGCCTTGGCACGCATGATGTCGATCACTTCCTGGAAGCTCAGGATCGGCAGCTTGCCGTTGAGATCGGTCGGGCGCTCGTCCTTCGCGTCGAAGGTGGTGCCGTGGATCCACTGCTTGAGCTCGGCCAGCGTGAAGTCGGTGATCGACCAGTCGCCGGTGTGGTCCTCGCCGTCGACGACCAGCGACTTGAGCACCGACTTGGGATCCTTGGGATCGGTCAGGTCGCTCAGGTACTTCGCCGGGCCGTTGGCGGGAATCGCCGGGTAGGTCACGTCGACGCGCACGCCGGGCACGGTGCGCTTGCGCGCGGCCACGGTGGCGTTGGTCTTGGCGACGTCGGTGATGTCGGTGTTGTCGCTGAGCCAGGGGTTGTGGCGCGCGACCAGCACGCAGTCCTTGGTCAGGTGCAGGTCGGTCTCGAGCGAATCGGCGCCGGCATCGGCGGCCGCTTCGTAGGCCTTCTGGGTTTCCTCCGGGAACAGGCCGGGCAGGCCGCGGTGGCCGATCACCAGGGGCACCGAGCCGTCGAGCGTGCCCAGCGGGGTCGGTGCCGGGGCGGGTGCCGGCGCCGGAGCGGGCGGAATGACGGGAACGAAGGCGCTGCCGCCACCACCACCGCCGCAGGCGGCGATGACGAGGCTGCCGCCGAGCGCGACGAAAGCGGCACGCAGGGGACGGGGTGCGGGTGCAGGAACGGCTGTTTTCTTCATGTTGGAGTTTCGCGTTGCGTTGCGTTGAGGGGTGCCGAAGGCCGGCGGATGCTAGGTTTGGCGGATGACGGTACGGTGACCGTGGGCGCGCAAGCAACACGGGCGTCCATGCGCCCGAAGCGCGGTGACATCGAGCGTCACCGCGGCGTCATCGAAGACTTTGTGTCCTAGTCGAAGCGCGGTCGCGCCTCGGACCACTGGAGCAGCCCGTCGAGCACCGGGCACAGCGACTGGCCCCAGTCGCTCAGGCGGTACTCGACCTTCGGCGGGACCTGCGAATGCACGGTGCGCAGCACCAGGCCATCGGCCTCGAGCTGGCGCAGCTGCTGCGTCAGCATCTTCTGCGACACGGCCCGTATCGCCTGCTCGAGTTCGGAGAAGCGCAGCACCTTGCCGCCGAAGAGCTGGAACAGGATCACCAGCTTCCAGCGGCCCTCGATCCAGCCCAGCGTGCGCTCGACCTGCGCGGCCGCGCTGGCCGGCGTGTAGGCGACGGGGTTACCTGCGAGTACGGGCCTTACTTCTTCGTGCGTTCTTGTCATGGCCCGAGGGTATCCCTAGCCTCGATGCATCGCCAACAAGGACCTTTCTCATGACCGACATGCATCAGCCTTCCTCCCTGCCTTTCTCGTTCGACCCCGCGGAGTTCGCGGGCCGCCGCGTGCTCGTCACGGGCGGCACCAAGGGCATGGGCCAGGCCATCGTGCGTCGCCTCGCCGCGAGCGGCGCGCGCGTGGCCGCCACCGCGCGCAGTGCCCCCGAGGCGGCGGACAGCGACGGCGCCGAGCTCTTCGTCGCGGCCGACATCGCCACGCCCGCGGGCGTGGCGCAGGTCGCCGAGCGCACGCTCGCGGCTTTCGGCGGGCTCGACATCCTCGTCAACAACGTCGGCGGCTCGGGCGCCTCGCCCGGCGGCGCGCTCGCGCTCGACGACGTGCAATGGCAGGCGGCACTCGACACCAACCTGCTCGCGGCCGTGCGGCTCGACCGCGCCTTCCTGCCTTCGATGCTCGCGCAGGGCGAGGGCAGCATCGTGCACATCTCGTCGATCCAGCGCCGGCTGCCGCTGTACGAGTCCACGCTCGCCTATGCCGCGGCCAAGGCGGCGCTCACCACCTACAGCAAGGGCCTGTCGAAGGAGTTCGGCCCGCGCGGCGTGCGCGTGAACACGGTGGCGCCGGGCTACATCGAAACTGGCGCTGCGCGCGCCTTCGTCGAGCGGCTCGCGGCGGGCGCGGGCAGCGACTATGCGAGCGCGCGCCAGGGCGTGATGGATGCGCTCGGCGGCATCCCGATCGGCCGGCCCGGCCTGCCCGAGGAGGTGGCCGAGCTCGTGGCCTTCCTGGTGTCGCGGCGCGCGGCCTCGATCCATGGCAGCGAGTACGTGATCGACGGCGGCACGGTGCCGGTCGTGTAGGCGCGAAAGGGCGCCGCTACCTGAGCGCGCCGAAGCGCTCGGCATAGAGCGCCGTCACCCAGTCCACGAACACGCGCACGCGCGGCGACAGCAGCCGGTGCTGCGGGTAGAGCACCGAATAGACCATCGGCGGGCAGGGCGTGCCGGCGAGGATCTCGACCAGCGTGCCGGCGCGCAGCTGGCGCTCGATGTGATAGCGCGGCACCTGGATGATCCCGCAGCCCTGCTCGGCGCAGGTCTTGTAGCTGTCGGCGTTGTTCACGCTGATCCAGTCGGGCAGCACGACCTGCTCGACGCGCCCGTTGACCTCGAACAGGTAGGGGAAGTGGTCGGGCCGCGAGGACGAGAAGAAGTTCACCGCCAGGTGCTGCTGGCTCAGCAGGTCGGCCGGTGTCAGCGGCGTGCCGCGTTCGGCCAGGTAGGCCGGGCTCGCGCAGGTCACTTGCGGCAGCAGCGCGAGCCGGCGCGTGACCAGCGAGGAGTCCTTGGGCTCGCCCGCGCGCACCACGCAATCCACGCCCTCGCGCACCAGTTCCACGAGCCGGTCGCCGCTGCCCACGGCGAGCACGATGTTCGGATAGCGCGCATGGAAGTCGCCGATGCGCGGCAGCACGATGTCGTTGGCGGCCGCGCCATGGATGTCGATGCGCAGCCGCCCGCGCGGATTGACCGCGAGCTGCGCGAGCGAGGACTCGGCGTCCTCGAGTTCGAGCAGCAGGTGGCGGCAGCGCTCGTAGTAGGCCTGGCCGTCGACCGTGGTGCGCACCTGGCGCGTGGTGCGCTCGAGCAGGCGCACCTGCAGCCGGGCCTCGAGCTCCTTGATCGCATGGGTGGCCGTGGCGCGCGGCAGCTCGAGCGCGGCCGCGGCCTGCGTGAAGCTGCCGAGCTCCACGATGCGGGTGAACAGGCGCATGGCATCGAAGCGGTCCATGGAATGAGCTCGGCGAATTGTTGGCCTGTGTTGAATTGTATTGACGAAATTCGCATATTTATTCGCCAATGCAGAACAGAGAGACTGCCAGCGCGCGGCCATCCCGCCGCGCCTCGTCACCCTTTCCTTCCGAGGAGCGACCCCCATGCAGTTGATCTTTCCGCGCCTGCGCGGCACCTATGACCGCTTCGAGCCGCTGAGCTACGCGCTGCTGCGCCTGGCTTTCGGCCTGATGCTCGTGACCCACGGCCTGCCCAAGCTGCTGGGCCGTAGCCACGGCAGCATGGCCGACCCGATGAAGGGCTCGGTCAACCTGATCGCCAACGTGCTGCACCTGCCGGGCGCCGAACTGCTCGGCTGGTTCGTCGCCATCCTCGAGGGCGTGGGCGGGCTGATGCTGGCGGCCGGCCTGTTCACGCGCGTGGTCGCCGCGATTGTCGCGGTGCAGATGCTGGTGATCTGCTACGTGATGGGCCCGACCTTCCCGTGGATCGACCGCGGCTTCGAATACCCGCTGATGCTGTTCTTCATCGCGCTGTGCCTGCTGGCGCGCGGCGGCGGCCGGCTGTCGCTCGATGCGCGCATCGGGCGCGAGGTCTGAGAAGAAGAACAGGACGAAAGGAAGCCACGATGAACCCCACCCCATCCTCCGGCACCGGCGCGCCCGCGCTGAGCCGCCGCACCTTCATGATGAGCACCGCGGCCGGTGCCGCCGGTGCCGCGAGTGTCGCGGGCACCGGCCTGGCGAGCGCGCAGGAACCCGCGCCCGCGCCGCCGCGCATCGACACCCGCGTCGTCATCAATGGCCAGCCGCACGCGCTGCAGCTCGAGCCGCGCGCCTCGCTGCTCGACGTGCTGCGCGAGCAGCTCGGCCTCACGGGCGCCAAGAAGGGCTGCGACCACGGCCAGTGCGGCGCCTGCACCGTGCACCTCGACGGCCGGCGCGTCGCCTCCTGCCTCACGCTGGGCGTGAAGACCGACGGCTGCGCCGTCACCACCATCGAGGGCATCGCCGCGCCCGACGGCACGCTGCATCCGATGCAGCAGGCCTTCGTCGACCACGACGCGCTGCAGTGCGGCTACTGCACGCCGGGCCAGGTGATGGCCGCCATCGCCTGCGTGCGCGAGGGCCATGCCACCAGCGAGGCGCAGATCCGCGAATACATGAGCGGCAACCTCTGTCGCTGCGGCGCCTACGCCGGCATCCTCGAGGCGATTCGCGATGCAGCCCCGCGTATGCGCGCCGAGACCGAAGCCATGGAGGGCCGCCGCCATGCATGACTTCGCCTACCACCGGCCGCGCAGCAGCGCCGAGGCCGTGCAGCTGCTGGCGCGCAGCCAGCCCGGCGCGCGCTATTTCGCGGGCGGCACCACCCTGTTCGACCTGATGAAGCTCGGCGTGGAAGCGCCGGCCACCGTCATCGACATCGGCCGCATCGAGGGCCTGCGCGAGATCGACGCCAGCGACCGGGCCGAGCTGCGCATCGGCGCGCTCGCCGCGATGAGCGACGTGGCCGAGCATCCCGTGGTGCAGCGCGAGTTCACCGCGCTGTCGGAGTCGCTGTGGAAGGCCGCCTCGCAGCAGCTGCGCAACATGGCGAGCGTGGGCGGCAACCTGCTGCAGCGCACGCGCTGCGCCTATTTCCGCGGCGGCCCCGAGTTCGCCTGCAACAAGCGCGTGCCCGGCAGCGGCTGCGCGGCGCTGGCGGGCGTGAACCGCGGCCATGCGGTGCTCGGCGGCAGCGAGGCCTGCGTGGCGGTCTATCCGGGCGACTGGGCGGTGGCGCTCGCGGCCTTCGATGCGCAGGTCGACACGCTGAGCCCGCGCGGCGAACGCACGGTGGCCGTGCGCGAGCTGCACCGCGCGCCCGGTGCCACGCCGCACCTCGAGACCGTGCTCGCGGCCGACGAGCTGATCGTGCGCATCCGCGTGCCGCGCACGCCGGCGGGCAGGGCTTCCACGTATCACAAGATCCGCGACCGCGAGTCCTATGCCTTCGCGCTGGCCTCGGCGGCCGTGGGCCTGCACCTGCGCGCCAACCGCGTGGTCGACGCGCGCATCGCGCTCGGCGGCGTGGCCACGCACCCGTGGCGCGCGCTCGAGGCCGAGCGCAGCCTGGTCGGGCGGCCCTTCACGCAGGCCGCGGCGCGGCGCGCGGCCGAGATCGCGTTCGCGCAGGCCCGGCCGCTCGAACACAACGGCTTCAAGGTGGCGCTCGGCATCGAGACGGTGACCGACGCGCTGATGCTGGCCCGGGACAGGAGTTGAACCATGGCAACCACGACAAGCAACCCCCAACGCGGCGCGCGGCCCGGCGCCGAGCGCGTCGATGCGCACGACAAGGTGCGCGGCGCCACCCGCTATGCGGCCGACGATGCGCGCGCCGGCCTGCTGCATGCCGCGCTGGTGCCGTCGCGCATCGCGCGCGGCAGCGTGGCGCGCATCGAAACCGGCGCCGCCGAGCGCGTGCGCGGCGTGCGCAAGGTCTACACGCACCAGAACATCGGCACCTTCGAATCGGGCGGCTTCCTGATGGGCGGCGGCTTCGGCTTCCAGAGCTTCTATCCGCTGCGCTCGGCGCAGATCGCCTACCGCGGCCAGACCGTCGCGATGGTGGTCGCCGACACGCTCGAGGCCGCGCGCGAGGCGGCGGCGCTGGTGGAGGTGCGCTACGAGGCCCAGCCCTTCGTCGCCGGCATCGACGCGCCCGACGCGCAGCCGCAGGCGCAGTCCGCGCTGCTGCCGCAGCCGATGTTCGCCGACCGCCGCGTGGGCGATGCCGAGGCCGCGCTGGCCGCGGCGGCCTTCACGGTGGAGGCGCGCTACGAGCTGCCGATCCAGCACCAGAACCCGATGGAGATCATCGCGACCGTGGCCGAATGGAACGAGGGCGTGCTGACCGTGCGCGAGCCGACGCAGAACGCCGAGGGCGTGCGCCACGGCCTCGCGAAGCAGCTCGGCATCGAGCCGGCGCGCGTGCGCGTGCTCTCGCCCACGCTGGGCGGCGGCTTCGGCCAGAAGAACTCGCTGCAGTCGCACACCGCGGCGGTGGCGATCGCCGCGCGCGAGTTCGGCCGGCCGGTCAAGCTGGTGCTGACGCGCGCGCAGCTGTTCCACAACGCCAGCTTCCGGCCCGCGAGCCGGCACCACGTGCGCCTGGGCGCGGACCGCGAGGGCCGGCTGGTCGCGGCCGTGCACGACATCGACCAGCAGACCTCGCGCCACGACCTCTTTCCCTCGAGCGGCAGCGAGATCACCTCGCGGCTGTACGGCGTGAAGCACTTCCTCGGCCGCGACCGGCTGGTGCGCACCGACGTGCAGACGCCGGGCTACATGCGCGCGCCCTTCGAGCATCCGGCGGCCTTCGCGTTCGAGAGCGCGGTCGACGAGATGGCCTACCTGCTGGGCCGCGACCCGGTGGCCTTCCGGCTCGCCAACGACACCGCGGTCGATCCGCTGAGCGGCAAGCCCTTCTCCTCGCGCCACCTGGCCGAATGCCTGGTGCAGGGCAGCGAGGCCTTCGGCTGGGCGCGGCGCGACATGGCGCCGGGCTCGATGCGCGCCGTCGACGGCAGCCGCATCGGCTGGGGCGCGGCCGTGGGCGCCTACAAGGCCGCGATGGCACCGGCCTTCGCCACCGTGAGTCTGGCCGGCGACGGCCGCGTGCGCGTGGCGGTGGGCGGGCACGAGATGGGGCAGGGCATGCGCACCGCGATCGCGCTCACCGTGTCGCGCGTGCTCGGCGCGCCGGTGGCCGCGGTGGAGATCGCGCTCGGCGACACCGGCGCCGCGCCGCAGCACCTGACGGCCGGCTCCTGGGGCACCGCGACCGCGCTGCCGCCGGTGCAGGAGGCGGCGCAGCGGCTGATGGAAGACCTGCGCACCCACGCCCCCGGCGCGGGCGCGAACGCCACCGCGCTCGAACTGCTGCGCGCCTCGGGCCGCGCGCAGGCCGAGGCCGAGAGCCGGCGTCGCGCGCCCGGCCAGCCCGAGCAGGTCTACGGCCGGCTCACGGGCGGGCTGCCGGCCGCGGCCGGGCCGGTCTATCCCGACTACGTCGGCTTCAGCTTCATCGCGCACTTCGTCGAGGTGCGCATCGAGCCGACCACGCGCCGCATCCGCGTGCCGCGCGTGGTGAGCGTGGCCGACTGCGGCGCGGTCGCGAGTCCGCGCACCGCGCGCAGCCAGGTCGAGGGCGGCGTGGTCTGGGGCATCGGCGCCGCGCTGCGCGAGGCCAGCGAGGTCGATCCGCGCCATGGCGGCTTCCTCAATGCCGACCTGGCCGAGTACGTGCTGCCGGTGGCGGCCGACATCGGCCGCATCGAGGTCGGCTTCGTCGGCAAGCCCGACACGCGCTTCAACGCGCTCGGCGTGAAGGGGCTCGGCGAGGTCGCGATGGTGGGCGTGGCGCCCGCGATCGTGAACGCGGTGTTCCATGCCACGGGCAAGCGGCTGCGGCGGCTGCCGCTGCGGCTGGAGGACCTGCTCGATTAGCGTCGGTCGAAGCTGTTGACGTGGACCTCGACCAGGTCCACGAACTCCGGCAGCTCGAGCAGGAATTCGGGGTCGCGCGCCAGCGGCGCCACGCGCAGCGGATCGCCGCGCTTGTCGTGCATGGCGTGCATGTCCTCGACCGAGCGCCAGAACGACACGGTGCGGAACTCGGCCACGTTGCCGCGCAGGCGCCGGAAGTACTGCACGCCGAGGCAGTCGGGCTTGCGCGCGATCTCGCGGATGCCGTGCTCCAGGCTGTAGTGCAGGTAGTCGTCGGCGCGCGCGATCGGCGTGCGGCCTTCCCAGATGCGCCCGATCAGCGGGGTCTCGAGCAGCTTGCATTCGACGGTCATGGGTTCTCCTTTCGTGTCATCGATCAGGAAACCCTGGACCGGCCGCGCGGCGCCCCGCGTAGGAAGGAGGCGACGGCGCGTGCCGGGCGAGGCTCAGGCTTCGAAGCCGCCCTGCAGCAGCCCGGCGAGCGTGGCCACCAGCGCCTCGCGCTGCGGCGCGGGCCGCCACAGCGCGCG
>Ga0209902_100889_pt1 | contig 21135 bp, 17 predicted proteins | sample FECB27metaG_FD_188304 | JGI IMG/M metagenome (GOLD analysis project Ga0209902, IMG submission 188304) | Cyanobacterial communities from the Joint Genome Institute, California, USA - FECB-27 (SPAdes) (version 2) | ecosystem: Environmental > Aquatic > Thermal springs > Hot (42-90C) > Microbial mats...
GGGGGGGGGGGGGGGGGGGGGGGGGGGGGGGCGAACGACCGGGCGAGTGGGATGTGGTCGAGCACGCCGGTATCAGCGGCTCTGCCTTGGCGATCTGCGAGGAGGCTCGACTTTTCGCCCCCCACCCCTAACCCCTCCCCACAAGGGGGAGGGGGACTCGGTTCATGCCCCGCCTTACGGCTTGATCTTCGGCAGGGTCGCGTTGATGACCTGCTTGCCGTCGATCACCTCGGCGAGGAAGCTCACCCGGTCGAGGTCGCCATTGGCCTCGATGGTGGTCTCCATCAGGATGCCGGGCTCCTCGGCAGGGGTGATGGTCGCGCCACGCAACGTGTCGGCGACGCCCTTCTTGTCGAACTTCTTCTGCTTCTCGGTCGCCCACTTCACCATGTGGACGGCCATGTAGCCCTTCAGGCCGTTATGGTCGGAGGCGTAGTTGTACTTCGCCTGGAACTTCTTGCCGAACTCCTGGAAGGCCGGGATCGGCGCGTCGATCGAGAGGCCGACATGGCCCTTGACGCCGTTGGCGGCAGCGCCCGCAAGCGAGATCACCTTGGCGCCGAGCAGCGTCGTCTCGCCGACCATCGGCTTGGTGATGCCCTGCTGCTTGGCGGCGGTCAGGAAGCGGGCGCTCTCCTCCTCATTGAGATAGACGAAGACGGCATCGGCGTTGGCGTTCTTCACCTTGATCGCGTCGGCGGCGAAATCGGCCTGGCCCTGCTCGGTCGAGACGTCGGCTGCAACCTTGATGCCGGCCTTTTCGAGTTCGGGGATGATCGCGTCGCGGCCGCCCTTGCCGAAATCGTTGTTGACCCAGACCACCGCGACCGAACCGGCCTTGACCGTGTTCTTGAGATAGTTGGCGATCTTGGGCATCGCCGCCGCCTGGCTGAGCGAGGTGCGGAAGATGTAGTTGTTGCCCTGCCTGGTCAGGCCGGCGGCCTCGCCGCCGACGATCTGGGCGATCTCGGCGCGCTGGGCGATCTGCATGGACGCGCCGATCGGGCCGGAGAAGACCGGGCCGAGCACGGCATAGGTGCCCTCGTCGATGGCGCGCTGCACGGCGGCGCGCGTATTGCCCGGGTTCGTCTGCGTGTCGTAATGCGTGATCTCGATCTGGCGGCCCATGATGCCGCCCTTGGCGTTGATGTCCGCAACGGCGAGGTCGATGCCGTTCTTCCAGTTGGTGCCGGCGGTCGCGCCCGCGCCCGACAGCTCGACCACGTCGATGAGCTTGACCTTGTCCTGCGCCAGAGCCGGCAGGCCGAGTGTCGCGCTCAGCGCGGCTGCGATGATCAACTTACTGTTCATGGTGTCGTCTCCTCCGAGGGTAGGGTTGTTTCTTGCTTCGCCCGGTTTTGACCGGGGCGTTTGTCAGGCGGCGTGGTCTTTTGTCTCCTGCGCCGCGAGAGCCTGGTCGAAAGCCTCGGCGATCGCGCCATGGGCCGGCGCGACGCCGGTGAACAAGGCGAAGGCGTCCACGGCCTGGTTGATCGAGAGTTCGCGCCCGGTCATCACCGTCGCGTCGGCATGGCGCGCCGCGATCAGCAGCGGCGTCCAGAGCGGGTGGTAGACCGCGTCGGCCACCCATTGCGAGGGCTGGATCAGCCCGGCCGGCACAGGATTGTCGCGGTTGGGCAGCATGCCGATCGGCGTGCCGTTGACGATGCCGGCGGCGCCGGTGACGGCGTCCTCGACGCTGGCCGCGATCGCGACCGAGACGCTCCGGGCAAGCTGGTCGGCCAGCGCCTGAGCCTTGGCGCGGTCGACGTCGAACAGCCGCAGATGGGTGACGCCGCAGGAGGCCAGCGCGAAGCCGATAGCCTTGCCGACGCCGCCGGTCCCGATGATCGCGACCGGCTTGTCGCCATCCTGGCGCTTCAGCGCGCGATAGGCGATGGCGAAGCCCGTCGCATCGGTGTTGTGGCCGGTCAGCCTGCCGTCGCGCGCCACCACCGTATTGACCGCGCCCATGGCGGCGGCCTCGGGCGAGAGCGCATCGAGCAGCGGAATGACCGCTTCCTTGTAGGGAAAGGTGACGTTGACGCCGGAAAAACCGAGCCGGCGCACGCCGTCCAGCATGGCGGCGAGGTCGTCGCGTGAAGCACCGGCAACTTCGATCAGATGGTAATGCAATGGGAAGCCGGCGGCCTTCGCGGCGGCCTCATGCATCGCCGGCGCGGCCGAATGGCCGATCGGCGAACCGATCAGGCCGAGCAGGACGCGCTTCGTCCGTTTGGCGATGGGAAATCCCGGCATGTCCGTCCCTATTGCGGCTCGCCCGTCTTGAAAAGCAGGCTTTGCGACATCGCTCTTTAAGCCGATTTGTCGCAATAACGCGATAACCAATCTGTCCTGATTACCTAACCTGATGTTATTTTCTGCAGCCCGTGCGGAGGTTTCGCCCGGACGCTGGCCGAGACCACCGCATCCATCTCTTCACGCAGCAGTCTGACGAAGGTCTCGGCATAGAGCGAGGGGGCCTTGTCGTTCTTGATCGCAACATAGGTCTGGAACTGCGTCGGTTCCGAAATCGGGATCGTCGCGATGCCCTGCATCGAGCCATGCGCCACGGTGAACTGGTCGATGATCGCGATGCCGAGCCCGGCCCGCACCAGCGAGCAGACCGTAGTGCCGAAGCGCGCCTTGATGATCATCTCATAGGCCAGGCCCTGGCGCTCGAAGATCTCGGCCATTACGCGGCCATAGGGGTCAGTCGGGTCGATGCCGATCAGCGGATGGCGCACGATCTCGGCCGCCGTGATTGAAGCGCGGCCGGCAAGTTCATGGCCATCGGGCACGATGCAGAGCAGTTCGCCCATCGAGAGCGGCACGAAGTCGATGCCGGGGTGGTCGAGCTTGTAGCTCATCGCCGCGATCTCCCCTTTGCCGAGCAAAAGATAGTCGAGCGCCTCCTCGATCTTGAGGATGTTGATGTCGAGCCTGAGATCGGGATGCTTGCGCCGCAGCCGCTCGATGGCGCGCGGCACCATGACATGGCAGATGCTCGGCACCGAGCCGATGCGCAATTCGATGCCGCCGCCGCGCTCGATCCGCGCCAGCGTATAGTGCAGGTCGTCGACCTTCTTGTAGACGCCGTTGATCTGCTCGAAGATGTCGTTGGCCTCGGGCGTCGGCACATAGCGGCCATGCCTGCGCTCGAACAGCTTGAGCCTGAGCGTGCGCTCGGTGTGCTTCATCAGCCGGCTAATGCCCGGCGCCGAGACGTTGAGCAGTTTCGCCGCGCCCGAGATCGTGCCGGTGATCATGATGGCGCGGATCACCTCGATCTGGCGCAAGGTGAGCATGGCTGGCGTGTTCCTCGGTCCATTGTTTTGTCCGAATTCGGAGGCGAGGGCGGCGGTGGAGTCAAGCCGGGCGTCCACGAACCGGTTTGCCCACGCCTTGGTGAGGCGCCAAAAACTGCCTTGAAGCGATGAGACGCTGCCTTAAGGGGCGAGCGATTCAATCTGGGCGCGTGTCAGAAGAAGTCGGGTCTTTAAGCGATCGAGCCAAATTACGCCGACGCGGAACAACAAACGATCTCGGCAGTATAGCTCGATATTGCTAGGGCGTAGTCGCCACGTTCAATGGAGTGGCAATGAAAATCGTTGATCTCAAGTCGCTGGCGTTCTCGTTTATTTTCGCTCTGTCCGGCGGGCCTGTCTGGGGCCTGACCGCCGAGGACGTCAATCAGGCGACCATCGGCGGCCAGACGGGCAGGGTCGTCGACAGGCCCGATAGACGGGGACCCGACCCATTGGTCGTGAAGGTGCAGGCCCTGCTCGATCGACGCAATATCTCGCCGGGCGTGATCGACGGATTCGACGGCGAGAACTACCGCAAGGCGATCCTCCAGTTCCGAAGGCAGGAGCAACTCGGCGAGGGCGATGAGGTGGATGCCGCGACATGGCTCGCTCTGGGCGGCGATTCGGCTAGCGATATCGTGGCCGCCTATGAAACGTCGGACAAGGATGCGTCATACGATTTTTCCGACGCGATTCCGCGCGATTATGCCAAGCAGGCCGCCAGGAAGAGGCTGTCCTATACGACAGCGGAGGAGATGTTCTCCGAGCGGTTCCATATGGGTGAAAAGCTTCTCGCCGCCCTCAATCCAAACGCGGATTACAGCAAGGCCGGAGCGTCGATACTGGTCGTCGCAAGCAGACGCAAAATGCCGGAAGACGTCGTGCAACGGATCGACGCCAACAAAAGCACGGGGATGCTCATCGTCTTCGGTGCGGGCGACAAAATACTTGCAAGCTATCCGGCGACCATCGGAAGCACCACGACTCCCTCGCCCGAGGGCTCCTACACGGTCGAGCGCATCGCAAGGAACCCGACCTATCACTATGATCCGGAGAAGAACTTTCAGCAGGGAAGCAACACGGAAAAACTCGTGCTGCCGGCCGGCCCGAACAATCCCGTTGGCACCGTCTGGATCGCCCTGTCGAAACCGACCTTCGGCATTCACGGAACGCCGGAACCGTCTCTGGTCAGCAAGACGTCGTCGCACGGCTGTATCCGGCTGACGAACTGGGATGCAGAAGAGCTTGCGGGCATGGTCAAGCCGGGCGTGCCTGTGCGGTTCGTCGAATAGCCTGCGCCACGCGCTGCACCAGCGCGAGATCGGCCGGATCGCAGGACTGATCTCGCTGCGGTCAGGCCCGGGCGCAGCGGTTCACAAAACCTCGCGCACCCTCACCAGCGTCGCATCCATGTGCCGGCCGATCACCTCGGTCAGCGCGGCCGCGTCTCGCTTCAGCAGGGCCGCCATCATCTCCTCGTGCTCGGCCACCGCGCCGGCCCATTTCGTCGGGCCCTCGTTGCCAACGAAGCGCAGGCGCTTGATGCGGGCCTGCAGTGTCTCGTGCATCTGCATCAGCACGGTGTTGGCGGAGGCGGCGACGATGGCTGAGTGGATCGCCTGGTTGAGCTTGAAATACTCCAGCCGCTCGCGGGTGGCGTAGAGCGCCATCATCCGCCTGTGCAGGTCGTCGATGGCGGCGATGGTGGCGTCGCTGGCCTGCTCGCAGGCCATGCGCCCGCCGAGCTGCTCCAGCGTCTTCAACACCTCGAGGATCTGGTAGAGGTCGTGCGCACTGAACCGGCGGACCACCGCGCCCTTGGCGGGCTGGATCTCGACGAGTCCCTCGCTGGCCAGCGTCTTGATCGCCTCGCGCAGCGGCGTGCGCGAGACGCCGAGTTGCGCGCCGACGATGCCCTCATTGATGCGCGAGCCCGGCTCCAGCCGGCCCTCGATGATCATGTCGCGCAGGCGCTCCAGCACCTCGTCGTGCAGGGTGCGCCGCGTGATGCGCGGATACTGCTCCAGAGCCTCGCTCATCGTGCCGCCATCGTTGTCATGTCCTCGCGTCGTTTACGACATGCACGTCCGGGGCTGTCAAACCGCGGGCGCAACTTTCAGGCGAACAACGCATCCTGCCGGCGTCGCATCGCCAGAAGGCCTGATTCGGGCGCGATTTCGAGCGCGCCGAGGCTGATCGCCTCGCCGGCCCGGACGGCTCTGGTCAGCCGCCTGTCGGCGGCGAGATAGAATGGCGCGGGACGCGAATCCGCCAAGCCTGACGCCGGACGCACCTCCGCACCGACCCCTTCGATGCTGTGGTGATGGCCGCCCATGGTCAGCACCGTGCCGGCCGCAAGATCACGCTGCGCCACCGCGACGAGGTCCTGACGCGGGCGATAATCCGCGCCATAGCCGGAGCGTCCAAGGCCCGCCGCATCGAGGATCGAGGTCGCGGCCTCGACGCCGAGCAGATGGCGCGGCAGATAGAGCATCGCGGCCTTGCCCGAGCGGCTGACGACATGGCCCTTGCCGGCCAGCATCTCCCAGGTCTCGGTGTCCTCGCAGGCCACCACGATGAAGACGCCGCCGGCGAAGCTCGCTTCCTCCGCCAGCCGCAGATGGTGGAACACGTCGATTCGTCGCGTGCCGCCCATCAGCCCGCCTTCGCTTCGCTGCGAGAAGAGATCGGCGATCTCCGGGATGCGCGCCGGCGGCGCATGGAAGGCCGCCGCATCGGCCTCCAGCCCGGTGGCGTTGGCGACCAGCGTCATCTCGCAGAGATCGGGAACCGCCCGCAGCGGAAAGGCCTCGCCGAGAATGCGCGACCGCTCGGCGGCCATGGCGACCACGTCGCCGTCGCCGGACAGCCATTGCGCCTTCAGCGCCGGCAGCGGCCTCGTCACACCGTTGCAGGCGACGTCGCCGGTCGCGGCATCGAGCACGAAATCGTACTCGCTCGATTTGCCCGCCGCGATGATCTCCAATCCGAGCACTTCGGCCCAGGTCACGAGGCCGATCAGAAGGCTCGGCTGGTCGCCATCGACCGGCGTGACGACCACGCCTTTCTCGCGCGCCAGCCGCGCCAGTCCGGGCCCGACGACGCTGTCGGCCTCTTTCGACACCAGCGCGACATGCCGGCCGGCCTCGATCGCCATCAGGCTGTGACGGGTCGCGGGCTCGGGCGCACCCGTCGCCTCGACCAGCAGCGAGAAGGGCAGGCCGATCACGCTCTCCAGCCGGCCGGCGGCGACGCAGCGTCCGGCCTCCCATGCAGTGCGCGCCTCGGCGGATGTTGCGCACAAGGCGATCTCGCGGCGGTCGACGCCGGATGCGGCGAAGGCGCGCGCCGCCGCTTCCGCCGTGATGTCGACCGCGATGCGCGCGTTGACCAGCCTGATCCGGCGCGCCTGCGCCAGGAAACTGCGGCCGAAGCCGCCGCTGCCGACGAGACAGGTTTCGATGGGCTGCGTGATGCCGGCATAATGATCGTGGAAATTCAAGGCAGGCCTCCCGAGCGCGGCGCCGATCCAAGAGGAGGGCGCTGCAGTATTTCAGCCATCCTTACATCAAACTGGATATGCTGCATACAGCATACTTGCTTATTGCATCTTGGAATGGTAGCCAGAGCCAATGACGAGAAACGCGGAGAGAGACGGTCATGGATAGCCACGCGAACGGTTCGCAGCCGGTCATCGCGGTCGCGCTTGGCGATCCCTCCGGCATCAGCGCCGAGCTTGCCGCCCGCATCCTGGCCGAGCCCGATCTGCGCACTGCAGCCCGCTACGTCGTCTTCGGCGACAAGCGCCTGCTCGACATGGGCGCAGCCGACGGCAAGGTCGATCCCGATGTGCGCCTCATCCGCGACGGCGACGCGATCCCCAACGCCTCCGACAAGCCCGTCTTCGTGGATCTCGGCAACCATGATCCGGCCGATCTGCGGCGTGGCGAGCCGACGCTGGCCGGCGGCAAGGCGGCGACCGAGAACTTCCGCCGGGCGCTGCGCTTCGCCGCTGCCGGCCATGCCGACGCCGTGTTCTTCACGCCGTTCAACAAGGCGGCGATGCGCTTTGCCTATCCCGGCTATGACGACGAGATCCGCTTCGTGCGCGACGCTATCGGCTTCGAGGGCGCTGCCAGCGAATTCAACATCCTCGACAGGCTCTGGAATGCCCGCGTCACCTCGCACATCCCGCTCTCGGAGGTCGCCGCCAACATCACGCAGGAGCGCATCCTCAAGGCGCTGACGCTGGCCGACGCCAATCTGCGGCTGGCCGGCTTCGAGCCGCCGCGCATCGCGGTGGCGGGCATCAATCCCCATGCCGGCGACGGCGGCAATTTCGGCCGCGACGAGATCGAGACGATCGAGCCCGCGGTCAGGGCCGCCAAGGCGAAGGGCTTCACGGTCGAAGGGCCGTTCCCGTCCGACACTGTGTTCCTGCGCGCGAAGAACGGCGATTTCGACGCCGTTCTGACGATGTATCACGATCAGGGCCAGATCGCGATGAAGCTGATCGGCTTCGATCGGGGCGTCACGCTGATCGGCGGCTTCCCGTTTCCGATCTGCACGCCGGCCCATGGCACGGCCTATGAGATCGCCGGCAAGGGCATCGCCAATCTCGGCGCGAGCCGGGCGGCGCTGCAACTCGCCATCAAGATGGCGAAGGACGGCAAGGCGAGGGCCAGAGCCGCAGCCTGAACTGGGCACACTATCCACCGAAAGCGGCCGCCGAAGAGCCGCTTGCCAGCACACTTCAACAGGGAGAAAGCCATGACCACTCTGAAGCTCACCACCACACTTGCCTGCGCCTTTGCGCTGGCTGGCGTCGGCGCGGCGCAGGCCTGGCAGCCAACCAAGCCGGTCGAATTCGTCGTCACCTCCGGCGCGGGCGGCGGGACCGACAATTTCGCCCGGATGATCCAGTCGATCATCACCAAGAACAAGCTGATCGAGCAGCCCATCGTCGTCGTCAACAAGGGCGGCGGCTCGGGCGCGGAAGGCTATATCCACGGCAAGGCCGGCAAGGGCGAGCCCCATCGCGTCGTCTTCGGCACCAACAACGCCTATCTGCTGCCCTACGTCGCCAAGCTCGGCTACGGGCTCTCCGACCTGACACCCGTCGCGGCGCTGGCGCTCGACGAGTTCCTGCTCTGGGTCAACGGCAAGGCCCCGTACTCCGACGCCAAGGCCTATATCGAGGCAGCCAAGGCCAAGCCGCTGGGCTTCAAGATGGCCGGCAGCCAGTCCAAGGACACCGACCAGACGCTTACATCGATGATCCAGGATGCGACCGGCGCGAAGTTCATCTACGTGCCGTTCCAGGGCGGCAGCGCGGCCGCCACGCAGCTCGCCGGGGGCCATGTCGACTCCAACGTCAACAACCCCAATGAGAACATCGGCCAGTGGAAGGCCGGCGCGGTGAAGCCGCTCTGCGTCTTCTCGCCGGTGCGGCTGGCCAAGGGCGAGCCCGTCTTCGAAGGCAAGGGCTGGGGCGACATCCCGACCTGCAAAGAATCGGGCCTGCCGATCGAAACGTTCCAGATGCCGCGCACCGTCTGGCTGCCGGCCGACGTTCCGGCCGACGCGGTCAGGTTCTACGAAGGCGTGCTGGAGAAGGTCAGCCAGACGCCCGAGTGGAAGGAGTTCATCACCCGCACGGCGCAGACCGGCCGCTTCCTTAAGGGCAAGGAACTGACCGACTTCGTCGCCAAGGACGAGGCCGCCAACAAGAAGGTCTTCGAGGCCGAAGGCTGGGTCGCCAAGTAGGTCGCGGCAACCTCTCCGCGTCATCCCGGACAAGCGGCCGAAGGCCGCGCCGCTCCGGGATCCATCATAGAGCGCCGGCTTGGCCTTACGATGGATCCCGGAACTCCGCTTCGCTGCGTCCGGGATGACGGAGTGGTGGCGGGGCAAACCTGTAAGAGGAAATCCGCTCGATGATCACCCGCTTCCAGGCCGAAACCGCGACCGCGCTGGCGACAATGATCTTCGGCCTCGGCATCGTCTGGGGCGCGCTCGATTTCGGCATCGGCTGGGACTCGTCGGGGCCTCAACCGGGGGCCTTTCCGTTCTACACCGGCATGCTGGTGGCGCTCGCCAGCCTCGGCACCATCGTGCTGACCGCAGGCAAGCGCTTCGCCGGCGATGCATCCCTGCAGGCGGCGTTCCTCGATGGCGAAAGGGCGCGCCGCGTCGCCTCCTTCTTCCTGCCGCTGCTCGGCTTCGTCCTGCTCAGCGTCACGCTCGGCATGTATGTCGCGACCGTGGTCTATCTCGTCTTCGCGATGCGCTTCCAGGGCGGCTATGGCTGGCTCCAGACGCTGGCGACCGCCTTCGGCGCAGCCCTGGCGTTCTACTTCGCGCTGGAGAAGTTCTTCCAGATCGGCCTGCTCAAGGGGCCGCTCGAGCGGTTCCTCGGCCTGTAGACCAGAAACCCGGGACGGGCGGCGCTTCATGGATAATCTGGCCAACCTGATGCACGGCTTCTCGGTCGCGCTCACCACGCACCACATCCTGCTGATGATGGCCGGCGTCCTGCTCGGCATTCTGGTCGGCGTGCTGCCGGGGCTGGGCGCCCCCAACGGCGTCTCGCTCTTGCTGCCGCTGACCTTCTCGATGGACCCGGTCTCGGCGATCATACTCCTGACCTCGCTCTACTGGGGCGCGCTCTTCGGCGGTTCGACAACCTCGATCCTGTTCAACATTCCCGGCGAACCTTCATCGGTCGCCACGACTTTCGACGGCCATCCCATGGCCAAGCAGGGCAGGGCGACCGAGGCGCTCTCCTTCGCCTTCCTGTCGGCCGGCATCGGCGCGATGGCTGGCGTCATCCTGATCACCGTGCTCTCGGGCTGGGTCGCGAGCTTTGCGCTGCGCTTCTCCTCGCCCGAGTTTTTCGCGGTCTATTTCATCACATTCGCCAGCTTCATCGGGCTTGGCGGGACGTCTCCGCTCAAGGCGGTGGTCTCGATGGGCGTCGGTTTCGCGCTCGCCTCGGTCGGGATGGATTCGGTCTCCGGCAATATCCGCCTGACCTATGACTTCGACGTACTGCTCGGCGGCATCAGCTTCCTGATCGCGGTCATCGGCCTGTTCGGCATCGGCGAATTGCTGCTGACCATGGAAGAAGGCCTGAAGTTCGACGGCGTCCAGGCGAAAGTCCGCATCCGCGATGTGCTCAGCACCGCGGCCAAGCTGCCGCGCTACTGGCTGGCGCTGCTGCGTTCCTCGCTGATTGGCATCTGGATGGGCATCACGCCAGGCGGCCCCACAGCCGCGTCATTCATGAGCTACGCCATGGCCAAGCGGATGTCGCGCAACCCCGATAAATTCGGCAAGGGCGAGCCCGAGGGCGTGATCGCGCCCGAGACCGCCGACCATGCCGCGGGTTCGGCCGCCATGCTGCCGATGCTGGCGCTCGGCATTCCGGGCTCCGCCACGGCCGCCGTCATGATGGGCGGGCTGATGATCTGGGGCCTCAACCCCGGCCCGACGCTGTTCACCGACAGGCCAGATTTCGTCTGGGGCCTGATCGCCTCGATGTATCTCGGCAATGTCGTGGCCGTGATTGTCGTGCTTGCGACCGTACCGCTGTTCGCCTCGATCCTGCGGATCCCGTTCTCGATCGTCGGGCCGGTGATCGTGGTGATCTGCTTTATCGGGGCCTATACGGTCGGCTCGAAATCCTTCGACATCTGGATCGCGCTGGTTTTCGGCGTGGTCGGCTACGTCTTCAAGAAGCTCGATTATCCCATCGCGCCGCTGGTGCTGGCCATGGTCATCGGCGACAAGGCCGAGGACGCCTTCCGCCAGTCGATGATCTTTTCGCAAGGCTCGCTGACGATCTTCTGGTCTAACCCGCTGGTGACGACGCTGATGGCGATCGGTCTGGCGCTGCTGCTCTTCCCGCTGATTGGCGTCGCGCGCCGGGGCGTCAAAAAACTGACGACCGCCAGGGCTGCGCAGGGCTAGCGAGGCGCGCCATGATGGCTGATCTTGTGACCAATTGCGTAACGCGTTACAGTCGGCTGTCGAACGCGGAGGCGGAATCGTGGCTGCTGCAGCAGAGCGGATGCGAGACATGCGCCGGCGTAGGCGCGAGCAGGGTTTGCGCGAGGTGCGCCTGTTCCTTCCCGACATGCGCTCCGCTGAAGTCCGCGAGCGCATCGCGCGTCAATCCGCCGCCCTCGATCCCGCCGACGAGGCCGAAGCTCTCGCCTGGATCGAGTCCGTGTCGGAGTTCGACAATCCCGATCCCGCCGAGAAATGGTGAAGCGGGGCGACATCGTCATCGTTGCGGCTTCGGGCGACGACAGCAAGCCGCGACCAGCGGTTGTCGTTCAGTCCGATGGGATGCCCGCGCACCATCCGTCCGTCGTGGTCTGCCAGATGACCAGTACGATGAGCGAGGCATCCGACTTTCGCATTACGCTGGAGCCGACTGTCGCGAATGGGTTGCGCCTGACGTGCCAGATCATGGCCGACAAGCCGACGACGGTGAAGGTCGAACGCATCTCGCGGATCGTCGGCAGGTTGACCTCCGAAGAGGTCTTCCGTCTCGACCGCACTTTGGGAGCGGTTCTCGGTTTTGCCGACTGACGGTCGGCGCCCATTGATTGCAAAGGACGACAAGCCATGACCGAACCCTACGCCGGTATCCTGCCGATCGCGCCGACCATCTTCCACGAGAACGGCGACCTCGATCTCGACGGCAACCGCCGCGTCATGGACCTGATGGTCGATCAGGGCGTCGATGGCATCTGCATCCTGGCGAATTTCTCCGAGCAGTTTTTGCTGACCGACGAGGAGCGCGACCAGGTCATGCGGCTCTCGCTGGAGCAGGTCGCCGGCCGCGTCCCGGTCATCGTCACGACCTCGCATTTCTCGACGCGCATCGCCTCCCAGCGCGCCAAGGCCGCCGCCGCCGCCGGCGCGAAGATGCTGATGATGATGCCGCCCTATCATGGCGCGCTGCTCAAGGCCGATGAGCAGGTCATGATCGAGCATTTCAAGGCGGTGGGCGACGCTTGCGGCATCCCGATCATCCTGCAGGACGCGCCGCTCTCGGGCGTGACGCTGACGGTGCCCTTCATGGTGCGGCTGGCGAAGGAAGTGCCGCTCGTCCGCTACTTCAAGATCGAGGTGCCCGGCACCGCCAACAAGCTGCGCGCGCTGATCGAGGCCGGCGGCTCGGCGGTGGCCGGGCCCTTCGACGGCGAGGAGGCGATCACGCTGATGGCAGACCTCGACGCCGGCGCGACCGGCACGATGACCAGCGCGATGATCCCCGACCTGATCAAGCCGATCCTCACCGCCCACGCCGCCGGCGACCGCAAGACGGCGATGGCGCTTTACCGCGACGTGCTGCCGATCATCAATTTCGAGAACCGCCAATGCGGTCTGCGCTCGGCCAAGGCAGTGATGAAGGAGGGCGGGGTGATCAGGTCGGAAGCCGTGCGCCACCCGCTGACGCCGTTGCATCCGAAGACGCGCGAGGGACTGATCGAACTGGCGAAAGAGCTGAACCCGCTGGCGCTGCGCTGGGGGAAGTAAAGCCTTGTCCGCGTAAAGCACGAGGAACCCTTCTCCCGGATGGGAGAAGGGCAGGGATGAGGGCCGGCCGCGGATTGCGTAGGGCGCGACGGAGCCGTTTCGTCTTAATGCGGCAACGACACACCCTCATCCGCCCCTGCCGGGCCACCTTCTCCCATCCGGGAGAAGGGAAGCGAAGCGCAGCGCTCCGCCGCCCCCCGCTTATCCCTTCGACCAGACCGCAAGCTCATACCCGTCCGGGTCGGCGAAATGGAATCGCCGCCCGCCGGGAAAGTCGAACGCCGGCTTGACGATCCGTCCGCCCGCCGCCTCGATCGCCTTTTGCGTTGCCGCCAGATCGTCGGCGTAGAGGATCACAAGCGGCCCGCCGGGCTGCGGCGTCCCTTGCGTGGTGAAGCCGCCTTCCAGCCGCCCATCGGCGAAGGCGCAGTAGTCCGGCCCGTAATCGGTCATCGTCCAGCCGAAAGCGGCGGCATAGAAGGCCCGCGCGCGGCCAAGATCGGCGACGACGAACTCGATATAGTCGATGCGCTGGTCGTTGGCTGATGCGCTCATCTTCGGCTCCTTCACGTCTCGATTCTGCCAGTGAAGCCGGGTCCGTTGACCGCTTTTGGCAGCAGCGTCTCGCCGCACCGGGGGTATTCGCGGCCGGCGGCCTGTTGTAGCACCGTTGTCAGCCGCCGCGCCCCGCCGCGCAAGACGAGCGGCGGATCACGGGGACGAGACGCCGATGCCGACACCGACCGAGACGCTGCGCGATGCGCTGATCGCCGCCCGCCGCGACAAGGCCATCCTGCCCCTCGCGAGCCAGCCCGTGCCCGCTTCCGTGGCCGAGGGCTTTGCCGTGCAGGCCGCCATCGCCCACGGCCTCGACATGGCTGAAGCCGGCTGGAAGGTCGCCATTGTCGAGGGCGAGCCCGTGGCCGGGCTGATGCCTGGGCCTTATCTCGCGCCCGGCGACGTCTATGAAGGCGCGATCGGGGCGGAACTGCGCGTCGAGATCGAACTCGCCTTGCGTCTGGCGCGCGACGTGCCGATGCGCCCGGACCAGCCTTACTCCCGCGCCGAGCTGCTGGCCTGCTGCGACAAGGCCTACCTCGGCATCGAGATCGTCGAGAGCCGTCTGGCGGATTGGGTCGGCGTCGTCGCCTTCCCGCTCTGGCTCGCCGACGCCATGGGCCATGGCGGCTACATCCTCGGCCCGGAGCTCGACATCAAGGTGCTGGACGATGTGACCGGCCTGTCCTGCTTCATCTCGCTGAACGGCGTGACGCTGTACGACAAGCCGGCCGTCCACGGAAACGGCGATCCGATGACGCCGTTCCTTGCCTGGGCGAACCGCGGGACTGAGTTCATGGGCGGTCTTCGCGCCGGCCAGATCGTCACGACCGGCAGCCTTTGCGGCGGCGTGCTGTCGCCCGGAAAGGGCGAGGTCGTCACTCGGCTCGCCCCGCTCGGCACAGTATCGCTGACGTTGCGCTAGGATGAGTTGCTGCGTCCGTCGAGCGGCCCGAAGTTGAGTTTGGTGTTTCCAATCATGTTGGGAACACAGTCCGGTCTTATTCGTTGGCGTGCTGGGGTGGCGTCGGAGGGCTGATGCGGTTGAGGCGTGGGATGTCCCGCAGATGGGCGGGTGGAAGCGGCTGCGCTTTCGCGACCCTGCTGGCGTTGCAGCCCGGCCCCGCTATGGCGTTCGACCTGTCGAGCCTCGACGTCTTCGGGCTGTTCACCAGCAAGGAGAAGCCGCCCGAGGTTTCCGCTACGGCTTTGCCCTATGCGCTGAGCTTCGACCTTGGCGATGCGGCCGATGCCAAGGCGCTGACCCGCACCCTGCAGGACGCCTCGTTGCTCCATCGCCTGCGCCAGGACGCCCCGCCCGATGGCGAGACGCTGTCGCGCCGCATGGCCGCCGACCTGAATCCACTTGTCGATGCGCTCTGGTCGCAAGGCTATTACAACGCCGAGCTTCAGATCGTCGTCGACGGCGTGTCGCTGCGCGTCGGAGCCGAGCCCAACGCCGCGCTGGTGCGCGCGCTGGAAAACTATCGCAACCGCTCGGCCGTTCCGATCGCAGTCCGGGTCCAGCCCGGCCCGGTCTTCGCGCTGCGCACTATCGCGGTGGTCGAGGCTGGTGGGCAGGCGAGTCCTGCGATCTCCGATCCCGCAAAGGTCTCGCGGCTGAAATCGGGCGATCCGGCGACCTCGGCTTCGCTGCGCGCGGCACAGGCCGCGCTGGTTGACCATCTGCGCAACCAGTCGCGGCCTTTGGCGAAGATCGTCGAGCTGCGGCCCGTCGTCGATCATCCGGCGCGCAGTATGGATGTGACCTATGTCGTCGCGCCCGGTCCGGTCGCGGGCTTCGGCGACATTGCGATCGGCGAGACCGGCGACATTCCTCCTGCCGTCGTCCGCTCCTTCATTTATCTGGAGCCGGGCGATCCCTATTCGCCCAAGGAACTCGCCGACACGCGCAAGTCGATCGCGACCATCCCCGCCGTCGGCTCCGTCCGCATCCGCGAAGCCGAGGCGCTGGACGCCGCCGGCAATCTCCCGCTCTCGCTCGACGTCACCGAACGGCCCAAGCGCCTGTTCGGCTTCTCGACGCGCTATTCGACCATCGACGGCCCGGCGGTGAAGACCTATTGGGAGCACCGCAACCTGTTCGGCGGGGCCGAGCGGCTGCGGCTGGAAGGCTCGACCTTCCTCGCGCCCCGGATCGACGGCACGAAAATTCGCGAGGTCGGCGATTTCGAGCGCTCCGACATCGGCGGGCGTCTCTCGTTCAGCTTCCTGAAGCCCGCGCTCTATGGCAGCCGCTATGACTGGCTGCTCGACGGCACGGCCGTGCGCGAGCGCGTCGGCACCAGCCGCTATGGCGGCTACACCGCCCGCTACGCCAATGTCACGACCGCGATCCAGCGCCGCTTCAGCGATACGTTTTCGGTGCAGGCCGGCATCGAGGTCGAGCATGGCCAGACCAGCGATTCACTCGGCCAGGTCGATTACACGCTGGTCGGCATTCCGCTCTCGGTGAAATATGATTCGACCGACAGCCTGCTCGATCCGACGCGCGGCATCCGCGCCACGGCCTCGGTCTCGCCTTATCCGACCTTCCTCGGCTCGACGATCGGCGTCGTCCAGAGCAAGGCCTCGCTGTCTGCCTATTTCGCGCTCGACGAGGACGCGCGTTATGTGCTCGCCGGCCGGGTCGGGCTGGGCTCGATCGCCGGCGAGGGGCTTGCCGATATCCCGGCGACGCGGCGCTTCTACGCAGGCGGCGGCGGCTCGGTGCGCGGCTATGCCTACCGCACGCTTTCGCCGCTCGGCCCCGACGGCCGGCTGACAGGGGGGCGCAGCCTGTTCGAGGGCTCGGTCGAGGCCCGCATCAAGGTCACGGACACCATCGGCGTCGTGCCCTTCTTCGATGCCGGTATGGCTTTCGAATCCGCCGTGCCCGACTTCAAGGAGCGGCTGCAGATGGCGGCCGGCCTGGGCTTGCGCTATTATACCGCCATCGGCCCGATCAGGCTCGACGTCGCCGCCCCGCTCAACCCGCGCAAGGGCGACAAGCCGGTCGCGGTCTATATCAGCATCGGGCAGGCCTTCTGATGGCGCGCCGCTTCTCCATTCGCTCCGGCCTGCCGCGTCTGGCGCTGATCGCGCTCTTGCTCGCGGTCGGGCTCGTCGCCTCGGCGCGCTGGACGGGCTTTGCCCAGAACGCCCAGACCGAGCGCGGCATCCTCTCCGACCTCATCTCCAAGGCGCTCTCGACCGAGACCAGCCAGGTCTCGATCGGCGCGGTCGAGGGAGCTCTGTCCTCCGACGCCACCATCCGCGACATCGTGCTGTCGGATCGCGACGGCCCCTGGCTCAGGCTCGACCGCGCCAGGCTGATCTGGACCCGAAGCGCGCTGCTGCTGCGCCGGCTCGAGGTCAACCGCCTCGAACTCGGCAAGCTCGAAATCCTCCGCAAACCGGTGCCTCAGCCGGCCCCCGCCGGCACGGACACCGCGCCGATCCTGCCCGAGCTGCCGTTGAGGGTCGTCATCCAGGCCTTCCAGCTCGGCGAACTCGCGCTTGGCGCACCCGTGCTCGGCGAGCCGGCGCAAATCGGCGCGACCGGGCGCGCCACGCTGGGCCCGCCGACCGAGGGGCTGGACCTCACCTTTGCCGCGCGACGCATCGACCGGCCGGGCGAGTTCACCATTCGGCTCGGCTATGTGCCGCAATCATCTCGGCTCCAGCTCGCGGTCAAGGTCGCAGAGCCGGAGGGCGGGCTGATCGCGCGGCTCGCCGATCTGCCGGGCCTGCCGCCGGTGACGCTCGACCTGAATGGCGACGGCCCGCTCGACAGCTTCCGCTCCAACCTGACCTTCACCGCCGGCGAGACCATCGGCGCGCAAGGCTCCGCCAATCTTTCGCGTGCGGGCGCGGCGCGCGAACTCGCTCTGGCGCTCGACGCCCGCATCGAGGGCCTGATGCCCGCGCCCGTCGCACCCGTGTTCACCGGCTCGACCCGGCTCGACGGCGCGGTCTCCTTCGCCGACGATGGCGGCATCGGCATCCGCCAGCTCGCTCTGATCTCGACATTGGCGCGGCTCGACGTCGCCGGCCGCTACGGCCCCGACGCCACGCTCGACCTGCGCGTCACGGCCGCGGCGCGGCCCAATGACGGCGGCAAGACCGTCGCGTCGGGCGCCGAGATCGGCAAGCTCGTCTTCGATGCGACGATCCAGGGGCCGGCCGCCGGCCCGCGCATCGTCGCATCGCTCGACGCGGAGGACGCTAACCTGCCGCTCGGCCGGCTCGGCAAGCTCGGGCTGAACTTCACCGCAACGCCGACCGGCAAGATCGGCGAGCCCGGCAGCCGGATTGCGCTGGTCTCGGACGGTCTCGCGACCGGCATCGCGCTGTCCGACCCCGCCCAGGCGCAGGCCGTCGGCGAACGCGTCGCCTTCACGATGCGCGGCACGGCCAATGACGACGGCACGGCCGATTTCGAAGCGCTGACGCTCGGCATGACCGGGCTGGCGCTCGACTATCGCGGCAAGCTCGGCCAGGCCCGCATCCTCGGCCGGCTTGGCGCGACACTGCCCGATCTCGCGCGGCTCAGCGGGATTGCGGGCAGGGCGCTGTCTGGCCGGGCCGAGATCGCCGCCGATCTCGACGCGACGCCGAAGAGCAACGCTTATGGCGCAAGCCTGACCGGAAGGACCGAGGCGCTGGCGACAGGCGAGCCGGCGCTGGACCGGCTTCTGGCCGGCGAACTGACACTGGCCGGAAGCGTCGGTGCGCTGGCGGGCGACGTCACCTTCACCGGCCTGCGCGTGGCGGGCCGCCATGTCGCCTTCACCGCCGATGGTGGGGTGGGGCAGGCCAGCTCCGATCTGCGCCTCGCGGTGACGCTGCCCGACATGAAGCGCGCCGATCCGCGGCTCTCGGGGCGCGGCGAGATGACGGCGCGGATCACCGGTCCGCAGGCGAAGCTCGACATGGCGGCCAGTCTCGCCGTGACGAACGCCTCGGCGCTCGGCCGCCCGATCCCGCGCCTCGCCATCGATGCGACGATCCGCGATCTGCAGGGCGCGCTCGACACCCGTGCGACGCTGGAGGGCGAGATCGACGCCAAGCCGGCGCGCGGCGTGGTCGCGCTCGCGCGCCTGCCCGGCGACGGCTGGAATCTTTCAGGGCTGGACCTCGCAATCGGTTCCGTCAGGCTGAACGGCGCGCTGACGCTGGATCAGGCGAGCCGCGCCGCCGGCCGGCTCGTGCTGGCCGCCCGCAATCTCGACGATCTCTCGGCGCTGGCGCTGACCAGGCTCGGCGGGCAGCTCGACGCCGATCTCGGCTTTGCCATCGTCGAAGGCCGCCAGAACCTCGATGTGACCGCGAAGGGCGCAAAGCTCGCTGCGCCGTCGGTCACGATCGACCGGCTCGACGCGAGGGTGAATGCCGCCGACATCTTCGGCCGCCCGGTGGTGGATGCCGGCATCGCGATCGACCGCGCCGTGCTGGCGGGAGAGCCCGTCACCGCGATCCGGCTCGATTCGAAGGGAAGCCCGCAAGGCAGCGACCTGACGCTCGGCGCCAATGCGCGCGGTTTTGCGCTGACCAGCGCCGGCCGCCTCGTCCCGGCCGAGCCGTTGCGGCTCGAACTGGCGAGCTTCAACGCCAGCCGCGACGGCCGCCGCATGGCGCTCGCCAATCCGGCTACGATCAGCTTCCCCGCTGGCGGCGTCGCCATCGCCGGCCTTGCCCTGTCGATCGACGGCGGCCGCCTGACCCTCGACGGCCGCGCCGGCGACACGCTCGACATGAAACTGGCCGCGACCGACGTGCCGCTCTCGGCCGCCCGCATCGTCGCGCCGAAACTCGATCTCGCCGGCACGCTGAATGCGCAGGCGCAGGTCACCGGCCGCCCCGAGGCCCTGTCGGGACCATGGAGCCTGCGCATTGCGCGGCTCGCCACGCCGGAAACCCGGCGGGCCGGCCTGCCGCCGATCGAGATCACCGGCTCCGGCCAGTTCAGCGGAAACCGCACCAGCGTCATCGCCTCGCTCGCGGCCGGCCGCTTCGTAAGCCTCACGGCTCGTGGCACGGCCCCGCTCTCCGCGACGGGGCCGCTCGACCTGACGGCGCAAGGGCGCCTCGACGCCGCGCTCGCCAATACGATGATCGCAGCGAGGGGCCAGCGCCTGACCGGCGCGGTCGCCGTCGATGTCGCCGCCGCCGGCACGGCCGCCGCGCCGCGCCTGAGCGGAACGGCGACGCTCTCCGGCGGCTCCTTCACCGATGCGCTGCAGGGCTTGCGCCTGACCGGCATCGAAGCCCGCCTCGCCGCGCGCGGCGACGCCGTCGCGATCGAGCGGGCGACCGCCAGCACCGCCAATGGCGGCACGCTCTCGGCCAGCGGTCAGGTCAGGCTCGATCCGGCTGCCGGTTTCCCGGGCACGATCGCGCTGCGCGGCAACCGCGCCCAGCTCGTCTCCAACGGCATCGTCACCGCCATCGCCGATCTCAACCTGTCGCTGGCAGGACCGCTGGCCCAGCGCCCGCGCATCGAGGGACGCGTCGATGTTGTCTCGCTCGAGGTGACGGTGCCGGACCGGCTGCCTGGAAGCCTCCGCCCTGTCGACGGCATCAGGCATGTCCGCCCGACGGGGACAGCGGCCGCGCGGCTTGCCGCCCAGCGCAAGGCGCAGGGTCCGGCGCGCCGGGGCGTCCGGCCAGCGCCTGCTTTCGACGCCGCGCTGGCGCTGACGGTGTCTGCGCCCAGCCGCGTCTTTATAAGAGGCCGGGGCATCGACGCCGAACTCGGCGGCGAGCTGCGGGTCGCGGGAACCTCGGCCGCGCCGGCTCTTTCGGGTGGCTTCGACCTGCGGCGCGGCCGTCTGAACATCGCGAGCCAGCGGCTTGATTTCAGCCGCGGCCGCATCAGCTTCGCCGGCGGCACGATTCCTGAGCTAGATTTCGTCGCCGAGACCCGCGCGGCGGACGTCACCGCCAGAATCATCGTCACCGGCCCGGCCGACCAGCCGAGCTTCGCCTTCGGCTCCTCGCCCGATCTGCCGCAGGACGAGGTTCTGTCGCGAATCCTGTTCGCGCGCGCCTCGGGTTCGCTTTCTCCCTTCCAGGCGCTGCAACTGGCGCAGACGGCGGCGCAGTTCGCCGGCGGCGGCGGCGATGATTCGTTCGAACGCCTGCGCAAATCGCTCGGCGTCGACAATCTCGACATCCAGGTCGGCGCGGGCGGCCCGACAGTCGGCGTCTCGCGCGCGATCAGCGACAACGTCTCGATCGGCCTGAAAGCCGGCGCGCGGCCGCAGGACAGCGGCATTTCGGTCAATATCGACCTGACCCGCCGACTCAAACTGCAGGCCGAGACCAATGCCGATGGCGGCGCGGCCGTCGGCATCGGGGCCGAGTGGGAATACTGATCCGGTTTCCGGCGGCAAGATTTTCAGCGGCAAGAATCGATGCCTGACCGGCGGACGCCGCCGGAACCGATTCTGCCGTCTTGTCCGCCGATTCCGGCCCGATCCGGCGATCCTGGTTAAGGGGTGGTAAAAATCGCCGGTCAAAGCGTGGCGCGCCTGCAACACCGGGTTCCAAAGCACCCCCCGGGGGCTCTCGCCGGCGTGATCGAGGTTGATCGGACCCCCGGCATTCGTATGGTGATCCTGCGTCGGGACATTCCCGGTCGCTGTTTTTCGTCTTCGCCTCTGAATGGTTCAGGGACGTGGGCGAAAGGCCGGGAAGAGGCGAGTTCTTCGGT
>Ga0209902_100891_pt1 | contig 21079 bp, 19 predicted proteins | sample FECB27metaG_FD_188304 | JGI IMG/M metagenome (GOLD analysis project Ga0209902, IMG submission 188304) | Cyanobacterial communities from the Joint Genome Institute, California, USA - FECB-27 (SPAdes) (version 2) | ecosystem: Environmental > Aquatic > Thermal springs > Hot (42-90C) > Microbial mats...
CCGCGCCCCCTCCGGCCGGCTTTGCCGGCCACCTCCCCCACGAGGGGGGAGGCGTGGTCCCCTCAACGCGCGAGGGCAAGCACCCCCCTCAGCCGCCGGCGAAGCGGATGCCTTCGCGGACCTGGCCGATCGCCTGGCTGGTCAGGTCGAGCGCCCGGGCCCGGTGCCCGCCCTTGCCCTGCGAGGCCTTCTGCAGGTAGCGGCGCGCGTCTTCCAGGGCGGCGAGCGCATTGCGCATGTTCGGCTGGTCGGCGTCGGCCTCGGTGGTCGAGGCGGCAAGGGCGGCGATGCCGACCGAGAGGGCGGCGGCCGACGCAAAGGCGTCACGGCGGGTCACGGTATCCGTCATTCGTCTCTTTCCCTTGCTCTCGGGCCCGTCGCGCGGGCCGCTTCCGTCTCCGGGGGTGGTCCGAGCTCTCAGCCTTCGGCGAAGCGGATGCCTTCGCGGACTTCGCCGATCGCCTGGCTCGTCAGCTCGAGGGCCTTGGCGCGATGGCCGCCCTTGCCGGTGTTCGCCTGCTGCAGGTAGCGGCGCGCGTCCTCCAGCGAGGCCAGCGCGTTGCGCATGTTCGCCTGGTCGGCGAGGGCCTCGCCGGGGGCCGCGGCGACGGCGGCGACGCCGACGGCGAGGGCGGCGGCGGTCGCGAAGGCGTCGCGGCGGGTGACAGTGTCGGTCATCGTTGCGGTCCCGTGCTGTGGTCGTGCCCGTCTGGCGGGCGTGTTCCGTTCTATCGCACGGCTCGGTGACATCCCTGTCGACTAGCCGCCGGCGATGGCCGCCGCGCCGGAGCGTTGGCGATCTCGGTCAGTTTGGGGGAGTTCGGCGATCCGGACAAGCGTGCGGCCCGGCGCGGCACCGGCTGTTCCGGAGAGCGGCAGCCGAACCCTCTCAAAGATAGGTCGAGCGCTCCAGCGGCGTGATCTCGGCCTGGAACGCCGCCATCTCCGCCGCCTTCACCGCGGAAAACAGCGAGCGGTACTCGACGCCGAAGGTGCGGCGGACGAAGTCCGAGCGCTCGAACAGGCGGATCGCCTCGCCCATCGTCGAGGGCAGCGGCGGGGCCGGCTCGTCATAGGCGTTGCGGTCGGTCGGCGGCGGCGGCGTCAGCCCGCGCTCGATGCCCTCCAGCATCCCGCCCAGCACCGCGGCGAGCACCAGGTAGGGGTTGGCGTCGGTGCCGGCGATGCGGTGCTCGAGCCGGCGCGCCTCCGGCGGCGAGGCCGGCACGCGGACCGCCACCGAGCGGTTGTTGTGGCCCCAGGCAGCGCGCGTCGGCGCGTAGGAGCCCGGCTGCAGGCGGCGGAAGCCGTTCCAGGTCGGCACGAACAACAGGGTCGTCGCCGCCATCGTCTCGATCAGCCCGGCGATCGCCGCCTCGAGCATCGGCTCGCCTGTGCCCGGGCGGGCGAAGACGTTCTCGCCGCTGCCGTCGACGAGGCTCGCGTGGACGTGCATGCCGTTGCCGGCCCAGCCCATGAAGGGCTTCGCCATGAAGCTCGCCTTCAGGCCGTGCACGGCCGCCGTCTCGGCGATCAGCCGCTTCAGCAGCACGACGTCGTCGGCCGCCGCCAGCGCGTCGCCGCGGTGCTTGAGGTTGACCTCGAACTGCCCGGGCGCCGCCTCCTTGACGATGGTGTCGATCGGCAGGCCCTGCGCCTTGGCGTGGGCGCGGATGTCGCCGAACAGCCGGCTGTGGGCGGACAGGTCCGACAGTGCCAGGACGTTGGTGCGCTCCGGCCCGTTCGGCTCGGCCCGCACCGGCGCCGGCGAGCCGGTGACGTGGGCGGGAGCCGCCGGGTCGAGCAGGTAGAACTCGAGCTCGAAGGCGCAGACGGCCGCCAGCCCCACGCCGGCGAGGCGCTCGACGACGGCTTCGAGCCGCGTGCGCGGGTCGCCGTGGAAGGGCACGCCGCGCTCGGTGTGCATGGTGAGAACCGCCTGCGCCGTCGGATGCGCCGCCCACGGCACCGGCTTCAGCGTGCCCGGCACGGCGCGGCAGAAGCCGTCGCGGTCGCCGGTGTCGACGTGGAGCCCGGTCTCCATCACCTCGCGGCCCCAGACGTCGATGCCGAACACCGAGAGCGGGAAGTTCACCCCCGCCCCGAACGCCTTCGCCAGCGTCGCCGTCGGCGCCCACTTGCCGCGCAGCACGCCGCAGGTGTCGGTGATCAGGAGCTCGACGGTCTCGGTCTCGGGGTGGGCCGCGAGGAAGCGCTCGACCTCGCCGGCGGCGGGGGAGGCGACGGCTCGGGACTTCGCGGCGGTGTCGGTTTCACCGGATGGCATGATGGTCTGGGCGGCCTCCGCAGCCACGCGGCCGGGCGGCGGCGCTGGTGCGAGTGTAGCCGCAGCCGCACCGGTTGCGCCAGACGGGGCGGGCGGCGTCGCGCCGGGGCTGCAGCCCGAGGCTCCCCTCGATCGCCGAGAGCGCGCCCTCGGCCCGCCCGTTGCCCGGCTCAGTCCCTCGGCGTCTCGTGGCCGCGCAGTGGCAGCTCCGGGATCGTCGCCATGAACACGCACGCCGCCAGCGCGCCGGCCGCGGCGGCGAGGAAGACGCTGCGGAAGGCCGGCGCCACGTCGGCGCCGCCGTGGGTGCCGGCGAAGATGATGTCCTGGATCGACTGGCCGTCGGCGGCCTCCGCGACCGCGAGGAAGATCGCCCCGAACGCCGGCACCACCAGCGCGCCGCCGAGCGAGCGGGCGAAGTTGAGGATGCCGGTGGCGGTGCCCATCTGGTGCGCCGGCACGGCGTTCTGCACCGACACGGTGGAGATCGGGTAGATGACGCCGAGGCCGCAGCCGAGCACGCCGATCGCCACCTGCATCTGCCAGACGCCGAGCGGCGGCACGAAGGCGAGCAGCAGCGCCATCGCCGCCGCCACTGCCAGGCCGACGATCGCCGTCAGCTTGTAGCGGCCGGTGCGCCCCATGATGCGGCCGGCGATCTGCGCGCCGGTGACGGTGCCGGCCATGTTGGCGATCAGCGCGAGGCCGGACTCCGCCGCCGTGAAGCCGTACACCGCCTCGAAATAGAGCGGCAGGTAGACCGACAGCGCCACCATCGTGCCGACGGCGCACAGCACCGCCGCGACGCCGGTGGAGACGATGCGGTTGGCGAGCAGGCTGAGCGGCACGAGCGGCTCGGCCGCCCGGATCAGCCGGGTGGCGAACGCCGCCCACAGCACCGCGGAGGCCGCAATCAGCCCGAGGATCTCCACCGACGCCCACGGATACTCGATGCCGCCCCAGCTCAAGGCCAGCATCAGCGACAGCGTCGCGGCGAGCATCAGCAGCGCGCCCAGATAGTCGATCGCGTGCGGCCGGTGGTTGGCCGGGATCAGCTTCAGGACGCGGTTGGTGAGAAGCAGCGCGACGAGGCCGAGCGGCAGGTTGATCCAGAAGATGTACGACCAGTGCAGGTGCTCGGCGAGGACGCCGCCGAGCGCCGGGCCGGCGATCGAGGCGGTCATGAACACGGCGGCGAAATAGGCCATGTAGCGGGCCCGCTCGCGCGGCGGGATGATGTCGGCGACGATCGTCTGGCCGAGGGAGATCAGTCCGCCGCCGCCGACCCCCTGCAGGGCGCGCGCGACGATCAGCACGTTGATGTCGGTCGCCAGCGCGCACGCCACCGAGCCGACGAGGAAGATGCCGATGGCGATCAACAGGATGACGCGGCGGCCGTGGATGTCGCTGAGCTTGCCGTAGATCGGCGTCACCGCCGTCGAGGTGAGCAGATAGGCGGTGACCACCCAGGTGATGTTCTCGAGCGAGCTGAGCTCGCGGCCGATGGTGGGCAGGGCGGTGACGACGATCGTCTGGTCGAGGGCGCCGAGCAGCATCGCGAGGATCACGCCGGCGAGCACAAGCCGGATCTGTCCGTGGGTGAGGCGCGGCGCCTCGGCGCCGACGGCCCGCGTCGCGCCGGACGGCCCGGCGACCACGGTTGCCGCGGCGCCGGGGGCGGCGGCGAGCCCGGAGGCCGCGTCGGGAATGGGGGGACGGACGGGCTGATCCATCGCAAGACACTCGCGTGCGGCCGGAAGACGGGCGGGATTGACCGAACGGTTCGGTCAATCTAGATTTTCCTAGTCCCGGGCATGCGCGGGGTCAAGGGGGCCCGAGGGCGGGGGAGCGTCGGAGATGGCGACAGCAGCGACGGCGGGCGCGCCAGGCTCCCGGGATGACGCGGTCTCCCGGAGCGCAGCAAACGCTCGGGCCGAAGCCGGGTTCCCGGGCGATGCGGTCCCTGCGGGCGAGGCGGCCCCTGCGGGCGCCGGGAGCGCTGCAGCCGCGGCCTCCCACGCCGCCGCCGATCCCGGCGGCCTCGCCGCCGACCCTCTCTCCGCCGATCCTCCCACCCCCGCCGATCCCGCCGCCGCGGGCACCGACCCGGCCAAACGCCGGCAGATCCTCGAGGGCGCCCACCGCGTCTTCATGGAGCTCGGCTTCGACGCCGCCGCGATGGGGGCGATCGCGCGCGCGGCCGGCGTCTCGAAGGGCACGCTCTACGTCTATTTCGACAGTAAGGAGGCGCTGTTTGCGGCGATGATCGCCGACGAGCGGGCGCGCCTGAAGGGCCACCTCGACCTCGACGCCGACGATCCCGACGTCGCCGAAAGCCTCCGGCGCGCCGGCCGCAGGCTCGTCGCCTTCATCGTCCGCCCCGCGAACATCCGCGCGGTCCGGACCGTGATGGGCATCTCCGAGCGCATCCCGGCGGTCGGCCGCGCCTTCTACGAGGACGGCCCCGGCCGCGGCGTGGAAAAGTTCACCCGCTTCATCGAGGCGCACGTCCGCGCCGGCCGCCTCACTGCGCCCGACCCGCGCCTCGCCGCGACGCAGCTGCAGATGCTGCTGCAGGCCGGCCTCGTCAACGAGCTCCTCTACGACGTCCGCGAGCCCCCCGGCGAGGCCGAGATCGCCGCCCACGTCGACGAGGCGGTGGCGACCTTCCTCGCCCGCTACGCCCCCCGCTGAGGCGCCCCGCCCGAGAGGCCACCCGAGCCACCACCCGAGCCACCGCCGCCGCGGAAGCGCCCGCACGCGCCCCCCGGCCGCCGCCGCCCCTCACATCCTCTCCCCCGGAAGCCCGCTCGCCTGGCGCACCCAGTCGGCGAACTGCCCCTCGTCGAAGCCGTCCTCGCGGATGTCGAGATAGCGCACGTCCGCCTGCTTCGACGGCCCCGGCGGCGGCGGCACGAGCCGCGCGCCGCGGAAGAACGACACCTTCACGTAGGCGTTGAAGCAGTGCAGCCCGAGGAACCAGCCGTTCCCCTCGACGCCATAGAGCGGCGAGTTCCACTTCACCGCCTTCGCCACCCCCGGCACGGTGGCGGTGACGATCTGGTCGATCTGCCGGCCGATGGCGCTCTTCCAGCCCGGCATGGCGGCGATGTAGGCCTGCACCGGCCCGTCGCCATATCCTTTCGGGATCTGCGGATTGCCGCCCGACAGCAGCACCGGCCCGCCGGAAGTCGGAGCCTCCCCCGCGCGCGCCTTGCCCGCGAGGGCCTCCCCCGAGCGCGCCTTGCCCGGGCGCGCCTTGCCCTCCGGCGCGCCGCCCGAAGCCCCCGCCTTGCCCCCGCCCTCGCGCGTCACGGCGTGCGCGCCAGCAGCGCCTCGAGGTTGCCGAGGAAGCGCGGCCAGCCGGCACGCGCCCCTTCGAGGAAGGGCGTCTGGTTCGGCCGGAAGCCCGTCTGCTCCATCTTGAGCCGCGTGCCGCCGGCGGTCGGCGTGAGCGTGAAGGTGACGACGCTTTTCAGCGAATAGGCGTCCCACGTGTAGGCGAGCCGGCGCTCCGGCTCGACGACCCGCACCTCGCAGTCGACGGTGCCCCAGTCGGCCCGGAACTGGAAGCGCGTGCCGACGACGGGGGCAAACGCGCTCTCCATCAGCCACTCCGCCATCAGCTGCGGCGTCGTCAGCGCCCGCCAGAGCTTTTCCGGCGGGTGGGCGAACTCCCGCTCGACGACGACCGCCACCGTCTCGCCCTCTTGCCCGAAAGACGGCGCCTCGGACGGGGCCTCGGCCCGGGCGGACGGGGCGTCGGACAGGGGGGCTGCAGGGGAGGCAGCGGTGCGGGCAGGGGGGCGTGCGCTCACGGGTCCATCCTTTCGAGCAGGGTGTCGAGACGGTCGAAGCGGGCCTGCCAGAAGGCTGCCATGGTGGCGGCCCAGTCGGTGAGGGGGGCGAGCGCTGCGGGCTCGGCGCGGTAGTGGATCTGCCGCCCGGACGGCCGGTCGGCCACCAGCCCCGCCTGCTTGAGCACGGCGAGATGCTTCGACACCGCCGGCTGCGACACCCCGGCGCCCGCCGTCAGCGCCCCGACGGTGAGCTCCCCGTCCCGGCACAACCGCTCGAACAACCCGCGCCGCGTCGGATCCGCCAGCGATCGGAAGACGGCGTCCTGAGTCTGCATCGCCTGTAACCCATCACCCTTCGGCTATGGGATAGATGCATAGCCGATCGGTTATGGATTGTCGAGGGGGGCTTCCGTGCACTAAAAGCAAACCTTACTAGGTGCATCTCTGAACGCAGGGCATCGGCCGGCTTGCAGTCGGTCTGGTTCCGGAAAGAGAGCGGAGATAGCCGAAATTCGGCATCCGACAGTATTTCTTCCATCATCGCAAAAAGGCGGTTGCCCGACACCCGATATTCGGACGAATCATTTCTGAATACAAATGCGATGAATTGGCGCGGTCGCTTTAAAAATGTTAAATCTGAACTGTCTAATTTCATAGTATACGTTCAAGGGACGCGTACAACCATCGTTAATACGCGCGGCAGGCTGGCGCTATGCGAGTACTCAGCCTCCCACTTTGCACTGTCGACGTCGACCGTGCCCTCCTTCAGGTAGACGACGAAGAGAAGGAAGCCGACGTTCCCGTTTCGCTTATAAAACTTTCGCAATCCATCAAGCGTCTTTACAACCGCGGCTTTCGACCCATTACAATCAATGAACTTCATTTCAATGATGAGCTTTCCGTCAAATAGGCTAAAGTCTGATATCTTTCTCTGTCCATCGAAATAGATCGCGATCTCCTCGCGCCCCAATTCGGGAAGCCATGGCTTTACGACTGAGTAAAATAAATTCTGACAGTCATACTCGTCCTGCAGATTTACAGTCCAACCAGCCTTTGCCTGCCCGTGCTGACCCAATTGGTTCGGAGCAACAATCATCCGCCTGGCGACTTCGCCAATCATCATCGCGCTCTTGTCGAGACTGTCTCCAATATAGGGTCGCGTAGGGAGGCCAAGCGCTTCCACGGCCTGGCTTTTCATGATCCAAGCTTGGTCGGTCAGGGCGGCTCCAGGGAGCACGGTTGCGAAGAAGTCGACTCCTTCTGCCACTTCAAACACCCAGCTTCCATTCTCCCCGAACGCGAAGTCCGTAAATCCTCCAACACGCGTCCAAAGGAGAATCGCGTCAAGCTTCTCCACGAGTTCGCCAAACGTGGTGGCAAAAACGTAGCTGTCATTGGCACAACTCACCGCTCTTGCATCAGTACAAAGAAAAAAGTCGAGCGCACTACATCGAGACGTGGCGAAATCGCGCAGATCGCTACTCTTCGTTTTAGCGCTTGGGGCTATGCGGATAATTAGGTCGCAGTCCGACCGATGACTTCCGGTACGATAGGCCCGTGAGCCAAAAAGATAAATCTCCTCAATTTCGCGCTCTGTTTTCACCAAATCATCAAGCAATAACTTCATGTCAACCTTGCTGGTTTTTCGTCTTGTCATCATTTCGTCTCCAAAAGTAGATGTTATATTCTGAGTAAGCGAGCATTGAGCGAGTATGAAATTCGCAATGCATAACAACTCCGGGGCCGTGCTTTGCCTGTCCGCTTCGTAGCGCGAAAGTCGTGCAAGCTGACCCTAGAACGCACCAAGGGTGCGGTCAGCGGCTGCTACTTGCGCAAGAGTCCGTTTAGGTGCTTGAACGCCGCCTCGAATCGGTCCTTCGTCTCGTTCGGCACCTTCGGCCAAAGCGTAGCTAGCTGCTCGGTGAAGTAGCGCGCGGGCCTGTAGTGGCCGAACGATCCAGACTTCATGGGGTTGTCAGCGAGCCAAGCGTCGATCGCCCGGAGCGTCCGCGGTACATTCTGGTTAAGCTTTGCAAGCGTTATCTTCGACGCAAGCTGCTTGGCGTACTCGCCGTTGACCAGTTCTAGGTAGAATGACCGATCAAACATGTCCTCCACATCAGCTTCAACAGTGCCAGTGAAGTCAGCGTAGGTTGACACCTGTTTCTTGGTGAGTAGATTCTTTTTGTATAAGTCTTCAATTATTTGCTTGTCGCTGTTTTGAATATCCAGCAGTGTGGCCACGTTGATTCCCTTCTGCGAACCGAGGAGTGCCACGAACGTTGGCACCTTCCCGCTGCCGCCGACGGGCGTGATGACCCATTGCTCGGACAACCCCTCGCGGCCCTCGCGCTCCATCTGGGCCGCTACCGCCCGTAGGTAGAGCATGTCAGCGACGCCCTCGACGACGAGCGAGTTTGGCCCGATGAAAAGCGTCTGCTGGATTTCGTAGCCGAGAGCACCCTGCAAGGGGAACAAACTGTCGTCGGTGGCGTCAAACACATTGGCCAGTACCTTGGTGCCGTCTTCCTCCTTGGTAAGGGCCTCGGTGGCATCGATACCCAAATCCTGCACGATGCGGACCCGCTCGAACTTGGTCGGGTCGATCATGAACGGTGAGTGCGTAGTGTACAGGAGCTGGTGGCCCGACAACTCGGCGTCGAAGTAGCGTAGCAAGTCAGCCTGCGCGCGACCGTGCAGCGACAGCCCGGGTTCGTCCAGCAGCAAAATGACGTTTTGCCCCTGGCGTTTCACGTCCTCGTACCATGCAAGAAATGAGAAGAACCACACGAATCCCCGCGAGCGGTTGCTCAACGGCGTGGTAGCCCAGTGCACGGAGTCGTACACCTCGCCCCACACGTTGACCCCCTGCTTCATTCCCTCTGGATCTCCAGCTTTGGCGTCTCGGACGTCGAAGCGCATCTGTATGTGTCTGTTCTGAGACCAGTACTTGACGATACGCTGTGTCAAATGGTTGCCGGCACCTTGCAGCTTGTTCTTCAATTCCACCGTGTTGTTGTTAGCCACGAGCTTGCGGTGGTCGAGACGCGCGAGGTTTATGAGGCCGATGAGCGGGTAGTCCGAGTCAAGGAGCTTGTCGCTGTCTTCGCGCGCGATGAGGGCATCGAGGTTGGCCTGCCCCTCCAACTGGTAGTACTCATCGAAGTACAGAAATCTGGGCGCGCGAGGCCAAATAAGGGTATTGAAGACATAGTGGCTAAGATCTTTCTCGCGGACCTTAGCCACAAGCTTCTTTACGGGATTAACAGCATCCGTCGCCTCCACTCCATCTAGCGCGGTTGCGAAGTCCTGCCAAGTCGCCGCGGCTCCCAAGGCTGCGCGAAGATCATCTGAAAGCGCTGGGTTCTTGGCGAGGTGCTGACGGGCGGCTGCGTTCTCGCATGACAACGTGTAGCGGCTGTTCGCCGTCCCGTAGTGGGTCGTCCGCTTGAATGTCGTACTCTTGAGTACCTTGGGACCGAACACGTCTTCGACGGCCAACAGGTCGGCTTTGTCGAGTTCGTAGGTACACTCGACTACCTCGGCTTCCTCACGTTCACCGTTCTCTACGGCGAAGCGGTAGTCCTCAACCTCGCGCTTTGGGTAGTCGTAGGTCTCGTCAAAAACAGCATCGGCCTTGCGGATCGGGTTTGTGCGGTAGAGCGCGGTGAGGACCGTGGTCTTTCCCGCCTCGTTTTTGCCCACGAAGCAGGTAGTTTGGTTATCAACCTCTATCGGTCCGCTGTCCCAGATGCTGCGGAACTCACGGACTCGGTACTGCTTCAATTTCATCTCAAGCCCACCCTGTTACTTCGTTGCGCGGCGATCATACGCGCTTCCATTAAGGAGCAGACATCGAACAGCAAGATTTACATACTTCTGTTGCTTTTTCAGATATGCGGAGTAAAAGCAAGGAAACCAGCGCTAAAACAGACAACATAAGGTTGTATTGGTTGGCGGTCCGCGGCCGTCGGCGGGCCCTACAACTCAAAGAACTCCCGTTCCCTGTAGAGAGCTTCTAGCACTGAAACGCAAACATGCAGTACATCGTGCCTCTTGCCGTCTGGTGTCGCAACCACGACTGTCTCGCATGCATCCGAGTGCGTCGCACCATCGGAGTAGTAAGAGCCATCGCTGAACGCCGCCCCCTTTCCTCTGACCAAGTGCTCAGCGCGCAACCCCACCAGTTCGGGCTTCGGATGACGTGTAAGCTCTACATGCTTGCCCGCGTTGGCAATTGCCCGGATCGTGTGGAAGGCTGGGACCTTCGCCGCTATCTCCTCCGCGACGTCATGCGGCTTTCCGCCTCGGACGTGCGCCACCACGTCGGCAAAGTGGTACAGAACGATGCAGGTAGAAATGGCGAGGTCGTAGGCGGTCGGCTCCGCCTCGAGGCGACGACAGAGCGGTGCCGCTAGTTCGTCCATGTACACTTGAGGGTCTGAGAAGGCCATGGCTGAAGCATACTCGGACCCGACCGATTATTCCATCGGGCAGCATTACCGGCGTTCCAGTCCCATTAGACATGCTGTCCGCTTTCAGGAGCGCGGCGCGGTCACCCTTATGACCGAGAAGGGGGCGCAAAGCGGTCTTTCGCAAGGGTGTGTCGGGAAGGCCGCTTTGGGTCAGTAGCGGGCGTCATTGGGTGTACCCATCTCTGAACGCTCCCCCTCACCCCGCCAGCCGCCGGAACGCCGCCTCCACCGTCGCCGTGATCGTGGCTTCGCGGTTCTCGCGCTCGGAGGGGAAGGGGAAGTGGCCGGCGAGCACGAGGGTGGCGAGGCCGTGGATGGTGGCCCAGGTCAGCGCCACGTCGAGGCGCGTCTCGGGGTGGGCGAGCGGGTCCGACGTGGCGCGGAGCTCCGCGACGAGGCCGACCAGCTGCTCGAACGCGGCGGAGGCCGCCGTGCAGAGGGCCTCGTCGCTGTGGTCGAGCACGGCGTGGCGGAACATCAGGGCAAAGTGCTGCGGGTTTTCGCGGGCAAAGCGCATGTAGCCCTTCGCCGCCGCGGCGTAGCGGGCGGTGCGCTCGTCGGGGGCGGCGGCGATCTCGGCGGCGATCGCGTCGTGCAGGCGCGCGAAGCCGGTCGCCGCCATCGCGGTGAGGAGCCCGGTGACGTCGCCGAAGTGGTGGGCGGGGGCGGCGTGGGAGACGCCGGCGCGCCTGGCGCATTCCCGCAGCGTGAACCCCTCGAGCCCGCGCTCGGCCAGCACCACCTCGGCGGCGGCGAGCAGCTGCGTGCGCAGGTCGCCGTGGTGATAGTGAAAAGGCCGCCGCGGCTTCGGCCCGGCCGGGGGAGGGGCCTCGGGGGCGGCGGCCGGGGGCGCGCTGGTCTGGTCGGCGGACCTCTCGTCGGGTTCGGGCACGGTCGCGGACCTCGTCGGGCAGGGGGCGAAAGGGAGAGCAGGCGCAGGGCAGGGGGGCGAAGGCGTCGGGGGCGAAGGGACGTCGGACGAAAGGGCGGCAGGCGAAGGGGCATCGGGCTTGGCGAAGCCGTCGCTTGCGGGGGCGGCATCGTCGAGCGCTATCCTGACGGCGTCAACATCGACGGTGACGGCGGCCGATCAGGGGGTGGAATCTTCAGCGTTCGCAACGGGATGGCGCGCCGGAGGGAGGCGTGGCTGCGGGGCCGTCGGTCGCCGCACCGTGCACGATGGTCATCTTGACAGTGCAAAAATAGCCCGTGCCGACGCCCCGTGCCACGGCGGAAAGGCGTGGTGGTTCAGGGGGATGGCGCGATCGCGACCGGCAGGGTGACGGCACCGTCCCCGTCATGACCGCGCTCGACGGGTATCTTGACAGCAGCAAGATAACGGCGCCATCCTGCATCTAGACACCGTCAAGACCGGACCGTCCGCCTCGCCGGATGGTCCGCGAGAGCGGGCCGCCCGTATCACCGGACGGTCCGCGACACCGAGCCGCCCGCATCCCCGGGCGCTCGCCGAGACCGAGGCTCGCCCATGCCGTCGCCGTCGCCCGATCCCTCCCTCGCCGCCCTCTCAGGCCCGCCGCCGGACGCCGCGGCCTTGCTGGAATCCCCGGTTTTGCTGGACGCGCTGGTGCCGCTCGACACCTGGTTCTCGCTCGCCGGCACGCTCGCGATGGCCGGCTGGGTGCTGCTGGTGGTCTTTCCGAGGAGCCCGCTCGTCACCGACTGGCTGGTCGGGCTCGGCATTCCCGCCGTGATCGGCGTGCTCTATGCCGGGCTGATCCTCGCCTTCTGGGCCGGCAGTCCCGGCGGCTTCGGCTCGCTGGACGAGGTGGCGGCGCTGTTTACCGTCCGCGGGCTCCTGCTCGCCGGCTGGGTGCACTATCTCGCCTTCGACCTCTTCGTCGGCGCCTGGGAGGTGAGAACGGCGCGGGCGGAGGCGATCCCCCATCTCCTCGTCGTGCCCTGCCTGTTGATGACCTTCCTGTTCGGCCCCGTCGGCCTGTTGATGTTCCTCACCCTCCGCTTCCTCCGCGGCCTGTCGCGGCGCACCGTGGGAGCCCCGGCATGACCGCCCCGTCCGCCTCCACCCTCGCCGACGCCGGCCCCGCGAGGTCGGCGGGAGGGATGAATTTCGCTGCCATGTCCGAGGCTTCCGGGCCGCTCGCGCTCGTCGCCGCGGCGGTCCGGCGGGAGCGGGCGCTCGTGGTCGCGACGCTCGCGATCCTGGCCTTGGCGCTGCCGACCATCGTCGCGCTTTTGGTGGAGACGCGGACGCTCGCCGGGCTCAACGTCTGGATCAAGCCGCTGAAGTTCGACGCCTCCGTGGCGCTGCTGCTCGCCACCTACGCCATCGGCTTCGGCCTCGCCCGCGAAGACGACCGCCGCCGCCTCTGGGTGCGGGGGGCGGTCGGGCTGGTGGTGGTCTCGGCCGTGCTGGAGATCGCCTACATCACATTGCAGGCGGCGCGCGGCGAGGCCTCGCACTTCAACGTCTCGAGCGCCTGGGAGGTGCTCGCCTTCCAGCTGATGGGGCTGTTCGCGGTGGTCCTGACGGCGGGCGCCGGGGTGGCGGCGGTCCTCGTCTGGCGTGCCGGGGCGAAGGGGCTCGGCGACGGGCTGTGGCTGGGGCTCGTCGTCGGCTTCGCGCTGACGTTTGTGCTGGGCATCGTCACGGGCTTTGCGATCGGCGGCAACGGCGGCCACTTCGTCGCGGCAGCCGGCGCGATGCCGGGAAGCGACCTCGGCGGCATTCCCGTGTTCGGCTGGTCGCGGGAGGTCGGCGACCTGCGCGCCGCCCACTTCGTCGGGCTGCACGTGATGCAGGTGCTGCCGCTCGTCGGATGGGCGGCCGATCGGCTGGCGCCGCGGGCGTCGCGGCCGGTGGTGCTGGTCGCGGCGCTGGCGCTGACGGGGCTGACGGTGTGGGCGCTCGTCGTGGCGCTGTCCGGCCAGTCGGTGGTGCCGGCGGGGTGGTGAGGCCGGATCAGGCCGGCGGGGTGGCGATTTCGGCGAGGCGGCCGGCGAGGAAGTCGGCGAAGGCGCGGGCGGCGGGCTTGGTGGCGCCTTGGGCCGGGAAGACGGCGGACAGCTCGACGCTGCCCATCTCCCACGCCGCCAGCACCGGCACGAGCGCCCCGGCGGCCAGTTCCGCCGCCATGGCGAGGCGCGAGGCGGAGACGATGCCGAGGCCGGCGACGGCGGCGGCGATCGACACCTCGTTGCTGTTGGTGACGACGCGCCCCTCCACCCGCACCGACACCGCCTTGCCGTCGTGGCGGAACGACCACGCCTGGCCGGCGAGCGAGGGGCCGACGATGACGTCGTGGGCGGCGAGATCGGCCGGACAGGTGAGGGGCGGCGCGTTCGCGAGATAGTGCGGAGATGCCGCCGCCAGCCGCGGGATGCTGGCGAGGCGGCGGGCGATGGCGGTCGAGTCCGGCAGGCTGCCGAAGCGCAGCGCCACGTCGACGCCCTCGCCGACGAGGTCCTGGCGCATGTCGCTGGTGGCGAGCTCGAGGCGCAGCGCCGGGTGACGGGCGGTGAAGGCCGGCAGAGCGGGGGCGACGACGCGGGTCGCGAGGCTCGAGGAGACGCCGACGCGCAAGAGGCCGCGCAGGTCGCCGGTGCCGCGCACGGCGTGCTCGGCCTCCTCGAGGGCGGCGAGGATCGGCTCGAGGCGCTGCAGGAATTCGAGCCCGGCTTCCGTCGGCGCGACGGCTCGGGTGGTGCGGACGAACAGCGCCGTGCCGATCTCGCGCTCGAGGGTGGCTATGATGCGCGACACGGTCGGCTGCGGGATGCCGAGCTCACGACCGGCGGCGGTGAAGCTGCCGCGGCGGGCGACGCGGGAAAACAGGCGGAGGGCCGCGAGCCGGTCATTCATGGCGACTATGAATAACTCAAAGGCGGTTCTGCCGGCTACAGCGCTGCAAGGGAATGAACGATCACTGTCCTCACCAATGCCGCCGCGGCGGCCGACGATGGGGACGGACGATGAGCCTGCAAGCCACCCTCGACGCCTACAAGGCGGATTTCGAAGCCAACAAGGCCCCGCCCGCGGTGGTGGCGGTGATGCACCGGGTGACGGCCGACCTGGTCGCGACCGGCCAGGCGGAGCGGGCGCTGAAGGCGGGCGACCGCGCGCCGGCGTTCAGCCTCCCCGACCCCGATGGCGCAACGGTGTCGTCCGCCGACCTGCTGGCGCAGGGGCCGCTGGTGCTGACCTTCTATCGCGGCGTCTGGTGCCCCTACTGCAACTTCGACCTGGCGGCTCTCGAAGCAGCGCGCGGCGACATCGAGGCGCGCGGGGCGCGGCTCGTGGCGGTGTCGCCGCAGACGCCGGCGAACAGCCGCAAGGCGCAGCGCCAGGGCCATCTCGGCTTCCCGATCCTGTCGGACGCCGGCGGTGCGGTGTCGGCGGCCTTCGGGTTGCGCTGGTCGCTGCCGGACGACCTGAAGCGGGTCTATGCGGGCTTCGGCCTCGACCTCGCCGTCTTCAACGACGACGACGCCTGGACGTTGCCGATGCCGGCCCGCTACGTCATCGGCCGCGACGGCGTCATCGCCTATGCCGAGGTCAATCCGGACTACACGCGCCGCCCGGAGCCGTCGGACCTGTTCCCGACGCTCGAGCGCCTGCGGCGCGCCTCGGCGGCGTGAGGCAGGCTCCGATCAAGGCTGGAGAGCAGGCGCGAATGGGCGAAACGAAAACCGCCCGGCGGGGTGCGCCGGGCGGCTTTCATCTGGTGCGTGAAGCGGTGCTGCGACTTCAGTTCGCCGCGATGGTCCGCTTCTTCTGGGCCGGCTGGATCGGGCCGGGGAAGATCACCTTGTTGACCGTCTGGTCGCCCGAGCCTTCCGAGTAGCCGACGGCGAAGGTCTGGCAGAGCTTCTTGGCGTCGGCGTCGGTGTTCATGCTGCAGTCGATGACGGCGGTCGACGCCTGCTTCGGGAACGGCACCTGGTCCATCTTTACCTGGAACATGTAGACGCGACCCGTCTCGTCCTGCAGCGAGATCGTGCAGCCCTTCGCCTTGTCGAAGTCGAGCTTGAAGGCCCCGGGGCTCTGGAAGGGGCTGTTCGGCTTGTCGGTGCACTGGCCGCGCTTGACGATCCGGTTCTTGTCCTTCGGGTCGCCACCGACGGCGATGTCGAAGGACTTGTCGGCCGGCTGCACCGGGCCGGGGAAGGAGATCGTGTGGATCTCCTCGCGCGGGAGCGTGCGGGTGTAGCCGAAGGCGTTCTGCTGGCAGGTCAGCTTCGCCGCGGCATCCTTCGTCGGGCTGCAGTCCACCATCTTCTTCGTCTGCGGATCATAGCCCGGGCCCGGCGGGAACGGCGGCTGCTGGGTGATCTTGAACTGGTAGACGCGCTTGTTGTCGTCCCAGAGGGTCAGCACGCAGCCCTTGATGTTGTTGATCGAGATGTCGAAGCTGGCGAAGTCCGGGTTGACCTCGCGCTGCTTGCCGGTCTTGCAGATCCGGTAGTTGGTGTACTTGACCTTGGCGGCCTTGTCGTAGCCGAAGGAGACGTGCACCGGCGGCGTCGCCGCGTCCGGATTGGGCAGCCGGTCCGCCCCGCCGACGGCGAGGATCAGGCCGCTGCCGTCGACCTGCATGTTGCCGAGCGCGTCATCCACCGAATAGGCGTAGACGTTCGGCGCGTTCAGATACTTCTTGTCGTGGATGAGCAGCACATACGGATCGAACTTGCCTTCCGGGGCGAGCTGCAGGTCGTCGAACAGCCCCTTGACGCGGCGGAATTCCTTGTAGTTGTCCGCCTTGAAGCCAGGGGTCTCCTCAAGCAGGTTGAGCTTGGCGTTGCCGCAGCCGTCGTTGAAGGGCGTGAAGCCGTAGATGTGGCCGACCATGCTCATCGTGTCGCCGGAAGCGCGGCTCTTTTCGCTGCACTTCCACTTGTCGAAATTCTGCTCGTAGTTGTTGAAGTTCTTGGTGAACAGAACCTGGACCTCGCGGACCTTGTCGCAGAAAGCGCCGGTCTTCTTTTTGTCGACGCAGTCCGTGTAGTTGTCGACGAGCTTGTCGAGCGGCGCCCACGGCGGGGCGGACAGGTCGGGCTGGTCGGCGGTGAGGTTGCGCCCGAAGACGTTCAGCGGCGACGGGATCTTGACGAAATCCGGCACCTTCTTGTTCACGAACAGCGGCCAGCCGGGATAATCGCCGAGGAAGCGGTCCATCGCGTCGTTGAAGTCGTCGATCGACGAGACCATGCCGACATAGCCGACCTGCTCGTTGTCGTAGGGCTCCATCGCCACTGGCAGGAAGGTGGAGTCGACATAGGAGACGTCGTAGTCGACGTTGAAGGGGTTGATCGTCATCGGGTCTTTTTTGTCGTTGACGGCGCCGAGGGTGTACTCGGTCAGCTGCAACGGAAGATTGTGCCCGAGCCCGGCGGGATCATGGTAGATCTGCAGGGCGCCGGAGCCGCAGCCCTTGACGCAATCGGGCAGCTCGGCGCCCTTGATCGGCGAGACCTTGGTCTGGTCCGGGCGGTTGTTGATGGCGTCGAGGAGGGCTGCCGGCGGCTTGCCGTCCTTGGCGGGCGCGGAGAAGATCTCGATGCGGCCACCGCCCCACCAGTCGGCGAGCTGGTTCGGCTTGGTGCCGTCGGCGTTCTTCACGAGCTGGGTGGCGACCGGCAGCGTCAGCCGCAGTTCACCCTTCGGCGGGATGCCGTTGCCCTTCGCCGCGAGATAGAGCCGGAACTGGCCGACCTTCTCGTACAGGCGCGTCTTGAGGTCCTTCTTGGGGACCTCCATGTAGGCCTGCAGCCACTGGCCGGACGTCGCCGCGCCCGTCGAGAGCACCGGGTAGATGTTGTAGTCCGGCGAGTTGTTGTAGATGACGATCGTCATCCGCGGATACTCGGCCTGCGCCGAAGCCGGCGTGGCGGCACCCAGAGCGGCGGACGCCAGAAGCGCCGCCGTCGGCAGCGCCCTCGTCAGAGCGGAAAAGGTCTGCATCGCATTTTACCCCTGCGCGCGGTTGTCGTGCTGTTTCGTTGCCGCATGACGAACGTCGTCGGCGACAAGCTCGGTCGTGACGTCGCTCCCTGCGACCCGCGCAATGGCGAAACACTATGCAATCTCGCCGGTCGCGGCAATGTAGTGGTCTGGATTCACAATTAAAACGCAGGCAGCGGCCGCCGCTGCCGGAAGTTGCTGGATGTTCCGATTTCTTCCGTTCGAAGCGGCGACCCGGCTGTCGGGAACGGGCGAGCGGACGCCGTCGGGCCGGGTGGCCGGCCTTTGCCTGGGCGGTGGCGCCGCCCGACCCCCCTTGCGCGCCCCTCGTCGCCTCGTCCACCATCGGGGCGCCCGCGGACGCGGGTGGTGCGCGGCGAGCGGGGGGGACATGGCGAAGAAGAAGAAGGGCGACGAGGCGGCCGAGCGGACGCGCGGCGTCGCCGACGCCGAGGCGGCCCGTGGCTGGCTCGCCCGCCGCGGCCTGCAGGACATCGAGTGCATCGTCCCCGACCAGGCCGGCGTCGCCCGCGGCAAGATGATGCCGGTGTCGAAGTTCCTCGACGGCCCGTCGATGACGATGCCGACCTCGATCTTCACCCAGACCATCTCGGGCGACTATCCGGAGGAGGGCGGCGGCTTCGAGCACGACCCGACCGACGGCGACCTCGTCTTCGAGCCGGATTTCAACACCCTGTCGGTGGTGCCGTGGGCGAGCGACCCGACGGCGCAGATCCTCCACGACGCCTATCACCGCGACGGCCGGCCGGTCGACATCGCGCCGCGCCAGGTGCTGCGCCGCATCCTCGACCTCTACGCCTTCAAGGGCTGGAAGCCGGTGGTGGCGCCGGAGATCGAGTTCTACCTGGTCGAGCCGAACACCGACGCCGACTACCCGCTGAAGCCGCCGATCGGCCGCTCCGGCCGGCCGGAGATCGGGCGGCAGTCTTACTCGATCGCGGCGGTGAACGAGTTCGACGCGCTCTTCGACGACATCTACGAATTCTCCGAGGCGCAGGGGCTGGAGATCGACACCCTCATCCACGAGGAGGGGGCGGCGCAGATGGAGATCAACCTCCTGCACGGCGACCCGCTCGAGCTCGCCGACCAGGTGTTCCTGTTCAAGCGGACGATCCGCGAGGCGGCGCTGCGCCACAAGATGTATGCGACGTTCATGGCCAAGCCCATGAGCCGCGAGCCCGGCTCGGCCATGCACATCCACCAGTCGATCGTCGACGCCGACAGCGGGGCGAACATCTTCTCCGACGTCGACGGCTCGCCGACGCGGGAGTTCTTCGCCTTCATCGCCGGCCAGCAGCGCTTCCTGCCGGCGGTGACGTGCATCATGGCGCCCTACGTCAACTCCTACCGGCGGCTCGCCCGCGGCACGGCGGCGCCGATCAACGTCCACTGGGGCTACGACAACAGGACGGTGGGCCTGCGCGTGCCGAACTCGTCGCCCCAGGGCCGGCGCATCGAGAACCGCGTGCCGTCGTCGGACGCCAACCCCTACCTCGCCATCGCGGCGTCGCTCGCCTGCGGCTACATCGGCATCGTCAACGGCCTGTCGCCGGACGATCCGGTGGAGGGTTCGGCGCGGCATTTGCCGTTCCAGCTGCCGCGCGGCCTGCTCGAGGCGGTGGAGCTGTTCGCCGACTGCGAGGAGCTCGTCGAGATCTTCGGCAAGTCGTTCGTCGCCACCTACCAGGCGATCAAGCAGGCGGAGTTCGAGACCTTCATGGCGGTGATCAGCCCGTGGGAACGGGAGTATCTGCTGCTGAACGTGTGAGGGCGCGTCGCGTGCGATGGCGGGGTGGGTCTACATCGTCACGAACATTGCGCGGGGGACGCTCTATGTGGGTGTGAGCAATTCCCTCGGTCGGCGCGCGTGGGAGCACCGGGAAGAGGTCTACGAGGGCTTCACCAAGCGCTACGGGCTGCATCGGCTGGTTTGGTACGAGGAATTCCCGACGATGCCCGAGGCGATCCATCGCGAGAAGCGGCTGAAGAAGTGGCCGCGGCAATGGAAGATCGATCTGGTCGAGGGGTTCAATCCCGAGTGGAAGGATCTGTACGAGACGCTGAACGAGTAGGTGCTCCCGCCCTCGCCCCGTCATGGCCCGGCTTGACCGGGCCATCCATCCGGACTTCGGACGTCCGTTGTGTGATGGATAGCCCGATCAAGCCGGGCGATGACGGAGGTGGGGAGGAGGGCGGGGGAGGCAGGGAGAGGCAGGGAGACGGAGAGGCTGCCTTGTTGCTCCCGCCCTCGCCCCGTCATGGCCCGGCTCGACCGGGCCATCCATCCTAGCGCGAGGGCCTGCTTGTGATGGATCGCCCGGTCAAGCCGGGTGATGACGGATGAGAGGGAGATACTCCCCTCGCCACGTCATGGCCCGGCTCGACCGGGCCATCCATCCTGGCGCGAGGGCCGGCTTTTGATGGATCGCCCGGTCAAGCCGGGCGATGACGATGGTGGGGGAGGAGACGCGGAGACGCCTCCGTCAGGCACTTTGAACGACGACGAGATGGGCGGGCCGGGGGCTTGCTCGGACGGGACAGCAGCGGAGCCATCATGAGGAACACCTACGACACGGCCGACCTGCGCGCGCGGGATGCGGCGCATCACTGGCATCCGTTCTCCGACTCGGCGGCGCTCGCCTCCGAGGGGGTGCGGGTGATCGTGCGCGGGGAGGGGGTCTGGCTCGAGGATTCCGACGGCAACCGCATCCTCGACGGCATGGCCGGCCTCTGGTGCACGCAGATCGGCCACGGCCGCGTCGAGATCGCCGACGCCGTGCACCGGCAGATGAGCGAGCTCGCCTTCTACAACACCTTCTTCAAGACCTCGCACCCGCCGGCGATCGCGCTCGCCGAGAAGCTCGCGAGCCTGACGCAGCCGCACCTCAACCGGGTGTTCTTCTGCAACTCCGGCTCCGAGGCGAACGACACGGTGATCCGGCTGGCGCGGACCTACTGGGACGTCGCCGGCAAGCCTGCGAAGAAGACGATCATCTCGCGCCGCAACGGCTATCACGGCTCGACGATCGGCGGCGCCAGCCTCGGCGGCATGGGGCCGATGCACGCCCAGGGCGGGCTGCCGATCCCCGGCATCGTCCACATCCAGCAGCCCTACTGGTTCGGCGAGGGCGGCGATCTCTCCCCGCACGAGTTCGGGCTGAAGGCGGCGCGCGGCCTCGAGGCCGTCATCGACGCGCTCGGCGAGGACACCATCGCCGCCTTCATCGCCGAGCCGATCCAGGGCGCCGGCGGCGTCATCATCCCGCCCGACAGCTACTGGCCGGAGATCCGCCGGATCTGTTCGGAGCGCGAGATCCTGCTCGTCGTCGACGAGGTGATCTGCGGCTTCGGACGGCTCGGCTCGTGGTTCGGCTCCGACCATTTCGGTTTGAAGCCGGACCTGATGCCGATCGCCAAGGGGCTGTCGTCGGGCTACCTGCCGATCGGCGGCGTGATGATCGCCGACCGGGTGGCCGACGTCGTCTTCCAGGGCGGCGACTTCAACCACGGCTACACCTATTCGGGCCATCCGGCGGCGTGTGCGGCGGCCCTCGCC
>Ga0209902_100892_pt1 | contig 21065 bp, 13 predicted proteins | sample FECB27metaG_FD_188304 | JGI IMG/M metagenome (GOLD analysis project Ga0209902, IMG submission 188304) | Cyanobacterial communities from the Joint Genome Institute, California, USA - FECB-27 (SPAdes) (version 2) | ecosystem: Environmental > Aquatic > Thermal springs > Hot (42-90C) > Microbial mats...
TTGATGCCGACATCACTAGAATGAAGCAGGAATTAAACGAAACTCAAAAACATCAACTATAATTCCAGCTATCTTTGTATAGAAAAGAGTATTGTTGAGTAGTTTTGAGTAGGCTTTATATAACGGATTCTACTTATATATCTGGTGTGATGAAACTGAAGATATCAAAAATACTGAATTTCCAGAACTGATCCATAATCGCTGCCTGCGGTTAGACAGAATCAAAGCTATTTTGCCAATAAACGGACATTGGCGACGTGAAGGCTTAGATTTTCTAGAAGTGCAATTACACTTTTATCGAGGAATGGTAAAAGCTTACGAACCTAAAGCTAGATCAATCAATAAAGATATTAGCAGTGAAGTGGTTGACGGTGTGCGCCAAGTTGTAAAGCGTGTTCCGCATCCGTTTTGGTTAATTCGAGAAGTATTGCGGTATGGAGAAGATTGTGTCGTGGTGTCGCCCGAAAATGTGCGATCGCTCGTCAAAGAAAAACTCAAAACCCTTTGCCAACGTTACAATCTAGAAATTTCTTCTTAAAACTTCATTGCAACTGGAGTCAAAGGTGTCAGGTTGTTGCACCTACACCCCCTCCTCCAGCTTTCACTTTACACATCTGCTTCCTTGGTTGTACCTAAAGGAATATTCATTACCAAAGCATTACCAAACTTCGCTCAAATCCAAAATAAATCCCGGTAGCACATCTTCTCCTGATACAGTTGTGGGATTTTCTAGTACTTCCACATCCCGATCTTTCCTGTATGTCTCTACTTTCCGGCTTTTGCGGTCAATCAACCAACCCAAACTGGCTCCGTTTTCCATGTATTCCCTCATCTTTGCCCGTAATGTTTCCATACTGTCAGAAGGAGAACGCAGTTCCACAACGAAGTCTGGGCATATTGGGGCGAAACCTTCTCGCTCTTTGGGCGTGAGTGCTTCCCATGTCTCTAACTTTACCCAAGACGCATCAGGAGAACGGTCAGCACCATTTGGTAAGTGAAATCCGCTAGAAGAATTAAACGCCTTGCCCAGCTTTGTTTGACGGTTCCACAGCCAAAGCTGTCCTTCAATGTCCAAGTTACGGTTACCCGTATCGCTTCCAGTAGGGGGCATGACAATTAACTCTCCAGTCGCAGTTCTCTCTAGCCTTAAATCACGGTTGACGGCGGCAAGTTCCTTAAACTGTTCGTGGCTAACTTTGAATGTTTGGGGAATGGTGATGGTGGGGTTGACCATACGGTAACGCCTCGGTTAATTTTGGGCAGGAATTGCAGGCTATTACTTCATCTATGGTGTCATAGGTCAGTAAATAAAGTGCAAAAAAATTTGGCGTTGCATATTTGCAGGATGAATTTTGTGTTCTTGTGGGATGGGCATCCATACGTGTCAACTTAAGGTGAAAACCAGTATAGAACAAGCTTTAAGAGATTGCCTCGTTCCCAGCCTCAGGCTGGGAATGCAGCCTTGGGAGGCTCTGCCTGCCAATTGAGCGGAGCGGCAGAGCCGCTTCAAGGGCATTTCCAGGTCGAACCTGGAAACGAGATTTTAGAAGGGTTTTAGCTTAAGTTGACACCAATGGCAGGATGCCTACCCCACAAGAATCATCCCTGGATTCAGCTACGCCCAAAATTTAGCCCGCGTAGGCGGGCTTTACTTGTTTAGTTTAGCCCCAGACTTCCAGTCTGTGGGCGTATATAGCGCTTCTCCTTTGGATGAAGTACAGATTTATCTGTGTCCATCTGTGGTTCTTATTTCTTGATGTATTTCACTCAACTGAGAACCGCTATATTTGTAAAACTGCAATACTCCCTTAAGCAATCAACAACCTAGCCTTATCCGCTTGCTCTTGCACACTTTCCTTCAGCCACTCACTGATAGATTTACCCAGTTTGACACCTATTGTTGGATCTTGAGTTAAAGTTTGTTGAATTTTTTGCTGCAACTCTGGTTTCTTCTGATACGCTAGTTCGTCAATTTTCTGATCAGGCACCAGTTTGCGTATCCAGCCGGGTATATCTGTTTCCTTAACTAAGGACTCACCTACAAAATAAGCTAATATCCCAACAATCGGTGCAATGATTCCAGTAAAAAGTAGGATATGGAAGATTCCTGCTAAAACAACGCCTACGATTAAAGCAACAACGTGTCCAACAAATATAGAAAGCCCGGTTAAATCATCAAATGATATGGAAGTGGGAACTTTTTCTGTGTGGTCGCCCAAATCGATTGTTTTGCTGCTAAATGTTTCTAGTGGTAAACCATACTTCCTACAGATTGAATCTGTTTTTTCCCTCACCTCGTTCTGAACTTTTGACAACCACTCAACTAAACAGGTCGTCATTTTGTTATTGGCATCACTTCCTGTTAGCCAAGCTTTGGCTTTTTGCTCTATTTCCGTCTCAAGAGATGAGAGCGTTATGATATCCCTCTTCCGCCAAGATTGGACGCTTGGCTTTATGACCTCATCTACCAAACCATTTGCCAGTTCCTCTGCTAATTTTTCCAAGAATACGGGTATGTAATTTCCCACAATACCTGTCAGTTCTTGGTCAAGGAATTGAGTAATTTCTTCGATAAATCCTTCTGTGCGAATGTAAACCCGTCCCCAACGTGCCAGTCCTCTGGCAATAGAAAGCTCAGGTTCTCCATCTCGCTTGCAAGGCAAATCAGGAAAGACTTCTTGGCATAGTTCCAGAACAAATCCCATTTTGGAAGCACTGCCTGTAAGGAGGATGACGCTGGGTTGAATGCCTATGTGTTCCAACTTTTGTTTGACTCCCTGCAATTCGTCGCGGAAAGCATCACGCCAACTTTTGTTGCTAAGTTCTGGTAGAGGTTGGCTGAGGATTGTGTCCATAATTTTGCCATTGACCAGAGGCAAAAACTTATATTTTCTTTGAATATCCTCAACGCCTACATTAACAATGTTTTCTTCGTAAGAATCTTGATAGTTAAAATACTCTTCTTTTGCTTTACGGCATCGGAGTTCACAGCGATTTTTGTATATTGGGTTTTGCTCAAAAATTTTTTCAAGCTGTGAAATTTCTTCTAGTTGCAGAATTTCTTCATCTCTGAGAATTTCTCCAAGTCGTAAAATGTCTTCGCGTCCCTCTCTATATTGTCTTTGACATTCCAAAGTTTTCTTGAGAATTTCTTTTTCAATGAGGGATGCACCCAAGTCGTGTCCGAAATCTATCGGGGTGTCAGACATACCCTTGACAAGGGTGTAGTCTGTGGTGGAAGAACCAATGTCGATGACCAGCACCGACTTTTGTAATTCTTCTATGGTGAATATGCCGCTTTCTTTGGCATGCATCAAAGCAGCGCGTGACTCTTTGACTACGGTTGCCTTTGGTAAGCAATCTTCAGAAAGGAGTTGTTTGTAAGTCTCAATTTCTTCTTGCCACCATCCTGATGGACAACCTATGAAAAAGTAGTTGTCATCTCCTGACTGAATTTGTTTAGTATCAATCAAATGCTGATAGATAGCATTCACAAATTCTTTAATGTTTTTTTGGTATGCCGGCTCATTAAATTTCCTGCTTTTAAAGGCAATTTCAAAGATGGTGGCATCGGGCATTTGATACGCCATTTCCCCAATGAAAATTCCTTTTTTAGGATGGTGGGCAATGGCGGTGGTTTGGCTTTTCCTGTTATTAATTAGCAGACTTTGAGGAGTTGTTTCTGGATTATCTGCTCGCACCCAAGTTAGAGCGGTTTCTCCGTGCCCTAAATCAAATCCGATAATTTTAATATTGTGATAATCATGCATTTGTAATTCTGTCTCCTAATTTTATACCATGACTCGTTCCCACGCTGTGGCTCCTGAAACCAGAGGCAAAGCCTCTCGCAAGGCATTCCCAGGTGGAACCTGGGAACGAGAGTAAGGCTGCTTGCCTACTGCAAGGCATTCCTAGTGGTCTGTTAGATTAATTTTGATTGCTTTGTAGTAAGCGCTTTAGCGCTAAAGCGCTTACTACATATGAATAATAAATATTGCCCACTTTACGATGCTGAAGACGATGGAGGTTCAACTACGCTACCTGGTAAAAGTACTTGGTCATCTTTCACAAAAGCGTGCTTTAGAGTGATGTAATCTGTGGTTTGTGGGTCGAGACTTGGTTCAAAGTAGAACATTGACCAAGGTTCCATTGCCAAATCCTGTTCTTCTGTGGGTTGATAAACTCGTGTCTCAATTCCGTAGCGTCTCAAAATCGTCGCAGCTTGTTCAATGCGCCTACGCACGGCTGTTGGGAGTTGAGTTTGTTCATCCAGTCCATCCGCCATCAAGTCTTGTAGGTACTCTAACAAGTCTAGATGATTTTCCAGACCGGGTTTGGGTGCTTTCTCTTCCGTTCCGCCGTATGCAGCAACAGTTAGGTCAATTGATTGAAAAGCTTGATAAAGATGGTCAAGTAATCTATCAATATCTACACCTACTTTCAACTCATTTTTACGAGGTTCTGACTGTGAGGCAATACTTGCGTTCTCAGACGACTGCGTTTGCTGAAATATTTTTCCAAGCAAACCTCCGGTTATTGCTCCTATTAATCCCCATGAATAACCTCCTGCCAAGGTTCCTGCTATACCGCCAGCAAGTAGGCTGCTCATAACCTCGCGGTTGTTGTCTACTTGTTGTGATAACGTCTGCTTGTAATAATCAAGCGATGTTAAAGCTTTCAGATTTTTTTCTATCTGAGTAATTGTGTTAAATGGCGCTAAAGTGTTAGAAGTTAACTCAGTTAAGGCTAGCTGGCTTTCGCTTGCCGAGTTGGTAGTGCTGTTAGATTTCTCTAGAGCATTTGGGGTTGAATCTTGCAGTTTGACTAATATCAAAATGCTCGTGTATTGATTAAGCGCCTTTAACATGACTGTAGCAAGGCGCGCCTGTGGTGGAGTCAATCCTCTAATGTAATCACCACTCAAGTCTGCAAGCTTGTTAATCTCTTCTTGGACTATCTTAACCGCTTGCTCAGTTGTTTCTACACGTTCTAATTGAGACTTGAGCTTTTCTTTTATTTCTTTGTAATGAGATACAAGCGTTTTCATAATAAATTTTAATGCATCCCATTCCTATAGTATCTCTGCTATTTTACAGGTCGATATTTATGTTTGTTGGGTTTGCACAACCCTTTTAGTAGTATTTTTAAGTATGTATTGCATATGTTAAATACAGTACATGAAGTTTCAGTTGCATTGTCAAAAGTTATTATATAATAATTATACCAATAATAACCGTAAATAGACGTAGTACGTCAAACCGCCGTTGCGGTATTGAGCGTCCCGCTTGAATTCCTAGGACGGCTCATTATGAGTGTTGCGTCTACAGAGGTTGGCAATTGCCAGTGCTAATTCGGCTGGCTCTACAGGTTTAGTAAGGTGTGTTTGAAAACCTGCTGAGATGATCTTGTTATGGTCAGTCTCTGCTGCAAATGCTGTTAGGGCGATCGCAGGTAACGTCCTTTCTGAGGTTCCCTCCAAAGCTCTCACTTGACGAATCAGCATATATCCGTCCATTTCAGGCATCGCAATATCGCTTAACAGTAAATCGGGTTGTGTTTGTGCGATCGCCTCGAGTGCCTCACTTGCCGACGCAACTGCCTTGACTTCAACCCCATACTGCTCAAGGATGAAAGCTAGTAAATTCAGCGTATCAACATTATCATCCACAACCACGATTCGCAAGCCCTTAAGATCTAAGGAATGCTCAGGTAACCGATAGTCCTTACTTGTTTGTGAAAGAGCAGTTGTGAGCAGGGGTAGCGTTACCGTAAAGGTTGCTCCCAGCCTTTCTCCTAGGCTCATGACTTGAACAGAACCACTATGGAGTTCAACAAGGTTGTGGACAATTGCTAGCCCTAGCCCCAGCCCGCCGTACGTTCTTGTCGTTGCATGATCCGCTTGTCGGAAGCGGTCAAACACATGGGGCAGAAAGTCGGAACTAATGCCTTTGCCAGTGTCAGTGACTGTAATTTGGGCAAAAGAGCCAACTTGTTCCAGGCGAATTTCTACCCGACCACCTGCAGGTGTAAACTTAACAGCATTTGTAAGTAAATTCCAAACTACCTGCTGCAAACGGTTAGGATCACCTTCCACTTTGCCTACAGCAGAAGCAAACTGCGTCTGAATTTGAATTGATTTCGCTTCAGCCGCCAGACGCACGGTTTCCACTGCTGCTTCAATCGTAGCAACCAAGTCAACCGCAGAGACATTCAAGCTGAGCTTACCGCGCAGAATCCGCGAAACATCAAGCAAATCGTCAATCAACCGCGCTTGCAATTTCGCATTGCGCTCGATGATTTCTAACGCTTGAGTCGTCTTTGCTGCATCCAATTTTCGGCTCTTGAGAAGTTGTGACCAACCTAAAATCGGATTCAACGGGGAACGCAATTCATGGGAGACAATTGCTAGAAAGTCATCTTTCATCCGGTTGGCTTTTTCAAGTTCTATTCGGGCAGCACGTTCCCGTTCCAAAGCCTGTGCCCGTTCCTCAATTGCCAACTTCTGATCGTGAATATCGGTACATGAGCCAAACCATTGCATAATTTGACCGTCTCGATCTCGCAATGGAAACGCCCGTGCTAAATGCCAGCGGTATTCTCCGTTAGAAGCACAACGAAGACGGTATTCAATATCATAGGTTTTTCCAGTCTGAAGGGAATTTTGCCAAACTTCGATGGTGTGTTGCACATCATCGGGGTGCAAAATCTTTTGCCATCCTTCGCCTTGTGTTTGCTCTAGCGCCGTTCCGGTGTATTCATACCAGCGTTGATTGAAATATTCATGGTAGCCATCTGGCTTGGTTATCCAAAACATTTGCGGCATTGTATCCGCAAGTGTCCGAAACATTAATTCATTGCGATCGCGTTCTGCTTCTGCTTGCTTACGAGCAGTCATGTCGATAACACAAGAGAACCCGTATTCTGGCGAATCCTTAAATAAGGCAGCAGCAATCAAAACAGACACACGGCTGCCATCTTTGCGGAAGAATTCTTTCTCGAATGGTGTGCAAACTCCATACTTTCTCAATTCCTCAGCTGCTTGCTGAGTTCGCTCAACCTGTTCTGGTGGAGTCATATCAAGCCAATGCAGTTTCCCCTGTCGCAAATCCTCCTGTGTATACCCAACCATTTGCAAAAAGGCGTTATTGGCTTGTGTGATATTGCCGCTCATGTGACCGAAAAACACGCCAAAAATATTAGACTCAACAATGTGCCGGAATTGAGCTTCGCTATTTTGCAGTGCGATTTCTATCTGCTTGCTATCTGTGATATCAACATTGACTCCTACCAGCCGCCAGGGTTGACCTCCATCATCATAAAGAATTCTCGCTCTCGTTTGCAGCCAGCGAATGCTACCATCCCTCCTAATAATACGAAAGTCGGCGAAAAATTCGCTCGTACCTATCGTCAGAGAATGGCTGAATTCTGCTTGTATCTTAGGTAAATCATCCGGGTGAGCCCATCTTGCCCAGTCTTCGCGAGTGCCGCCAAACTCACCAGGTTGCAAACCGTAGATGGCTTCTAACTCCTTTGACCAAAGATTAACATTGGTTTGCATATTCCAGTCGAAACTGCCCATTTTAGCTGCTGCTTGAGCTAAATCGAGCCATTCCTGCTTTTGACGCAATGCCGCTTCTATCTGCTGGCGTTCTGCTTCTGCTTGCTTGCGTTCAGTCACATCCAAAAATGCTCCGACAACTCCTCTGACAGCACCGTCCGGCTGCCGCAAGGGCACAGCTTTGCCGTAAATTGACCTTACATCATCTTCACTAAAGACAAATTCAAATTCTGCCTCAACTTCTTGCCCAGTGCGACTGGCTTGCTGCATCGCTAGTTCATCAAGTGGAATATCTTGACCATTTTTCTGGATTTTAAATGGGAAGGGATATTTTCCATTAGCAGGAGTCGCCGTCATGACGGAACCTGGTGACAAGCGCATCAATTCGTAGGCAGTTCGATTGACTGTCATGTGATGGCATTGTGGATCATGAGCAATCCAGACAGCCGCTGGAACAGTCTCCATGATAGTTTCGAGTTCTTCTGCTCGTGCTTTGGCGATCGCTTCACTTTGCCGCAATGCTTCCTCTGCAACTTTACGAGCAGTGATGTCTACGTTGACAGCCACTGCATTCACAACAGTACCTGTTTGATCTCGAATGGGCACGGTAGAATTGAGAATAGTTTTTCGCTGCCCGTCAAACGTCTCAATATCAATCTCTTCGCTAATCACCGCCTTACCTGTAGCCAAGGTACGGGCTAATGCCCACTCTTTGGCAGCAACAGGTTTGCCTGTACTTGCCCACCAGCCTTTGTATTTGTGGTATTGACTGGCATCATCCAACAGTGGTGCATCCGCACCCCAAATCGCTTTGACGGCTGGATTGATTTCTAAAAGCCGTCCCTTCGCATCAGAAATCAGGACTCCAATAGGTAAAATATCCAACACGCTACGGAGACGCTGACGTTCGAGATCACGATTTGCTTGTTCTTGTGCCAGTATTTTCTCTACTTGTTTGAGTTCTGTTCGTTCCTTAGCAGTCTGTTGCTCTGTATTTAACGAGCTCATCAATAATGCGACTGAACTGAATACGATTAACTCTAATCTGTCAGCCCTACTGGCTATAGCTAACAAGTCAAACGGCTGTGTAAAGAAGTAGTCGTTAACTAAAATAGCCAAGACTGTGGACACTAAACCAGAAGCCAGTCCCCCATACCAGCTACTAAAGACTACAGCAGCAAAGAAAAGTAGTGAAACCTCTTGCTTAAACAGTGATCCTAATAGCAAGCCCAGTAGCAGTGCTAATAAAACTGAAAAAATGGAGACACCGTAGCGCAGTACTTGGGGGCGCTGGACTTTGAGCATACTGCTGGGATTCCTTGCTATAAATTCGTTTTTAGGAGATAGCCTTTAATTTTACTCTCAGCAATAGCTTAATAACTATTTATAAAGTAAATCTTAAATAAAGATGTGTTTATGGCGTGTCACGTATGGCAGTCCTATTTCATTTGTGTTCGCTTGCGTGGCGTTAGGCGCTAGACGTGGCGTCAGCCATAGCCATACTTAGCTTCTTTTACGAACCGCAGAGGACGCAGAGCACACAGAGGAACAAGAGAGAGAATCTCATGTGCCTCCTCAAAGGAGGAGCTTACGCGCTCCGTGTAGCGTACTTGTAAGGCTGATTATTTAGGATTGCTATATCGTTGTTTTAATAAAAGCTTACATTCTAGATAAAAAGCAATTTATGTCTAGATTTCAGTATGCTTGTTTTAGCTTGATAAAGCTTGCATTTTTAGAGCCTCAGACATAGAGCCTGAGGTATAAATACTACATACTTTGCTTGTACTCATCTAACAGTTGAGGAATATAATCATACCCATCAACACCAATCACCGGAATGATTTTAGAACGATTTTGTTGCAATAAATTTCTGAAACTTTCTTCGCCTATTTCTCCCTGCAAAATTGTTAGCAATGCTGCTGTTTTCTGCCATTCATTTGAAGCAATTTGGTTTAACAAGTACATTCCCAAGCAGCCTGTGTAAATTGCTTTTTCTTGGTCTTGTAGATGATAATAAGCTTCTGCTAAATTCGCTAAATTCAAAGCTTGGAGATACAAATCGCCAGAAATTTGCGCTGCTTGGAAGCCGTCTTCCAAATATTTAATCGCTGTTTGTGGTTGTTCGATAACTAGATAAGCGATGCCTAAACTACTGACACACAGAGCTTTACTTTGAACATCACCCAATCTTTCTGATAGTGTTAAGCCTTGTTGTAAGTAGTTAATCGGCATTTCATACGTCTCGGGTTCTACTTGTTCGAGCTGCTGTGCCTGCATGACTTCGCTGTAGCCCAAGTTTACCAGAGCATTTGCTTCTCCCGTACGATCGCCTGTTTGCCGACTCAGTATTAATGCGCGCTGGCTGTAGTCAATTGCTTCAGCATACATTTTTTGGGCAACGTAAGTACGGCTGAGGTGGTTGAGATTGGCAATTTCACAAGGGCGATCGCCTGCATTGCGGGCTATCTCCAATGCTTGCTGATGAAACTCTACAGAGCGCTTATATTGTCCAAATGCTCGTTGAGAATAACCTAAAAGTGTTACAATTCGTGCTTTTTCTTGAGTACCCTCAGCTTGACGCAACGGTTCATCCAGATAATTCAGTGCATCCCGCAAATAGCTGCCAGAAAACGAAGCGAAAATTCCGCCGTACAAGGGAAAGTATGGACGCTGTGCAAAAGTTCGCAGAATCTGTAGCATCACTTGAGAACAACCAGCGCTGTACATTGGCGCACTGCTAAAACCATCTGCTAGTTGACTCCAAATCACTGCAAACGTCAAGAAAGTTGAAATTGACAACTTTGACCCTGCTTTGACGTTGTATGGTTGTTGGTCAAACCAGTTAACTAACCCTCGTTGCAAGTACTGCAAAACGATTGCCATTTCCACCCAGTCGCGGAGAGTGATACCGCGCTGCTGTTGAGCAAATTCTATTGCAGATTGCTCCATTGCCAAGGTGCGAAACAGTGCTTGAGGTAACTCAGTATTCACTTGCTTTGCCCAAGTTGCCCAAGGACCACGTTCTCCCGGTACGCCGCCAAATCCCAGTGACTCCCGGCTTTGCTCGTACATCCAGCTGATCAAGTGGTCTTGTAGTCGCACCCAAGCAGCTACACCACGGGTGATACCTTCTGATATTTGCTGCAAATCAGAATCAGGCTGAGCAAATTGCTGTAAAGATTTTGAAACTTGCTGGATTTGCTGCAAATTTAGTGCATTCTTTCGGTTAAAGTCGATAGTGCGTAAGAATGCAAAGAGACGCTGTCCTGCTTCGGCTGTAGTAATTTCTTTAATTGCAGAAGTAATGGCTTCTACGGTTTTATTTTGCTGTTGAGCGCGTTGCCATTGACTTTGAATCGTCTTTATTGCCCTAAGAGTGCGGGTTGCTTTCGCTTGCTTGAGTTCATCTTTTTCGGTGTCTACTTGTTGCTGCGTAGAACTGAGGCGATCGCTCAAAGCTAGCTCAAAAACTTCCCCTGTGTCAGCGGTCACACCTTTAAGCAACATTTGATACACTTGCTCTTGGGAACTTATCTTGCCCTTAAGTGTATTTTGGACAATTTCGTCGATTAAGGCGAGATACTTTTCACGCAATGGCAGAGAGTCAGACACTTTAGCAACCAGAAAGGGATACGTTAATTTTAATTCCTGTCTCGGTAAAGGTGCACAAGAAGATGAGGAGGATGAGGGGGATGAGGGGGATGAGGAGGATGAGGGGGATGAGAGGGAATAATAATTTTTCTTTTGCTTCCTCATCTCCCCCTGTTCAAGAACTGCTCCCTCATCTCCCCCTGCTCCCTCATCTCCCCCATCTCTGTTAAGTGCGTCCGGCGAGATTGGCAACAACGGTAGCTAACTCAGTTGGATTGACTGGTTTGGCAACATGAAGCTGAAAACCTGCGTTGAGTGCTTGTGTACGGTCTTCTGCTCTAGCATATGCTGTCAACGCCACTGCTGGAGTTCGTCCGCTTTCACCAGGAAGCGCCCTGATTTTACGAATTAAGGAGTAGCCATCTTCTTGTGGCATACCAATATCGCTGACTAAGACATCCGGTTGAAATTTTTGCAGGGTAACAAGTGCCTCACGAGCAGATGACACTGCTATGACCTGTGCTTTATGCTGTAAGAGCACTGTGGACAAAAGCTGACGGGCGTCTGGCTCATCATCTACGACTAGCACCCGCAAGCCTCCCAAGTTTGGAAGACCGTCTTGAACCTCTTGATCCCCAAGCGTAGATAAAAGCTGCTCTCTTTCACTTGTCTTTGTTGCCCCAACTTTCATAGGCAGATTGACAATAAACGTCGCCCCGTGTCCAATTCCTGGACTTTCGGCACGAACTGTACCACCGTGCAATTCTACCAAATGACGCACAATTGCTAACCCCAAACCGAGTCCGCCATGCGATCGCGTACTTGAGCTATCAGCTTGGCGGAAGCGCTCAAATACATACGGCAAAAACTCAGGAGCAATGCCTTCTCCTGTATCTCTCACCTGAAATTGCACGCGGGAATTCATGATTTCAAGTCGTACATCTACCGTTCCCCCCTTAGGTGTGAACTTAACGGCGTTGGAGAGTAAATTCCACACAATTTGTTGCAAGCGGTTGGCATCGCCCAAAATTACTCCCACACTTGGGTCTGAAAAATATTCTATACAAATTTCCTTGGCGTCAGCCGCTGGAATTACTGTATCAATTGCGACTTTTATAACAGATGTAATTTTGACCGGAAGCACATCTAGGCGGAGTTTACCAGTAATAATACGAGATACATCCAAGACATCCTCTATTAGTGTTGTTAGGGATTTCGTGTTGCGGTCAATTGTCTCCAGCGCTCGGGCAGTGGTTTCTTCATCAAATTTACGGCTCCTGAGTAGTTGTGTCCAGCCGAGCATTGCGTTGAGGGGGGTACGGAGTTCGTGGGAGAGTGTAGCTAAAAACTCATCCTTCATGCGATTTGCTGCTTGTGCTGACTCGCGGGAAGCTTGTTCTCTTGCCAACAGTTGTTCGCGTTCTTGCTCTGCTTGCTTGCGATCGCTAATGTCAATCATAAATCCACGCAGTATCTGCGGTCCATCCTCTCCCCGCACCACATTGACAATGTCATACAGCCACACGACTCTGCCATCTGCTGCTAACATTCTATATTCAAATTCGTAATTCTCCAGAGACAGCGAACACTCTATACAATGCTTGATTGCCCACTCCCGATCCTCTGGATGGATATGATCAGCCCAGAAATTGTCGGTGTACCAGTCTGACAATGGATAGCCAAGAATCTCAACTGTTTGCGGTCCTACATAAGTAAAATTGCCTGTAGTAGCGTCTGCCTCCCAAGGAATCACTCGCACCTTTTCTGCCAGTTTGCGAAACCGTTCTTCGCTGTGTTTGAGAGCTGCTTCTGAAAGCTTGCGTTCCGAGATATCACTGATTAAGGCAACAAATCCTACGACTTCTCCTTGGCTAAATTGAGGAACGTAAGAGACGTTCACATAACGGGTTACGCCATCCTGATAAAGTAAATGAGTTTCGTAGGAAACTTGCTCTCCTGTTAATACCGCTTCCACATACGGACGAATTGACTCGTAACCTGACTCGCCTACAACTTCTTTAATATGCTTGCCGTAAATTTCTGACGCGGGAATCCGATGCCATTCTTCATATCTTTTATTATTAAAGCGATAGCATTGCTCGGCATCGACATAGGAAATTAAAACTGGCACAGCATCTGTAATCAGGCGCAGTTGTTCTTCTCGTTGATGCAGTGCTTCTTCGATCCGTTTGCGTTCCCTCAAATCCAGAGAGAATACAATCATCTCCTGTTGACAGTCGTAAGGTTCCTGCAACAGTGCACCACCGATGAGAATTGGGACACGGCTACCATCTTTGTGGATGTATTCTTTTTCAAAGGGAGTGCCAACTCCCTGTTTGCTGAGTTCTTCTGCCCGTTGTGCATCCAAATGCCGATATTCCGGCGCTGTTATGGCATCCCAATGTAACTTACCTTTTGCTAGTTCTTCACGGGTATAGCCCACCATGTTGAGAAAATAGTCGTTGGCGTAGTGGACACCGCCACTAAAGTCGCCTAAGGCTACACCAAAAATATTCGACTCCACCAGTCTGCGGAACAGCTTGTCGCTCTCGCGCGTGGTATCTTGTGATATCTGGCGTTCTGTCGTGTCGTGTTGAGTTCCCCACTCTCGCACTAGAACACCATTTTCCACACTTGGGACAAGATTGTTTAACAATCCTCGCGGGAAGTCCCCCGGTTCCGTTCCTACACCGGGGGATGAGAGCGAGGGCAGAATATCTGGTAGAATACGAGTAACATTGGTTGGTTTTCCAACCACAGTCCGCGAAAACCAAGCGGCACTCACAAAAATCAAACTGCCCTGGGAAGCAGGGTGGCTGCGCGGGTTCTCCCAAAGAGGGGATAAAGGCAGAAATGTCAGAGATGCTGAGTAAGACCAATTTGTACTTGTACAAGGAGGCATCGGCAGATGAGACGCGAAGCCCCGCACGTAGCGTAGCCAAGTGCGCGGGTACTTCACAAAGTACTTATAATTACTATGCTGCTCTATCTGACTTTTCACGTCATGTGGAAAAACCAACGCGAAACCTAACCCCCCAGCCCCCTTCGGTACTAGGGTTGGGGCTAAGGTAAAAGCCTCTCTCCTTGCAGGAGACAGGTTTGGAGAGAGGTTTGACGGATCCAGTGAAAAGTGAGGCTGATCTATCTCATGGTATGCATCGATTTTATCAAAGTGCTGCTTAAGCGTGCGTAACCCTGTTAGCGAACTAATAAGAATCGCTACAGGTACGAACGTCCCTAACTGCAATATGTTATCCAGAGCAAAATTGCCTAGCAAGTACACAGGTTCTGTAAAAAAGTAGCCCATAGCCAAAGTACACAGAGCAGTAGCCAGCAACCCTGGTTGCATGCCACCATACCAGGTACTCACTGCTACAGCCGCAAAAAACAGTTGGCACAAGGTTGGCATCAGCAGTGACTGTAGCAATAGTGTTAGTATGAACGCGCCACCAACAGCCAAGGCTGCCACAGCGTAAGGCACAAGAAGAGGGCGAATTCCTTTCAAAGTGGGTTCTCCTTTGGTGCAGCACTCACAGCAACAATTGCTTGCTCTACTGCTGTAGCTTGTATCAGCAACTTTACTTTGTTAAAACTGTAATTGCAGATAATTTTAAATAGTTTTAAATTTTTTTCAAAAATACCGAAAATAAGTTTATATTTTTTTAACATATTTTCATTTTTCCTTGACCTTCATAAAACCTTGCGGTGAGTGTGGAAACGAGCGTGGCTTTGATTGCTCATGCAGCTTTTACGTTATTAATAGTTAAATGTAAGACACATCTTGCATTGTAAAAAAGCTGGGAAAAGCGAAAAATGGCTCGCACGTCCACATTAACTTTTGATCGTGGCACATTAATTTTGCATCCACCACCACGCGGCAAAGCTTGGATGGATTTTGCTACATGGGATGATAGAGTGGAAAAATTCCGCATTCCGGCTATTCATTACCGTGCTTTGGTGGAAGCAATGCAAGCGGAAAATACTGACTTTATCGATGAAGCTAAGGCGTTTTATCCTCTGGAGTTGGTTCCCAGTGTGGAAATGGAACCTTACCCGCACCAAAGTGAGGCGCTAGCAGCTTGGAAACTCGCGGGAAGACAAGGGGTGGTAGTCCTTCCCACAGCAGCGGGAAAGACGTATTTGGCGCAGATGGCGATGCAAGCCACACCACGCACGACGCTGATTGTCGTTCCAACGCTGGATTTAATGCACCAGTGGTATGCTCATTTAAAGGCGGCGTTTCCTGATACTGAGGTGGGGTTACTGGGAGGTGGTTCGCGGGATAGAACACCTGTACTCGTTGCCACTTACGACAGTGCGGCTATCCATGCGGAAAGTCTGGGGAATTTGTATGCTTTATTAATTTTTGATGAATGTCATCATTTGCCAACAGATTTTAGTCGAGTAATTGCAGAATACGCGATCGCACCCTACCGTCTGGGATTATCTGCTACACCCGAACGTACCGACGGCAAACACGCTGATTTAAATATTTTAATAGGCACAGAAGTCTATCGTAAAAGAGCTGAAGATTTAGCAGGCAAGGCGTTAGCAGAACATGAAATTGTACAACTTAAGGTGAAATTATCACAACTGGAACGGGAAAGATACACTCAGCTGATTCAAGTTCGCAACGACTTTTTGAAGGAATCAAAGATTTCTTTGGGGAGTCTTCAAGGCTGGCAAAATTTTGTGCAGATGAGTGCGCGATCGCAAGCTGGACGTAGAGCGATGTTAGCGCACCGGGAAGCGAAAGAAATCGCTTTGGGAACTGATGGAAAGATAAGAGTTCTTGCTGATATATTGGCTCAGCATTATCCGGAACGTGTTTTGATTTTTACTGCTGATAATGCTACGGTTTATCACATTTCGCAAGAGTTTCTTGTTCCGGCTATTACTCATCAAACTCCTGTGAAGGAACGTCATGAGATATTAACAAAATTTCGGGAAGGGGAGTATAAAACTCTGGTTGCTTCTCATGTTTTGAATGAGGGTGTTGATGTACCTGCGGCTTCTGTGGCTGTTATTTTATCTGGGACTGGTTCGACACGGGAGTATATTCAAAGATTGGGAAGGGTTTTAAGGAAGGGGAAGGATAATAATAAGCAGGCGATTTTATATGAGGTGGTGGCGGAGGATACGAGTGAGGAGGGGACTTCGGCGAGGAGAAGAGGTGTGGAGAGAAATGAACCGCCAAGACGCCAAGAACGCCAAGGTAAAGAGGAGAAGAAAGGGAATTTGCGGGTTGTTTATGGGAGTGGACAGGAAAAGAGCCTTAAGGCTGCTGAACAGTTAGAGATAAATTATAAGGTTCAAAAAAAGCCGCCGATAAACACGGATGAAAGTTGATAATGTTTCAATAGTTCTTTGTGTTCATCTGTGTTTATCTGCGGTTTAAAATTCCAATGTTACCAACAGAGTTACTAAGTCACAGGCAAAATGGGGAAGAGATAATCCCAAAGAGACTAAAGATTGATGATAAGAATTTGGCGATCGCTTCTGAGTTAATGAGTTGTTTTCAGAAGGTTGTGGGTGATACTCAGGGTGCGCTGGAGCGTCAGTTGTTGGAGTTGGAGGGAGATACTCCTGATTATAAAATAAAGCGGGGTTTGGCTTATATCCTCAAAAGCGCTTTTTGCACGTTTGAGGTGGTGAGTCCTTTGGAACCTCAAATGTTACGAGAAAGGGTTTTTGCTCTAGCTGCGAAGTCTCCTCCGAGTCGGGAGTTGACTGAGGTTACCTTGACAAAAATTGCTGATGAATTGAGTCATGAACTTGAGCGCGAAGTTTTGCCGAAACAAGTTCGTGATGGGTTATATGCTGATTTGTCTGAGAATAAGATTTTAACTGCTTTTGATACGCCAGATTCTAAGGAAGTTTTGCATCGATACAATTTATCTCAGGTGCAAGGGGTGTTTTATAAGGCGAGTCAGCTGATCATAAATGCTCATCGCAATGTTCCAGGGCAATATAAGCTTTTATTTCGCTATCTTAAGTTGTTTCAATTAATGTCTTATATTGAGGGCGATGCTGACCACGGATTTACAATTACGATTGATGGTCCGACGAGTTTGTTTACTCCAAGTACACGGTATGGTTTGGCGATCGCTAAGCTGATTCCGGCGTTACTTCATGTGACGAAATGGAGTCTTTCGGCGACTCTGCAAACTCGTGATTTCTACACAAATACATGGAAGACTGGGCGTTTTACTCTCAATTCTGAATGCGGGTTGGTGTCTCATTATTCAGCAGGCAAGCCATACGATAGTATGTTAGAAGAGTCATTTGCTAATAAGTGGGAGTCAATGAAAACGGATTGGGTGTTAGAGCGAGAAGTTGACCTCATTCCTATTCCTGGAAGTGTGATGATTCCCGATTTTAGATTAGTGCATCCTGATGGTCGTACGTTTTTATTAGAAATCGTTGGTTATTGGCGACCAGAATATTTACAAAAGAAGTTTTCACAGGTGCGACGTTCGGGATGCGATAACTTAATTTTGGCAATTTCTGAACGATTGAATTTGGATAAAGCAGGAGTAAAATTAAATGATGTTCCTGCAAGAATTGTTTGGTTTAAAGATAAGTTGTTGCCAAAATCAGTGTTAGCGGTGATGGAATAAAAATTCGTGAGGTCCCAACTGAATTCTTCTTGATTAACTGAAAGAACTCAGGAGTCAGAAGTCAGAATGAACTTCTGTACGACTGGGTGACTCGTCTTGGGGTTTAAATAACGACAGTTAATACGGGAGCCAGTACTGCAGGAGGGTTTCCCGACCTAGGTATCTGGCGTTGTCTACAATTGGTTGGGGTGCTACTCCGATCGAATTGATTCTGAGTTCTGCGTTCTGACAACTGAGTTCTTCTTCAATTCATCGTTTTTTCGTTTTGTTGTACCAGACATTCCAAAGCTTCTCTTGTCTTTAGCTGGGGAAATTCGGAGTAAAAATGACTCACACTAGAGAAACGTTCTGGTGTTGCAAGGATAATCACGCGATCGCCCCACTGATGTAACCAAGGTAGCAACTTCAAGGGCGCTACTGGAGTACATAACCAAACTTCAGCCGGAGAAAGTGCCTTGAGAGATGTTGCGGCTACTGCCATTGTCATACCTGTGGCAATACCATCATCAACTAAGATGAGCGTAGCACCTTCGGTATTCACCTGCGGACAGCCAGGACTCAATTGAGCTTGAAGAGACTTCGCTTGAATCGCAGCTGTATCTAATGCTGCTTCTCGCCACCCTGAATTCGGCAGATTGCGAAAAGACAGCTTGTGCTGATCCCAAAGAACATTTCCGGAAGCAGTAACCGCACCAATAGCTAACTCGGGATTTTCTGGATGGCTAATTTTTTTCGCTACCTCTATCGTCAAGGGACAGTTGAGGAGACGCGCTACTGGTGCTGCTACTGGTAATCCTCCTCTTGGCAAAGCATAGACAATTGTCTTAGGCTTTGCTACCGAGTTAGCAGTTTGCTGGGTTAAAATAGCCTGAATCGCTTGCGCCAGTTGCTCACCAGCTTGAATGCGGTTAGTAAAAAGCGGGGTGTTTCTCATGGTTGCCCCAGCATACGACAGCGTCTATGCTTCTATCATGACTGATTTTGACTCAGGTTAACCCATAATTATAGGACTTACGCAAGAACTAGTCGTGAAACTCTTATTTCTTGTGTACAAGTGCGTACGAGTGCGGTAGCCTGTGGCACGCCACTGAGCGCAAAGCGCCCCGTGAGGGATACGCATCTACGTTTTTTGATAATTTTGCCTAAGCCCTGAATTATGGATTTAGCGAAATAACGATTTCGCTACAGAAATTCACATCTGCACCCATGCGATCATCTACGGTGGGCGCTCTGCGCCATCGCTCGCTGCCAATGTGCCAAGTGCTAATCATAAATGTTCATTGTTAATACTCTCATAAATACTGGATAGTAATTTTTCAAACACAACTGCTTTAAATTCTTCACTATTCATCACTTGCATAAAGATTTTTTCGTTACCGTCCATGCGTTCGATAAATAGATTTTCAAGATGCTTTTTTAGAACCGGGGCAAAGTTTTCTTTTGTATTGACTTGAGCCGCTTGTTTGATGGAGTCATTAGCGATCGCCGTTTCGGTAATTTGCTCGAAAAAGAGTTGGTCGGCTGGGGTGAAGTTAGTACCAAAACGTTCGTTAAGGGAGTCAATAAGCTGGGATAAGGGGACTTCTTTATCTGGCTGGCGAGTTCCGACTGCGCTAGCACCTCGTAATGGTTCTGCTTTACCTTCGGTTAAATCAATTTTCCCTTCACTGATTTTTTCAAGGCGATAAAATTTTAGTTCTATATCCCCAGATAAATCAATTTTTGGAGCTTGGAGACTACGGGGTAATTTGTTTAGTAAAAAACATAGAACCGGAAAAGGCAACGAGGGATTTGATATCGCTATAGTTTTTTTCTTTAATATATTTATCAAAAGCAAGTTTGTATTTAACGGCGTGTTCACGGGAACGGGTGACAACCATTGCTTTGGCTCTACCCCCAATTTTGTGGCGGGTATGGTTGCGGAAATGTTCGACGATGATTTCTACTTTTTGGGCGATGTTGTGGGGATGAAGTTCAACGAATCGGGCGATTTGCTTGGCTGCTTGGCGACGCGGTAAGTCAGGGTCATTTTCCGAGGTGCGGACAAGTTCGTAATAGCGATCGTAGTAGGTATAATTTGCCAAAACGTCTTTAATATAGCCTTCTTCAATGGCTTGGCGCATCGTGTAGAGATGGAAGGGGGCTTCGCCGTTCTCTCCGGGTTCATCGAATACGAGTTGAGTTTTGTACTTAGGGGTGGCGGTAAAGGCGAAGTAGCTGAGGTTTGGTTGTTTGGTGCGGCTGATTTGTTCTTTTAGTAATTGTTGTTTGGCTTCATGACTGAGGTCATCTTCCTCAAGTTCATCTTCCAGGAGTTGAGCGGCGATCGCTGATTCGATACCATCTTTATTAAGGATTTTGCGGAGTTCTGTGGCGGTTTCTCCGGTTTGGGAGCCGTGGGCTTCATCAACGATGACGGCAAAGCGTTTATCTTTGGTGGTAATGTCTATGGTTTTACCTTTTTTGGCTAAAGTCTCGATGGCTTTAGTAATGAAGGGGAATTTCTGGATGGTAGAAATGATAATAGGTACACCGCCGCTGAGGGCTGTGGCGAGTTGTTGGGTGTTTTCGTCAATTTTTTGGACAACTCCGGCTTTATGTTCAAACTGATAGATAGTGTTTTGCAGTTGTTGATCCAGTACGGTGCGATCTGTGATGACGACAACGGTATGAAAGATTTTTTCGTCTTGGTTGTCGTGGAGGTTGGCTAGGCGATGGGCTAACCAAGCAATAGAGTTTGATTTTCCAGATCCGGCGGAATGCTGAATCAAATAATTATGTCCGGCTTTGTGTTGTTTGGTGTGGGCGATGAGTTTACGAACCACATCAAGTTGATGGTAGCGGGGGAAAATTAGGGTTTCTTTTTTCTGGTAATTAACGCCAGTGGCGGTGGGAATTTTGGTTTCTTTAATTTCGATGTGGAGAAAACGGGCTAAGATGTCCAAAAGGCTATCTTTTTGTAAGACTTCTAGCCAAAAGTAACTGGTGCGATATTGTTCATTATCTCCAGGGGGATTACCTGCACCGTGATTATTACCTTTGTTAAAGGGTAGGAAATGAGTACTTTCTCCAGCGAGTTTGGTGGTCATCCAGATTTCTTCGGTGTCTACGGCGAAATGGACTAAGCACCGTTGTTTAAATGCAAATAGCGGGTCTTTGGGATCTCTATCGGGTAGAGTCGATAGGAGGTATTACTCTCCGTACCTCTCTGTTAAATCTAGACGTGAAACTTTCGTTTCATCCAGCTTCCGATATTCTTAGAGGTTAGTTAGCTTTTGTATTCCTTCTCTCCCTGC
>Ga0209902_100893_pt1 | contig 21062 bp, 17 predicted proteins | sample FECB27metaG_FD_188304 | JGI IMG/M metagenome (GOLD analysis project Ga0209902, IMG submission 188304) | Cyanobacterial communities from the Joint Genome Institute, California, USA - FECB-27 (SPAdes) (version 2) | ecosystem: Environmental > Aquatic > Thermal springs > Hot (42-90C) > Microbial mats...
GGGGATCGTTGCATATTCGCCGTTCCGTTGATTCACTGGCTGCATCGGAGGTGTTCGATGCAGCAGCTCGGTTTCGGGGACGGTTGGATCTCGGCGAAGGTCGGGCAAAACGCGACGCTGGAGCGGCTGTCCGCGGAGGTGAGGTGGGAGCGGTTCGAGCGGCTGCTCTCGCGCCTGCGTCCCCAGGGGCCCGGCCGCCCGCCCTACGAGCCGCTCCTGATGCTGAAGGCGCTCTTGCTGCAGCAGTGGTTCGCCCTGTCGGACGCCGGCCTGGAAGAGGCGATCAACGACCGGATGTCGTTCCGCAAGTTCCTCGGTCTGTCGCTGCAGGGGCCGTCGCCGGACCACACGACGCTCTGCCGGTTCCGCCAGCGGCTGGTGCAGGAAGGGCTGGCGGAGAAGCTCTTCGCGGAGTTCGCGACGCAGCTCGAAGCTCGAGGCCTGATCCTGAAGCGCGGCACGATGATCGACGCCTCGCTGCTGGAGACGCCGCACCGGCCCCCGTCCAAGGACGGCGAGCGGCCGGCGGTCGACCCGGATGCGGCGACGACGGCGCGCGAGGGCAAGCGCGGCACGCACTACGGCTACAAGATGCACGCCGGGGTCGACCAGCACAGCCGGCTGATCCGGCGCGTCGTGCTGACACCGGCCAACGTCAACGACACGGTTCCGGCCGACCAGTTGGTCTGCGGCGACGAGCGGGCGGTCTATGCCGACAGGGCCTACGCCAAGCGGGCCCGCCGGGCCTGGCTCGCGAGCCTCGGGATCAAGCCGCGCATCATGCACAAGAGCTGGGGCGGCGGGCCGCCGCTCACCGGCCACCAGAAGCGCCACAACGGGCTGATCGCGGTGGTGCGCGCCGAGGTGGAAGGCGTGTTCGCCACGCTGAAGCGATGGTTCGGCTACGGGTGCGTGCGCTACCGGGGCCTTCTGAAGAACGAGGGCCACCTCAACCTCCTCGCCCTCGCCTACAACATGAAACGGAGCCTGAAACTCGCCTGACCGGCGCGCCGCCGGGGCCTCCCGGGGCCACGAAGACGTCGCCGAACCCGCTGCCGAAACGTGGCGAAGACCCATTCCGAGCCTCCTCACCAACGCAGGCCTCGATTCCGCAACGATCCCCCTCGAGGGGAGGGTAAGAATGCCGGACCTGACGCCCGAGGAAACCACCGCGATCTGGCTGACGCTGCGGGTGGCGCTGGTGGCGGTGGCGTGCAGTTTGCCGCCGGCGATCCTGGTGGCGTGGATTTTGGCGCGCTGCCGGTTTCCCGGCATCATCCTGTTCGACGCCCTCGTCCACCTCCCGCTGACGCTGCCGCCGGTGGTGACGGGCTTCCTGCTTTTGCTCGTGTTCGGGCGGCGGGCGCCGGTGGGGGCGTTCCTGGCCGAGCACTTCGGGCTCGTCCTCTCGTTCCGCTGGACGGGGGCGGCGCTGGCGGCCGCGGTGATGGGCTTCCCGTTGTTCGTCCGCGCGGTGCGGCTGTCCATCGAGGCGGTCGACCGGCGGCTCGAGGATGCGGCGAGCACGCTCGGCGCGCCGCGGGCGCTGGTGGCGCTGACGGTGACGCTGCCGCTGATCCTGCCCGGCATCCTCGCCGGCGCGGTGCTAGCCTTTGCCCGCGCGATGGGCGAATTCGGCGCCACCGTGACGTTCGTCTCGAACATTCCCGGCGAAACGCAGACGATCGCCGCGGCGATCTACACCTACACCCAGGTGCCCGGCGGCGACGGGCCGGCGCTGCGCCTGACGCTGATCTCGGTGGCACTGTCACTCGCAGCCCTGGTGCTGTCGGAACTGCTGGCCCGCCGGACGCGGCGGGCGATCGGGCAATCGCGGCCATGAGCGCGACCGCCGCGATAGGCGCCGGAAGCCGTGCCGCGCCCCTGTTCATCGACACGACCACCGGCTCCGGCACATGAGGCTCGAGGTCGACGTCCGCCACGTCCAGGGCGCCTTCCGGCTCGAGGCGGCGTTCGCGAGCAACGCGGCGGTGACGGCGCTGTTCGGGCCGTCCGGCTCCGGCAAGACGACGCTCGTCAACATCCTCGCCGGACTGATCCGCCCGTCCGAGGGACGCATCGCGCTCGACGGCGTGCCGTTGTTCGAGTCCGCCCGCCGCATCGACGTGGCGGTGCACCGGCGCGGCGTCGGCTACGTCTTCCAGGAGGCGCGGCTGTTTCCCCATCTCAGCGTCCGCGGCAACCTCGGCTACGGCCGGCGCATGGCGGCGCTGGCCGGCCGGCGCGGCGACGGCGACGAATTCGATCGTGTGGTGGCGCTGCTCGGCATCGCCGCCCTGCTCGACCGCAAGCCGGCGGGGCTGTCGGGGGGCGAGGCGCAGCGGGTGGCCATCGGCCGGGCGCTGCTCGCGCGGCCGCGGCTCTTGCTGATGGACGAGCCGCTGGCGGCCCTCGATACCGCCCGCAAGGCGGAGATCCTGCCCTTTCTCGAAAGGGTGGCGGCGGAGACGCGGGTGCCGATCGTCTATGTCAGCCACTCGGTGCCGGAGGTGGTGCGCCTCGCCGGCACGGTGGTCGCCCTCGACCACGGCCGCGTCGTCGCCTGCGGGCCGGCGGACACGGTAATCGGCGGTCTCGACGCGACGTCCTCCGACGATGCCGGCGCGGTGCTCGACGCGGTCGTCGCCGGCGAGGAGGCCGACGGCCTGACGCGCCTCGACACGCCCGCCGGGCCGCTGCTGGTGCCGGCGCTCGGCCGGCCCGCGGGCGCGCGGCTCCGGCTTCTGGTGCGCGCCCGCGACGTGCTCGTCGCCCGCGAGGAGCCGCACGGCCTCAGCGCGCTGAACGTGCTGCCGGCGACGGTGACGGCGATCGGCGCGCCGCACGGCGCCGCCGTCGACGTGTCGCTCGCGGCCGGCAGCGCGGTGATCCATGCCCGGCTGACGCGCCGGGCGGTCGAGGCGCTGGCGCTCGCCCCCGGCCGGCCATGCTTCGCCATCGTCAAGGCCTCGACGCTCGCCGGCGACGGCAGTGCCGCCCCACCCCGCGACGCCGCCGACGCCTGAGCGGCTGCGCACCGGCGGGGAACGCCCCCAGCCCGATGAAGCCTCCGCCGACGCCCCCTCAGCCGATGATGTGTCAGCCGATGATGTGAAAGCCGCGCGGAAAGCGCTGCATCGGCTCGAAGCCGGTCTCCGTCACCAGCAGCAGATGGCCGGTCTGGACGCCGGCGCGGCGGTCGCGGGTGGTGATGTTCGGCTGCACGACCAGCATCATGCCGGCCTCGAGCTTCATGTCCGGCACGTTCGCCGACGGACGGCTGGCGCAGCCGAGGATGGGCGGGAAGTAGCCGCCGCCGTAGCCGTGCACGAGATCGTCGATGATGGTGAAGCCGGCGTCCTCGATGCCGTGCGAGGCGGCGACGAGTTCGGCCGGCGTCGCGCCGGCGCGCACCTTCGCCGTCACCGCGTCGAAGACGGCGTCGGCGCAAGCGTGCAGGTCGCGGTAGAGCGCGGTCGGCTCGCTGCCGACGGCGAAGGTGCGCAGCACCTGGCCGGAGTGGTCCCAGAACTGCGCGCTGATCTCGCAGACCAGCGCATCGCCGACGGCGAGCCGGCGCGAGGACGGGAACTGCCGGGGCACGCCGACAGAGGGGTCGGCCATCGGCGTCGTGCCGATGTAGTGCAGCGCATTGGTGCCGCCGAGCCGGACATAGGGCGCCTCGACGAGGGCGCCGAGCTCCTTCTCCGTCATGCCGGGCTTTGCCCGCTCTGCCAGCGAGGCGGCGCCGAGATCGCTCATCGCCGCGGCGAAGCGGAACCAAGGCATCTCCTCGGCCGACTTGACGTAGCGCATCTTCGAATAGGCGGCGTTGAGGTCGACCACCGTGCCGGCGGCGGAAAGGCTGGCGTGCTGGGAGGCGGAGAGCGATCCGACGAGGCCGATGCGCTTGTCGCCGGGTTTCACGGCCGCGAGGGCCGCGAGCGCGTTGGCGAGGCCGGACTTGCCGCCCCATTCCACTTCGCAGGTGTCGGCGAGCTTCGCCGCCAGCGGCTGGTGGTTGACGTGCTGCACCCAGAGCTGCATCGGCCGGCCGGGCAACAGCAGCGTCACCGCGTCGGCGGTGGTCGGCCAGCCGGTCAGCCAGAACGTCGTCGTGCCGGCCTTCTGGGCGTGAGCGACGATGATCGCGTCGAGGCCCTCAGCCTCGCAGAGATCGTCGAAGCGCTGGCGCCGCCGCGCCATCTCCTCGGGACTGAAGCGCGGATATTCGGCGTCGATGAGGGCGGCGAACTCCGCCTCGACAGTGGCGGTCAGGCTGGCGAGGGTGGGCAGCATTCTTCCTCCGGTGGATCTTCTGCGGCGCGCCTTATCGCGGCTGCGCGCCTCTTGTCGGATGAGCGGGGGCCTCGGCACCCCATCGGCCCCTTGCATACATCAGATAGGATAGTGCGTACACAACCGGAACGGTTGCGGTGGCGCCCGCGGACGTCGTCCAGGCGGCGACCGGTCCGCTGCCCCGTCAGGTCTGCGGGCGCAGCGGGAAGATCGCCGCGACCAGCGCCACGTCGGCGACCGCCAGCGCCACCAGCACGGCGAGCGTCGTGTCGGCGCCGGCGCGCTCGATCAGCAGCGCCCCCACCGACGGCGAAATCGCCATCGTCACGAGGATCGGCATCGCCATCCGCCCCATCAGCGGCGCGTAGCCGTCGGCGCCGAACAAGGCGAGCGGCAGGGTGCCGCGGGCGATCGACTTGATGCCCATGCCGGCGCCGTAGAACACGAAGGCGGCGGCGAGCACGGCGGGCATCCCCGACCACAGCAGCCCGACGCCGGCGGCGACGCACAGCGTCGAGGCGAGCATCGTCCACAGCGGGTGGTAGCGGGCGCCGAGGACGCTCTCGACGACGCGGGCGGCGACCTGCGACGGGCCGATGAGGGCGCCGAAGCCGACGGCGGCGGCGAGCGCGACGCCGCGCGCCTCCATCAGCGTGATCAGGTGGACGGAGACGACCGAGGCGATCACCGAGGACAGGGTGAACGCCGCCGCCGTCAGCACGAACAGCGGCGAGAACACCGCCGACCGGGCGGGACCTCGGCCTTGCCCCTGTTGGTCCCCCTCGCCCGTCGGTGTCGCCGCTGCGTGCACAACGTGCCGCCGCGCCTCGCGCGGGAAGGCGGCGAGCAGGAGCGGCACCGCCACGACGACGAGCAGCGCCGCGAAGCCGAGGCAGGCGCCGCGCCAGCCCCACTCCGACACGAACAGCGCGGCGAGCGGCCACGACACCGTCGAGGCGAAGCCGGCGACGAGGGTGAGGTTGGTGATCTCGCGGCGCGCCGCGAGACCGTGCAGCCGGCCGAGGGCGGCGAACGCCGCATCATAGAGCCCCGCCCCCATGCCGGCGCCGACGAGGCACCAGGCGGCGACATAGACGACGAGGTTCGGCGACAGCGCCATGACGACGAGGCCCGCCGCGATGGTGGCCGCCCCGGTCGCCAGCACCGGCCGGCCGCCGCGTGCCTCGATGAGGTCGCCGACGCGCGGCGAGACCAGGCCGGAGACCAGCAGGGCGAGCGAGAAGGCGCCGATCACCCACGGCAGCGGCCAGCCGGTGTCGGCGACGATGGGCTTGGCCAGCACCGCCGGCAGATAGAACGAGCCGCCCCAGGCGATGATCTGCGCCACGCCGAGGGCGGGCACGCGCAGCCGGTCGGCCGGTGATCGCGCCGGTCCGACGCTCATTCCGGCCCCGCGGTGCACGGCGGCGCGCCGGGGTGAGCGCCGCCCGGCCGCGGCCGCACGTCGTCCTCCAGGCACGGACACGGGGAAAGGACGACGGACATCGCGGTTGGACCCGCGGCGGACGCTACACGGGTTTCCGGCCGGCGGAAATCCTCGCCGAAAATCAACCGTGTGGCGTCGGCGAGACTGGCGGCGAGGGCCACGCCGGTCTATCCCGCGAGAGGGTGGGTCTTTCGGCCGGCCCATCACGACACGGCCGGCGCCGAGCCGGCTCGCCGTGCCGACACGGCCGGCGCCGAACCCTCGGCGTCCGACCGCCCCGCCGAGGACCGCCGATGCCCGACGCCGCGCCGCCCGTTCCGCCCCGCCGCCCGGCGATCGGCGTTTCCGTCGCCTGCTGGCGGCAAGGGCGCGTGCTGGTGGTGCAGCGCGGGCGGCCACCCTTGCAGGGGATGTGGAGCCTGCCGGGCGGCCACGTCGAGTATGGCGAGGCGATCCGCGCCGCCGCCGCCCGCGAGCTTTCCGAGGAGACCGGCATCGAGGCGGACATCGTCGGCATCGTCGACGCCCTCGACGTGATGGTGGCGGCGCCGGGGGCGGCGGCGGACGCCCCGCCGGCGCACCACTTCGTGCTCGCCGTCTACGCCGCCCGCTGGCGCGCCGGCGAGCCGGTGGCCGGCGACGACGCTGCGGTGGCCCTGTTCCTGCCCCCCGACGAGGCGCTCGCCCTCGACCTCACCCCCGGCGCCAGCGCCGTCATCACCGCGAGCCGCGCGCTCGTCGGCGACGCCGGCTGAGGGTTTCGCAGCCGATCCGCCGGCGTCCTCACGCCGCGAGGCGTGGGACGAGGTCGGCGAGCGCGACGTGGCCGCGGAAGCCGCCGGCACCGGCCGGCTCCTCGCCCGCCTCGATGGCGCGGGCGAAGGCGACTGCGGGATCGGCCTCCAGGCGCGCGACGAAGGCGGCGAGCCGCGGATGAGCGGCAAGGTCGCCGACGTCGTGGTAGGCTGCCCAGCGGACGATGCCGGCGACATAGGCGTCCGCCACCGTGCGGCGGTCACCCGCGAGCCAGTCGCGACCCTCGAGCATCGCGTCGAGCTGGCCGTGCGCCTTCGCGACCTGTTCGCGCCCGAGCCTGCGCAACATCGCCTGCACGGGCGGGTCCTCCGCCATCTCGAAGGCCGTCCACAGCGGCGAGAAGGCGGCGAAGTAGGTGGTGGTGAGATAGGACATCGCCTGGTTCAGCCGGTCGAAGTCGGCCGTTCCCTGGGCGGCGCCGAGACGGTGGCCGGGGTCGCGGGCGGCGAGCGCCGCCAGGAGCGCGGCGCTCTCGGTGACGACGCGGCCGTCTTCCAGCATCAGCGCCGGCGTCTCGCGGACGGGGTTGATGCGCGCGAAGGCCGGTCCCTGCACCTCGCCGGGCATTTCGACCCGGCAGAGACGGTAGGGCGCGCCGAGCCATTCCAGCGCGACGATCGATCCGAACGAGCAGCCCTGCGGCACACCATAGAAAAGCACGGGCTCCATGATCATCTCCTGTTGCTTCGATGCTTGGATCAGCAGGAGCGGATATGCGGCGGCGGCGATATGTTGTAAAGAATGCAGAAAATTGTAACCTGGTTACAAATTTTATACTTCGAAGCGCGACGAAATGAGGAGCGGAGAGAATGAAGGACACCGTGTCCGGGTGTTCGATCGAGGAGGCGATGCGGCTGATCGGCGGCCGCTGGCGGACGCTCCTGATCTACTACCTGTCGAGCGGGCCGAAGCGCTTCAGCGAGCTCCGCCGCGACAACCCGGCGATCTCGCACCGCATGCTGACGCTCGACCTGCGCGAGCTCGAGGCGGCCGGCGTCGTCTCGCGCACCGTCCATCCCGGCGTGCCGTTGATGGTCGAGTACGCGCTGACGGAGGACGGGCGGGCGTTGGTGCCGCTCGTCGACGCCCTCGGCGACTGGTGGGAGGCCTTGGCGCGCCGGCGCGCCGCGGACCCAGGCGCGGCCGCCGCGACCGAGGCGTCTGCTGCCGCGGAGTAGCCGGCGCTCAGCGGGCGAGGTCGACGACGCGGGCGCGGATCGCCGCGTCGGGGCGGACGGTCATGCGGCAGACCGGGTTCACCTTTTCCGGCGAAAGCGTCTCGAAGGCGAAGCGGCGGGTCAGCGACGCGAGGATGAGCACGCCCTCGGTCTGGGCGAAGCCGCCGCCCGGGCAGACGCGCGGGCCGAGGCCGAACGGCAGGTAGGTGTCGGGCTTCAGCTGCTTCTCGTTCTCGGGCAGGAAGCGCTCCGGGCGGAACACCTCCGGCTCCTTCCAGAACTTGTCGTGGCGGTGGACGAGCCAGGGCGACACCACCACGAGGTCGCCGGGCTCGACCTTGTGGTCGCGCATCTCGTCGGACTTCGTCGCGATGCGGGTGATGAAGGAGACCGGCGGATAGAGCCGCATCGTCTCCTTGAAGACGGCGCGCGTGTAGGCCATCCGCGCGATGTGGGCGTATTCGATCGGCCCGTCGCCGACGATCCCGCGCACCTCGTCGCGGATGCGGGCGGCGATGTCGGGCGTCTGCGAGAGGATGAAGAACGACCAGGCGAGCACGGAGGCCGAGGTCTCGTGGCCGGCGAGGAAGAACACGGCGATCTGGTCGATCAGCTCGTCGCGGTCGAAGCGGGTGCCGGTCTCCTTGTCGCGCGCCGCCATGACGGCGCCGGCGAGGTCGTCGCCGTCGCGCACCTTGCCCGCCGCTTCTTCCGCGAGGCGCCGGTCGACCAGGCGGCCGAGCACGCCGCGGATCTCGCGGCAGGCGGAGACCACCGCCGGCACGTCGTCGAAGCTGCCGTTGGCGGGCGAGGAGATGATCGTCTTCGGGTTCACCTGCGGCACCACGTCCTGGTAGCGCTGGAAGGCGTCGAAGACGCCGCGCGCGTCCGAGGAGGCGAGCGGCTCGGAAAAGATCGTCCGGTAGATGGCGTCGGCCGTCACCCGGCTCATCGCCGCGTCGAGCTCGACCGGGCCCTTCGCCGCCGCGAGCTCGCCGATGAGGGTGTCGACCGCGCCGACCATCTGCGGGTAGGCGGTGGTGAGGCGCATGTGGGCGAAGGACGGCTCGATCATCCGCCGCTGGCGCTTCCAGGTGTGGCCGTTGGAGATGAAGATGCCGTCGCCGACGAGCGGCTTCAGCGCCGCCACCATCAGGTCGCTCTTCGGATAGTCCTCGGCCTTTTCCACCAGGATGCGGCGGATCAGCTTCGGGTCGTTGACGATCCAGATGCGCCGCCGGCCGATCGGCACCTTGCCCATCTTCAGCCGGTAGGCCTCGGCCGGGAGCAGGTTGAGGAGGTCGCGCTGGCGCAGGAACACCGCGCGCGCCAGGATCGCCGCCTCCGACCGCCGCGCCGGCGCCGGCGGACGGTAGTTCGACGAGGGCGGCGGTTCGACCGGCACGGTGAGGTTCATCGGCGGGCGGGGTCCTGTTGGGAGGTGGGGCGCGGCAGGCGGTTCGGCGGTGGGCAGGGGGCAGTGGGCAGTGGGATGGCAGCGGTGGGCAGTAGAGAGTTGGATGGCGGCAGTCGGATGGCGGCAGCGGGCAGACGGGAGTGGAAGCCCGGCGGTAGTCGCTTCGGCAGTGGGCCCGACGGCCGTAGGTCGGACAGACAACGGTGATGCGGCGGGGGCGCGGGAGGTCGCCGCCGCCACGGAACGCCCCGCATCTAGCACCGCCCCCGCCCGCCCGGCTAGAGGCGAGGCGTGGCGGCGGGGACACGGTCGGGGAAGGTTATGGGTGCAACCGACGCGTGCCACGGAAGCGACATGATGTGGACGGGGGATGGGGTGGTCTTTCGGAGCGTCCCCCCATGCTGCGCAGCCTTCGCGTCCTCGCCGCCACCGCCTGTCTCGCAGTTACCTCCGCACCGCCAGTACTGGCGGATTTCGCGTGCGAGTACCATGGGATGACAGGTGGACAGGAACTCTACTGGGCGCAGACACTTGCATGGGTAACCGACCAAGGCGGCGGGCATGATTCGGAACGTCGCTGCATGAGTGACGAGAAGGTTCATCTCTCCGTTAAAGGCGATCTGAAGGAAGGTGAGATCTCCGAGATAGAATACTTTCCGGATACAGACGAATGCTCGTGGTCACCCAGCAAGGGACCGCCGCGCCTCGGGAGCTATTATCGCGGTAGCGATGGGGTCCTGGCGGCACCGATCTGCTCCTCTCCTCCGCCTCGCGTCGTTGTCGAGGCCTACATGCAGCAGAAGGCGGCGCTGGAGCGGGCCGCGCGAAGCCATCCGCGCGATCTCGCGAAACAGATGGAGCTCGCCCGCTTCTTCATCGGCTGGAACGATCCGTATCGGGCCGGTCCCGCCGTCGCGAAGGTGGCCGAGCTCGCTCCCGGCGACGCGGAAACCCGGCTGTTGGAAGCAAGGCTCCTGCTGCTGTCACAAACAGAGGAATTGCATGCCTACACGCGCGCGCTCGACATCCTGACCGAGATCGAGAGCGTCCTCCCGATCGCACGTCTGCTGTCGGAGCGCACCCGCTCCGAGATCGCCTTCGAGTCTCAGCGCAGGCCAAACCGTTCCTTTCCGGAAGGCGTCACGCACGCGGCGATCACGGTGGCAGGGCTCGATCTCTCCGGCCGCGATCTCACGGGAACCTGGCTGCCCGATGCAAAGCTCGCCGAACTCTTGGCGCCCCGTTCCGACTGGACCGCCGCCAGTCTCGTCGATAACGACTTGTCGGGCGCGAACCTGCAGCAGGCGATTTTCACCGAGTCCAACCTGAAGGCGACGAAGCTCGCCGGCGCCGACCTCCAGCGCGCCCGGTTCACGAACACCATTCTGGTCGGTGCCGACTTCACGGGCGCCCAGATGCAACTCGCCGCCTTGCGCAACGTGAGCGCCGGCGATGCCAAGTTCACGAACGCCGATCTGCGTGGCGCGGAGGTCGACGGCAACTTCGGCGGCGCCGACTTCACAAGTGCCGACCTGCGCGGCGCCGATCTGCGCGAAGCGGGGCTCGAAGGCACCGTCCTCACCGGGGTCCGTTACGACTGCAACACCCGCTTCCCCCGCGGCTTCCGCCCCGAGCTGCGCGGCATGCTGTTCGCCGACAAGAGCGTCTGCATCGGCGGCGCACAGGCGGGGAAGTGAGGGATGCGGCGCACGAGAATCCGGTGGATGTGATGGTCGTGGCGCCCCTCTTCCGAACCCGCGAGCGCGGGTTCTCGCCGTGCACCCGCGGCATGCTCTAGGCGCTTTGCCTCCTCCTCAGCGTCGCGGCGACGGGCAGGGCTTCGGCCTTTCAGTGCGTGTACGAGCCGCCGCCCGGGCGCGCGCTAGCCACGGCCGAGGAGGTCGTCGAGTTCGTCGTCGAGGGTGACGAGCGCCTCGGCGAGACGGCCTGTGCGGTGAAGGCGCGGGTGGTCAAGGCGATCAAGGGCAGCCTCGAGGAAGGTGATGGCTTCCGGATAAGCTACGAGTCGGATGGCCCTTGTGGCGGTCTCCGCAGCATCGGCAGCACGGGGCTGGAGGGCCTCTACGCGGAAGGCGACGGCGTCTACGGTTTCTGGCCCTGCGGGGGGCAGGTCTCGGATGCCGTCGTTCGTGCCTACCTGGCGCAGAAGCGGGAAGTCGTCCGAGCCGCGGCACAGCAGCCGCAATCCTTCGCCGCCCAGTTCCGGCTCGCGCAGTTCCTCGTCGGCTGGAAGGACGTTCCAGAGGCGGAACGGGCTCTGGATGCCGCCGCTGCCTTGTCCGCCGACGGCGAGGGCGTGCAGGTACTCCGCGCACAACTGGCTCTCCGGACCAGCAGCGGCAGCCCTGTCAAACTCGATCCGGTGATCCAGCAACTGCAGTCGCTCGCCCCGAAAGACGACGTTGCTCGCCTGCTGCTGCCGCAGGTGATCGCCTCACGCCAATGGAACGCGGCCACCGCCAGCGGAGGACGACCTTCCCGTGAGCCCGTGAGACTGGACGCTTCCAATCCTGTTGATCTCACCGGGGCCGATTTGACGGGGGAGTCCTTCTTGCCCGGCATACTCACAGGGTTGAGTGCGCCGAATTCGGATTGGACCGCTTCGACCCTGGTGGAGACCGACCTGACGAGGGCCAACCTCGATGGCGCCATCTTCACCCATTCGATCATGGACGAGGCCGCATTCGTTGAAGCGTCGCTCGTGCGCGCCAAGTTTGTCGGTGCATCGATGGTGGGAGCAGATTTCAGCCGCGCGCAATTGCAGCTCGCAGATCTCAGAGATCTGACGGCCTATGGGGCCAAATTCACCGGCGCTGATCTGAAAGGCGCGGTCGTGGACGGTATCCTCCAGAATGGTGATTTCACAGGCTCCGACCTTCGTGGCGCGGATCTGCGCGGAGCCTATGGCGATGGCATCGCATGGACCGGCGCGCGCATCGACTGCGGCACGCGGCTGCGCCGCAGCATCGAGCCGGCGAAGGTGGGCATGATCGTCGAGGGAAACTGTCCGGACGGCGGGCAGGCCGCAAAGTAAGTCGTCGCAACTGCCTCCAATCCGCGCCCTACCCCCGCGCCTCCACCAGCGCCTCGGCCAGGCGCCTGAGGTCGTACGGCTTCCTCAGCAGCACCGCCCGCCCCGCCGGCAACTCCGCCGCTTCCGGTGGCAGGGCGTCGCGGCCGGAGGCGAAGACGATGCCGAGGCCGGGGATGCGACGGCTCGCCTCGACGGCGAGCGTGCCGCCGGAGGTGCCGGGCAGGCCGATGTCGGTGATCAGCACGTCGACCGGCTGCCGCTCCAGCACCGCCAGCGCCTCGCGCGCATCGCCCGCCTCCAGCACGGTGTGGCCGAGCCCGGCGAGCAGGTCGACCGTCGACATGCGGATGATGAGGTCGTCCTCGACGACGAGCACGCGCATCGGCCGGGCGCCATCGGACCGCGAGGCGCCATCCGAGCCGTAGGCGGGCTCGGCACCGTCGTGCGCCGCGCCATCGTGCGCCGCGCCATCGTGCGCAGCGCCGTCTCGCCCGGCACGAGCATGCCCATCACCGTCGTGTGCAGCGCCGTCGTGCCCATCACCATCGTGCGTGGCGCGGTCGGGGCGCTTCCGGGGAACCGAGCCGTCGGAGCCACGCCACGCCGTCACGCCGCCGGCGTCCGTGGCGAAGGAGGAATCTTGCAGGGTCGAGGAGTCCTGCAGGGTCGAGGAGTCTTGCAGGGTCGAGGAGTCCCGACGGGTGGAGGAGTCCCGCAGGGTGGGGGAGTCCTGCCGGATGGAGGAGTCCTGCCGGGTGGATGCGCCTTGCCGGAGCGAAGCGTCCAGCAGGCCGGGGGATGCTGTCGTGCCGTCGCCTCCGGCGCCATCGCTCCGCCGGCCGGGTCGGGCCGCGGCGGCGCGCGGCGCGGCGGCGGCCTCGCCCGGCCCTGGCACCGGGTCCGGCCGGCCGGCCCGGCGCAGCGCGTCGCGCAGGCGGCGGGCCAGCGCCTCGCGGGTGTAGGGCTTGCTCAGGAGGTCGACGCCGTCGTCGAGGCGGCCGCCGTGGACGATGGCGTTCTCGGTGTAGCCGGAGGTGAACATCACGGCGATGCCCGGCCGGCGCTCGCGGGCGATGCGGGCGAGCTCGGGGCTCCGCAGCGTGCCGGGCATGACGACGTCGGTGAACAGGAGGTCGATCGGCACGCCGCTCGCCAGCACCGACAGCGCGCTCTCGGCGTCCTTCGCCTTCAGCACCCGGTACCCGAGGTCGGCGAGCATCTCGACGACGGTCTCGCGCACCGTCTCGTCGTCCTCGACAACAAGGATGGTCTCGCTGCCGCCGCTGACCGGGCCGGCGTCGACATCGGTGACGATGTCCTCGTCGCGCCGCGAGCGCGGCAGATAGAGGCGGATCGTCGTGCCGTGGCCGACCTCGCTGTAGATCTTCACATGGCCGCCGGACTGTTTGACGAAGCCGTAGACCTGGCTGAGGCCGAGGCCGGTGCCCTGCCCTTCGGGCTTCGTCGAGAAGAACGGCTCGAAGGCCTGCTCGATCACCTCCGGCGGCATGCCCGAGCCGGTGTCGGTAACGGCGAGCATGACGTACTGGCCGACGGCGACGTCGTGGGCGGTGGCGTAGGCGTCGTCGAGGAAGGCGTTGCCGGCCTCGAGCGTCAACTTGCCCTGCCCGTCCATGGCGTCGCGGGCGTTGATGGCGAGGTTGAGCAGCGCGTCCTCGACCTGGCCGGGGTCGACGAAGGTGTTCCACAGGCCGCCGGTGATCGCCGTCTCGATCTCGATGCCCTCGCCGAGCGCCCGGCGCAGCATCTCGTCGACGCCGCGCACGAGGCGGCCGAGGTTGATCGTCTTCGGCGCGAGCGCCTGGCGGCGGCCGTAGGCGAGCAGCTGCGAGGCGAGCTTGGAGCCCCGCGCGACGCCCGACAGCGCGTTGCGCAGGCGCTGCTCGGCGCGCTCGTCGCCGGCGAGCTCGCGGGCGAGGAGCTGCAGGTTGCCACCGATGACCTGCAGGAGGTTGTTGAAGTCGTGGGCGACGCCGCCGGTGAGCCGGCCGATCGCCTCGAGCTTGACGACCTGGCGCAGCCGCTCCTCGTTCTGGCGCAGCTGCTCGGTGCGCTCGGCGACCTGGCGCTCGAGCGTGGCGTTGAGCTCGTGCAGCGCCTGCTCGGCGCGCCGCATCTCGGTGACGTCGACATTGACGCCGATCATGCCCTGGAAGCTGTCGTCGGGGCCGAAGCGCGGCCGGGCGTCGGTGTGCAGCAGCCGCCAGTCGCCGTCCGCCCGCCGGTAGCGCCCCTCGACGCTGAACGGCCGCTGCTCGCGCATCGCCGCCGTGAGCGGCCCGGCCACCTTGTCGCGGTCGTCCGGGTGGATGGTCCCGCCCCAGTCGAAGCGCGTCACGGCATCCAGCGCGACGCCCCAGAACTTGCGCTGCGCCTTGTTGAGATAGAGGCAGTGGCCGTCGGCCGTGCTCATCCACAGCATCACCGGCGCGCTCTCGGCGACGAGGCGGAAGCGCTGCTCGCTCTCCGACAGCGCCCGCTCGGCGTGCTTCTGCTCGGTGATGTCGTGGCCCTGCACGAAGATGCCAGCGACGCGGCCGTCATTGTCGAGGATGGGCTGGTAGACGAAATCGAGGAAGCGCTCGTCGGCGCTGCCGTCCGCATGCTTGAGCACGATGCGCATGCCGCGGCCGACATAGGGCTCGCCGCTGCGATAGACGCTGTCGAGAAGCTCGACGAAGCCCTGGCCACGCACCTCCGGCAGCGCCTCGACCACCGGCTTGCCGAGCACGTCGTCGCGGCCGATCAGGGTCGTGTAGGCGGCGTTGGCGAGGGTGAAGACGTGGGCGGGGCCGCTCAGCACTGCCATGAAGCCCGGCGCCTGCTCGAACAGGCGGCGCAGATAGTCGCGCTCGGCGAGGAGGGTGCGGCTCGTCTCCTCGACGTCGAGGGCGCGGCGCAGCACCGCGCCTTCGACCTGCGAGACGTAGGTCGAGCGCTCCGTCGGCGCATCGGCGGCCGAGCGCAGGCGCTGCAGCTCGGTGACGTCGACGGTGTGCTGGAGAATCACCACCACCTCGCCGGCGGCGTCGAGCAGCGGCGTGTGGGTGGCCGCCCAGAAGCGCTCCTCGGGCGTGCCGTCGGGGCGGGGAATGTCGTAGCGGATGAGCGGGATGTGGTCGCGCTCGCGGGTGGCCAGCGCGCGCTCGAGCGAGGCGCGCAGCTGCCGGTGCTGCAGCGACGCGGGATCGCTCGGGAAGGCCTCGAACATGCCCCGGCCGAGAAGGTCGTCGCGGTCCCGGCCGGTCACCGCCAGGTAGGCCTCGTTCATCCCGACGATGGTGAGGGACGGGTCGAGCAGGACGTAGGGATTGGGCGAAGCGTTGAAGACGGCGTCGCGGTCGATTCGGCTGAAGACCGGCATGGCTGGCGTTACTCGAGACCGGAGTGACCAACGACGCCGACTTGGCGCTGGCGACCTCCGAGCCTCCGATACAGGAAGGCTCGGAGAATCCCAAGCCATCCCCCGGCGCAGCCGTCGTGAACGCCGGCGAGCGGCGGTGGTTCCACGCCCATGGGATTTTTTTAGGCGGCCGTGCCGCGTTCCAACGCTGGCCGAACGTCGGTAAGGTGGACGCCACTTCCTCGGCCGGGTCTGTTCGATGTTTCGCGTTCTCTCCGGCCGTCGGGCCGGGCTTCCTGCCGGCCTGCGGGCGACCGTGATCGTGGCGGCCGCCGCCTTGCCGCTGGCGCTCGCCACCGCCGGCTGCCTCGTCATGGCACCGGCCGAGGCGTGGGCGCGCATCGGCACGGACGACGTCGACACCGACGCGCCGAGCCCGTTCGCCGTACCGGACCCGGGCGGCCACGGCGGCGGCGAGGACGAGCCGCTGCCGGACGGTGCGTTCGATCCGCCGCCGCTGCCCGGCGACGCCACCCCGGCCGGCGGGGCGAGCGGTCCCGACGCCCCTGCGGCCGGCACCGCCCGGCCGGACGAAGCGCCGGCCGGTCCCGACGAGCGCGGCCCCTCGGGCACGGTCGGCGACGAGCCCGGCCGCGGCGCACCCGCCGACGACGCACCGACGCCCTTCGGCGTTGACCCCAACCTCGACATCCGCCCGCCCACCGTCGACGTGGTGCCCGACACGAGCCCGCTGCCGGAGGTGCACTATGGCGAGGCCGGTCTGCCGGAGCCGGTGCGCAAGACGCGGGCCGCCATCCTCGAGGCCGCCCGCAGCGGCGACATCGAGGCGCTCCGGGCGGTGCTGGAGACGAGCGAGATGCCGCCGGTGCTGGCCCGCGGCGACGTCGGCGACCCGATCACCTTCCTGAAGGAATCCTCCGGCGATCCCGAGGGCCGCGAGATCCTCGCCATCCTCATCGATCTGCTCGAGGCCGGCTGGGTGCGCCTCAACCCCGGCCAGCCGGGCGAGATCTACGTCTGGCCCTATTTCGCGGCGATGCCGATCGACCGCCTGACCCCGCAGCAGCTCGTCGAGCTCTACCGCATCCTGACCGCCGCCGACGTCGACGAGATGCGCGCCTACGACGCCTGGCTGTTCTTCAAGGTCGGCATCGGCGCGGACGGCAGCTGGCACTACTTCATGGTGGACGAGCCGTAGAGCCGGCGGTCGGCATCGTGAACACCGGCCGTCCCCAAGCGGACGAAGGCGGCGCGGTGCCCACCGTGCCGGCGCGCCTCCCGCAGCGGCGGCGAGCCCTCGCCGAGGGCATCTCGGCCGCACAACCGGAACGCAGCGTTCCGGCAATACAATAAAGCTTGAAGTCGAATTCCCCCCGGCCATCGTCCCTTTGCGCCTAGGGTGACGGATTGGCCTGCAGACGCTTGATGCCAATCCGGCTCGGCCGCGCAAAGGGGTAAGGGACGATGCTCAGGAAGTGCGTAGGTTTGGCTCTCGGCGGCGTGCTGACGGCTGCGTCTCTGACGATGGCCCTGCAGCCGGCGAACGCCGGCGGCCCCTATGGCAGCGCTATCGGCGGTCCCTATGGCAGCATGATCGGCGGCCCTTACGGCAGCATGATCGGCGGTCCTTACGGCAGCATGATCGGCGGTCCTTACGGCAGCATGATCGGCGGTCCTTACGGCAGCATGATCGGCGGGCCCTACGGCAGCATGGTCGGCGGACCCTACGGCAGCATGGTCGGCGGGCCCTACGGCAGCATGATCGGCGGGCCCTATGGCAGCATGGTCGGCGGGCCCTACGGCAGCATGATCGGTGGTCCCTATGGCAGCATGGTCGGTGGCCCCTACGGCAGCATGGTCGGCGGGCCTTACGGCAGCATGGTCGGCGGGCCCTACGGCAGCATGATCGGTGCGCCTCATGGCGGCATGCCAGGCGGCGGCGGGGCGATGGTGGTGTGGATTCCCGCGCTGATCGCCATGCCCGGCGGCTTCCCGATGGGCGTTCCCGGCGGCGCCCCGACCGGCACGCCCGGCGCGTCGCCGACCGGCGGGCCCGGAGCGGCGCAGCCGGTGCTCTGCGCCGTCGAGCCGACGAACCCGGCCGAAGGCGCTCCCGCCGGGCAGAAGGTGGTGGTCATCGCCGACACCGAGGCCGCCTGCGCTGCGATCGACGGGACCGTCGACAATCCCGCGGCGCCGGCAGCATCCGACGCGAACTGATCGGCGTGGCCTGATCAGCGCGACCTGATCGGCATTGCCCGGCGGTCGCGGTCGGCCGAAGGGCCGCGGCTCGCCCTGTGCGGAGGGGACCCATGCGCCTTTCGAGCCTTCGGAAACTGGTGGCGATCCTGGTGATGGCCGCCGGGATCGTCACGCTGGCGCACGACGCCTTCGCCGCTCCGGCGAAGGGCGGCAAGACCTATCTCCTCGCCATCGGCATCTGCCCGCCCTACCGCCACGGCATCCCGGTGGTGGTCTGCAAGAACGCCGTCGATGCGGTGGTGAAGGAATTCGGCGAAGCCCTCGAGATCGACAAGAGCGACATCGTCGCGCTGGTCGACGAGAAGGCCACCGGACCCGGCTTCCTCGCCGCCATCGCCGACTTCAAGGCCCGGCTGACGCCCGACGACCGGTTGGTGCTCTATCTCCTCGCCCACGGCGACACCTTCGGCGTCTGGGCCGACTACTACGGCGCGCCGGGCCCGATCGCGCAGATCAACCAGGATTTCCACGACCCGGAGGACTATCTCCTGGTCTTCTGGACCAAGGACGAGCCGACGGTTCCGGCGCTGTCGCTGGCGCAGAAGGAGTGGCTGGAGGTCGACGAGGTGGTCGACGCCATCGAGACGTTGCCGGCCAAGGTGGCGGTGATCCTCGAGTCCTGCTCGAGCGGGAAGATCTTCGGCGGCTTCCACCGCAGTGCCCGCAGCTCCGAGCGGATCGACTACCTGCTGGTGTCGGCGGGCGCCGAGCAGATCGCCAACATCAACGACGGCAAGACGATGCCGCTGTTCACGCAGTCGCTGACCAACGCCCTCGACCTGCCGCTGGTCGACACCCTCGGCGAGGCCGTGTCCCATGCCCGGGCGGTCACGACGCTGCAGGCGACGGCGCAGTGCGCGACGATGACGATGCCGCAGCGCATCTTCCCGCTCGTTTTCCCCGGCCTGACCGTGCCCAACGAGGCCACCCACGACGGCATGGTCTCGCCGCCCCTGTGGATGTGCGCGCAGGTGCCCTCGGTCGCCGACTTCACCGGCGAGATGAGCGCGACGGTGCTCTACCAGAAGCCGTCACCGCAGTAGGCGGCCGCCGCGACGGACGAGACGCCGGCGCAGCCCGCGCGCAGAGCCGGCCGGCCCCGCCGGCAGGTTTGCTCAAGCCGGCCGGCCCCGCCGGCGGGTCCTCCTAAAGACGGCCAGCGAGGCTCGCGGGCGGGTCTTCCTAAAGCCGGCCAGCGAGGCTCGCCGGCTCGGGGCCGCCATAGGCCCAGTCGAGCAGTTCCACCGTGTGGGCGACGGGGCGGCCGGTCTCGCCGGGGCGGTCGGCGAGCTGGACGATGCAGCCGATGTTGCCGGTGGCGACGATCGCAGCCTTCGTCTTCGCCAGGTTGCCCCGCTTGCGCTCGCGCAACTGGCCGGCGATCTCCGGCTGCAGGATGTTGTAGACGCCGGCCGAGCCGCAGCAGATGTGGCCCTCGGGCACGTCCTTGACGGCGAAGCCGGCGCGGGCGAGCAGCGCCTTCGGCTCGAGGCGGATCTTCTGGCCGTGCTGCATCGAGCAGGCCGAGTGGTAGGCGACGACGGCGGCCGAGCGGCGCTCCGGCGTGCCGAGGTCGAGGGTGGCGAGCACCTCGCTGACGTCCTTCGCCAGCGCCGAGATGCGCGCCGCCTTCGCCGCATAGGCCGGGTCGCCGGCGAGCAGGTGGCCGTAGTCCTTGATGGTGGTGCCGCAGCCCGACGCGGTGATGACGACGGCGTCGAGGCCGCCGTTGTCGAGGACGGCCATCCAGGCGTCGACGTTGATGCGCGCCGCCGCCTTCGCCGCCTCCTCCTTGCCCATGTGCAGCACCAGCGAGCCGCAGCACTGCTCGCCGGGAGCGGCGACGACCTCGTAGCCGGCGCGCGCCAAAAGCCGCGCGGCCGCGGCATTGATCGACGGGGCGAGCACGGCCTGGGCACAGCCATTGAGCAGCGCGACGCGGCCCCGCCTCGGACCGGCGGCGGGGGCCGAGGCCGGCGGGCGGGCGGCGGGCAGCTTGCCCGGCGCCAGCGCCAGCATCGCCGCGGCGCGGCCGCCGATCACCGGCAGCTTCGCGGCGAGGCCGGCGAACGGCCGCGCCAGCCGGGCGCCGGTGAGCGCCAGCCGGAAGCGGCCGGGGTTCGGCACGGTGGCGGCGAGCACGGCGCGCATCAGCCGGTCGTGCCAGGGGCGGTCGTAGGTGTCGTTGATGTGGGCGCGGGCGCGGTCGACGAGGTGCATGTAGTCGACGCCGGACGGGCACGTCGTCATGCACGACAGGCACGACAGGCAGCGGTCGACGTGGCGCGTTACTTCCGCGTCGGCGGGACGGTCGTTCTCCAGCATCTCCTTGATCAGGTAGATGCGGCCGCGCGGGCTGTCGCGCTCGTCGCCGAGGAGCACGAAGGTCGGGCACGTGGCGGTACAGAAGCCGCAGTGCACGCACTTGCGCAGGATCGCCTCCGCCTCGGCGATCTTCGGGTCGGCGCGCTGCTCGTCGGTGAAGCTCGTCTGCATTGGTATCAGAACATCCAGGTCGTCGGATTGGCGATGGGCTCGCGCCGGTTGGCCGCCTGCAGGCCCTTGATGCAGCGCACGATCACCCAGACGGCGACGAGCGCCATCAGGAACACGCCGACGACGGCGAGTGTCAGCACAACGCAGATAAGGCCGTAGAGGAGGCCGATCCAGAAGGTGCGGATCTGGTAGGTGTAGTGGCTGTCGAGCCAGGCCTCGCCCTTGCCCCGGCTGATATAGGCCATCACCACGGCGACCAGGTGGGTGATCGCGACGACGAAGCCGACGAGATAGAGAACGTAGATCAGCTGCACGTTGCTCGGGCCGGGATCGAACAGGCCCGGCTCTAAACGCTGAGGCGAGCCGTTCGGCGGCAGGTTCGGCGGCGAGTTCATGGCGTCGCTCATGGTGGGCTCCCTCCCGTTGCACCCCCCCGGTCGCGCGGTGGCGCATCCGGTCTCAGCCGATCGAGGCGGCGCCGCGTCCGCCCCGCCTCACACGCCCGCATACATCCGTCCCGGCTCCAGCACGCCGCGCGGGTCGAACACCTCCTTGAGGCGGCGCGTCACCGCGGCGAGCGGCGGCGGCTGCGGCTCGAACGGGTCGACCAGGGCGCGCACCGCGGCGGGCGCCTTGATCAGCGTCGCGTGGCCGCCGCCGGCCGCGGCGACGGCGGCGCGCAGCGTCGGCGCGCCGCCGTCCGACAG
>Ga0209902_100894_pt1 | contig 21030 bp, 15 predicted proteins | sample FECB27metaG_FD_188304 | JGI IMG/M metagenome (GOLD analysis project Ga0209902, IMG submission 188304) | Cyanobacterial communities from the Joint Genome Institute, California, USA - FECB-27 (SPAdes) (version 2) | ecosystem: Environmental > Aquatic > Thermal springs > Hot (42-90C) > Microbial mats...
TGGGATGATGCTTGCGGCCTTGCTCCAGAGTCTCAAGTTCGTGCTCCTCTAAATGAATAAACTTCTTGCGCATTCAGGAAGATAATCATTTTTGCTTACTTTATATTTCTTTTTGTCCTAGTACTTATTTCCTTAACTATAAACTCCACTTCATATCTTTCAATGAAGCTGGAAAAATTTTCTGCAGTCTTTTCTGAATTGAATGTAAACAGAAAAATGGGTGCCAGTTCTCCTTGCAAGTAAAGCTTTTGGATAGTGTCATTGGAAATACCTACTTCTTTTATTAAGAAGATGTTTTCACCATATGTTCTTTGATAGAGTTTGACTTTTAACTTATTCAACAGACAAAGTTTTTTCATCACCCGTTTATTTACTATATCGATTTCCACCCATCTCTGTAAACTGAAGGTGAACAGAGATAAAGGTGCAAGTACTAAGATCGGCCAAAGTGCTTGATCCCATTTTGAGTTTGCTATGTACATGAAAAGGATAGGCCAGGAAAAGCCGATACAAAGCACTCCTACTGCTAGAAACCCATAATTACTTCCTTGAATGATTACCCATGAGTTCTTGCTTATTTTCAGTCTAAGATTTTCGTCGATGAAAACTTCTTCCATCTTTTTTACTTGTGTAAAATATGAATATATGTGACACTCAGCGTAATCGGGCCACCAGATTTTCGCTCAAATTGCATAAATTGACTACAGAGTATTTATCCTCTGATTCCAATGTTGGTACGAAAGACGGTTGGGGATTTTTACGGCGTCAGTCTTTTGGGATGAGACAGGCATCAGGATTAAATGGGTCACATCCTAAAAATAAATCATTGCCGCCAATTATATGAATTCAGGCCAACCATTCGTTTCAAATACATTCTCAATTCCTTGTCATCAAACCCACTCTCAATCGAATGTACAAAGTGACTGCTTGCCTGCTTTTGTCGCTGTTTTCCTTGCTCACTCCCGCTTTCGCACAATCCGCCTCCGGCCGGGTACTTATCCACAGTTGCAGTTATTACGGAGAAGCCCTGAGTACGCAACACCTGGCCGAAACACCGCTGGGTCCGGATCAGACCCGCAACATTATCAAGGAAATCATTGATGTAGTTGGTTTGAAACCCCGCTTTGAAATCAGGGCGGCCAACGTGCCCAATGCCGCAGCGGTCATTTACGACAACAAGCGGTATATTTTGTACAACCAGCAGTTTGTCAACGCCATCAACAGTGCCGTAAAAACCGATTGGGCGGGCGTGAGCATTCTGGCGCACGAAATTGGTCATCACCTCAACGGACATACGCTGGAACACGAAAGTCAGCCCGAACTTGAACTGGAAGCGGATGAATTTTCGGGCTTTGTGCTGCGGAAGATGGGCGCCACGCTGGCCCAGGCCCAGGCGGCCATGCGGGCATTGAGCGACGAAGAAGGCTCTGCCACTCATCCGCCGCGTCGTTATCGCCTGGCATCCATCATGCGCGGATGGCAAAATTCCGAAGACCAGATTGCTGCCAGCCGCTCTGCTTCTCCCCTGCCCCAGCCGGAACAGCCGGAAACTGAAACGGAATCGCCAGTTGTCAGTCAGACGGCATCGCTGCCCATCGACCGGCAGTTTCTGCTGGGCAAATTTTATTTGTCCTCCAATGCCAACGAACCCTTGTTCCTGACCACCCGGTTGAACGTCATTCGGGTAGTAGATGGTGAAATTGAGATCGTAGGCAAGCTGACCGAAACGGACAACCAGGAGTTCCCCTATATGCTGTCTGATCAGCAATCCCGGCACCTGTACATCACCAATCAGGGTTACATTGTCAACGAACAGAATCAGAAAGTAGGGGTTTTGCAAACCGTTTCCTGAACCATTCAGCCTAAATAGCCAGCGCCATCTGGATGTTGCAGCGTTCGTAGGGGCTGGAATGGCCTTTCACTTTCTCAAATCCCAGTTTCTGGTACAGCTGAATGGCGGGTTTCAATACCGTATTGCTCTCCAGGTACAGCCACGAAGCGCCCAGCGAACGGGCTTTTTCAATGGCGGCCTGCCCCAGCAACCAGCCGATTCCCTTGCCCTGGGCCAGCGGACTTACCGCCATCTTGGCCAGTTCGTAATCGTAAGGCGGTTCGTCCATTTTGATCAGGGCGCAGACGCCCACGGGCGCTTCCCCGTCCAGGGCGACCAGGATATGGCCCCCTTTATCCAATATGGATTCCTGCGGATGGTCCAGCGCTTTGTAGTCGGCGGCTTCCATCCTGAAGTACTGCGTAATCCACTGCTCGTTGAGGCTGCGGAAGGCCGGCTGGTAACGTGGCTGGTAATCGACAATCCGGATCCGGGCACTTTCCCGCTGCTTTTTCAGGTCTTGTACCCTTCGCAACAGCGACTTTTGCGTCAATAGGTATTCCCATTCTCCGATGGCCTGCCAGAGGTCGTGGTTGGTCTGGGCCGAAAGTTCTTCCAGTGCCTGATTGACATCGGCGTACTGGTCCCCAATCTGGAGTGCCACTTGTTGCCCCTTTTCGGATAGCTCCACCACGTTCCGTCGACCGTCGGTTTCATCCTTCTTTTCCAGTACGTACCAGGCCTTGCTCATTTCGGCAATGATCTTACTCACCGAAGGATGGGAATGACCAATTTCGGTGGCGATGGCCGTAATGGTTTTGGCTTCTCCCTTCGACAGCACGAAGAATACCGGAAACCACTTGGGTTGCATATCGATGCCGTACAAGCGATAAATGCCTGCGGCATCCTCGGTGATTTTTTCCGTAAGTAAACGCAGGCGACTGCCCAGCGCCATCTTGCCGGTCTGTTCAAAAAAGTCCATTGTTTTCTTAATTATGTAATCAGTTACGTAATTATGAAAACATTTTTTGAAATTTCCAAACGGCAGAATAAAAATGCATTGTACTGAGTACGAACGACCGATTTTTTCCACTATCCGGTGAATAGACAAGAGGGAACATTTGTTTTGAATGCTTTATATTGTCGCCTTCACGTTATCCGGTTCTCATTCCAAGTCTGACCCACCCTATGAAAAAAGCCTCTTTGCTGTTTCTTTACCTGCTATCCGGGACCATTGCCTTCCCGCAAACGGTCGCCCCAGAAAATTTTCTTCCTTTCGTCAATCCATTGATTGGCACTTATAAGATGGGCCATACCTACCCCGGAGCTACCGTGCCTTTCGGAATGGTGCAACTGAGTCCCGAAACCGATACGCTTCCGTATGCCGTGGATGGAAAATACAACCCGGAAGTGTATAAATACTGCGCCGGCTACCAGTACGACGACCCCACCATCGTGGGATTCAGTCACACGCACTTCAGCGGTACCGGCCATTCCGACCTGGGCGACTTCCTGATTATGCCCACGGTGGGCACATTGCAAATGAACCCCGGCACGGAAAACGACCCAAAGAGCGGCTTCCGCTCCGCCTTTTCGCACGCCCGCGAAAAAGCAGAACCCAATTACTACCGCGTACAACTGGACGACGACAACATCCTGGCCGAACTGACCACCAGCACCCGGGTGGGTTTCCACCAGTACACGTTTCCGCAGTCGGATCAGGCGCACCTCATTCTGGACCTGATGTATGGCATCTACAACTACGACGACAAGAACGTCTGGACGTTTGTACGGGTAGAAAACGACACGCTGGTGACCGGCTACCGGCAAACCAGCGGCTGGGCCCGCACCCGCACGGTGTATTTTGCTATGACCTTTTCCAAGCCTTTCCGCAGTTACGGCACCAAGAACTTTTCCAAAAAACAGCCCTACCGGGGTTTCTGGGGTAAATTCGACCAGAGCCAGAACTTTCCGGACATTGCCGGCGAACAGCTCCGCATGCACTTTGACTTCAACACCACGGCCGGAGAGAAAATCAACGTCAAGTTTGCGCTTTCGCCCATGAGTACGCGGAACGCTTTGGAAAATCTGCGGACAGAAATTCCGCACTGGGATTTTGATCGGGTCAAACGCGAAGGTCAGGCGCAGTGGAACGGGGAACTCAGCAAAATCAGCGCGAAGACCCTGAACGACGCCGACCGGACCAACTTCTACACCGCCCTGTACCACACCTTCCTGGGTCCGACGGTGTACATGGATGCTAACGGCGATTACCGGGGACTGGATCAGAACACGCACCGGGCGGAGGGCTTTACCAACTACACCACCTTTTCGCTCTGGGATACCTACCGGGCGCTGCATCCTTTCTTCAACATTGTGCAGCCCAGGCGCAACGCCGATATGGTGCAGTCGATGCTGGCGCACTACGACCAGAGCGTACACCCGATGCTGCCGGTCTGGTCGCACTACGCCAACGAAAACTGGTGCATGATCGGCTACCACAGCGTGTCGGTTATTGCCGACGCCTTCGCGAAGGGCAACCTGACCGCCGACCCCAACCGGGCGCTGGACGCCTGCGTGGCTACGGCCCGCTACCGCCGCTTCGACGGGCTGGATGGCTATGTGCAACGGGGCTACGTGGCCGAAGACAAAAGCGGTTCGTCGGTGTCTAAAACCCTGGAATACGCCTACGACGACTGGTGCATTGCCCAGATGGCCAAAAAGCTGAACCGGAACGACATTTACGAAGAATTCAGCAAGCGCTCCCAGCATTGGAAGAACGTATACGATGCCTCCATCGGCTTTATGCGGCCCAAGCTCAGTGACGGCAGCTTCCGGAAAAACTTTGACGTCCTCAGCACCCACGATCAGGGTTTTATTGAGGGCAATGCCTGGAACTACAGCCTCTACGTACCGCAGGACCCGGCGCAGCTGATTGCCATGTCGGGCGGAAAGCAGCGGTTCAGCCAACACCTGGACTCCCTGTTTACGATGCACCTGCCCGACGAATTTTTTGCCCACACCGAAGACATTACCCGCGAAGGCATCATTGGCAACTACGTACACGGCAACGAACCGGCGCACCACGCGGCTTACCTCTACCATTGGACCGATCAGCCCTGGAAAACCCAGGAACGGGTACGGATGATTCTGAAAAAGCAGTACCAGCCCACGCCCGACGGCCTGGGCGGCAACGACGACTGCGGTCAGATGAGCGCCTGGTACCTGTTCAATGCCTTGGGTTTTTATCCGATAGCGCCCGGCTCCGACCAGTACTGGCTGGGCAGCCCGGCCATTCAGTCGGCGAAAATCCGGCTGGAGAACGGCAAAACGTTTGAAATCGAAGCCCGCAACCAGAGCAACAAAAACGTGTACGTGCAGAAAGTGGAACTGAACGGACAGGCACTCAACCGGCAATACCTCAGTCACGCGGATATTGTAAAGGGCGGCAAACTCACGTTTTTTATGAGCAGCAAAGCAAAGAAGTGATCATACCGAGGGAAGTTGGAAGATGGAAAACTAAAAGCAAAACCCGCCAGGTTTTAAAAAACTGGCGGGTTTTGCTTTCTCACCTACTTAGCCTGATCAGTTCCGATCCCAGAAGGCGGGCGGTTCAATGCCCAGGGAACGGAGGTAGACGTAGCCCTGCCCCCGGTGGTGAATTTCATTGTCAATCACGTACAGGATGAGGGAATAGTTGGTGCCTTCGTACAAGCCGAAAGCCAGTTCTACATCCCGAAAGCGCTCCGTTGGAATCTGCGGCCAGAGCGCGTTGAGCTGTTCCGTGGCTTCATCCCAGGCATTGAGCAGGTCCTGACGGGTTTTCAGGCGCTCTTTCAGATCGTTGTCAAACTGCTCCCACTGACCGGTCAGAATACCCTTTACGCTGGGAACGGACATGCTGAGCATTTCTGAGATCAGTTCCGCAAAAGGCCGCATCCCGCCAACGGAATAAGTGAACAGTTGGTCTTCGGGAAAAGCTTCCAGTACCCGACGGGTAACGCGGCGGTGTCCCTGCCAGTGATTCAGAAGTTCTTCGGAGGTAATTAAGACGGCCGGTAAAGTGCTTGTCTGAGGGGCATTTTGAACGTTTTCCATGGGCTTAAAAAATGTTTAGGGGTTTCTGATTGATTTACTCTACAAAGAAACCACCACTGGATGACAGCCCTATGTCAGCAGGGTTGTAAAAGATTCTGTTCAAGCGAAAATAAAAGGAAGGACCACTTCAGATGGATTCACCCATGTTTCCAACCCTTCCCACCAGACCATCCAATGCACATTTCAGGAAAACCCTGCGTATGGGTTTTCAGATCAACCACATTGGCGCACATCAGGGCGATGACCACCGGATTTTGATTTATTCCCGTATTCACCATTCACCAATAAAAAATCCGATTGGCTATTCCTCTTCGAAGAACAGCCAATCGGACCTCAACCGAAGGGCGGACATTCGTTTATTTCAATTCCGGCACGGCAGCACCAACAGGGGTAGTTGAGCGCGATAAGCCATCTCTTTGGCGTGGTCTTTCTCAAAAACACCTTTCCAGAAAGGGTGTTTATGGTGGCCCATTACCAGCCAGTCGGCTTTCATCTTGCGGGCAAACTGTTCGATTCCTTCTTCAATGTCAATTTTGGGAAGCGTGTAAAAGCTTACCTGATCGTAGGGCAAGGCTTTGTTCAGGCGGTTGATTTTGGTTAGGGCTTCCTGCCTGGCGCTGTGCGTATCTTCCGTCAGAATATGGATGAATAATATTTCGGCATTGTACAAGCTGGCCAGCTTCAGCACCAGTTGAACTTCTACAAAAGGTTCCCCTTCCAGGTCGGTTGCAAATACGATGCGCCGAATGGGTTTATATGCCACTTGGCGGGGAATGATGAGCAAGGGGCAATCCACCGACTTGAGTGTTTCTACCGTATAAGAGCTAAACAGCAACTCATCCCACCCCTCAGCTCCCTCCGTGCCCATCACAATCAGGTCGGCGGCCTCTTCGGTGACCAGCTGGCGCAGGTTTTCTTTGACCAGGCCATACCGAACCTGGCTTTCGTACTGCGTCAACGATTCCGGTTGCTGTAATCTCAGCCTGGCCTGTAGCGCCTCCAGCTTTTCTCTTTCGTAGGGCGTATCTTTCAGCACGGGTACGTAAGTGGGCTCACCCATGGCACCAAAAGGAACCATCAGCGGGACGGTATCCAGGCTCAGGATGCTGTGAAACAAAATCATTCGGGCACGCAGGTACCTGGCCAACTCATTGGCGTATTGGATGGCGTTGTCAGCACAGTCAGAAAAGTCGGTCGGGCAAATGATGGTTTCCATGGTAAAGCGGGGATAAAATGAACTCAATTGATTTGACAAAACTGGCACATGCTGACCGGGGAGACAATGGAATGGATCAACCCTCCGGTTGATGGTTATCATAGAAGCCAGTGGCCTTAGCGCTCTATTTTTGTTCCACATTGGGCATTCAGTTCCCGGAATTAGATCCTTGTCGATCATCGGGACGGAAGACCCCGGAAACAAACTTTCATGATGAGATTCAACTGCTTTTTTCTCTTATACACCTTCGTTTTCCTTGCTGGGTGTTCCCATCGGCAGGGCACCACGTTGTCACAAACCCACGGAATTCACCTGTCTGACGCCCAGGAGGCCAAAAACGATCTTTCCGATACCCTGCTGGCTTATCACCTGCGCGGCCGGCTCGACACTTTGACGGACAAAGGACTCATTGGACAATCGGTGCGGACATTGTATAAGCAATCCGAGGGTTCCGCCCTTTGGATTTCCCATTCAGCGCTCAAGCCAGCGGCGGAGCAAGCTTTGCAATTGCTGTTTTCTGCCCGGGAATACGGGCTGGAGCCGGTAACGTACGGCTGGGAGCAACTGGAGGCCGCCAGGAAGGAAATACTGCGCCAGCCAACGAATCAAAAGCGATTAGAGACCCAGGCCGCTTTCGACCTTCACCTGAGCCGGGCCACGCTCCGTTTGGCGCTACACCTGCACCAGGGCCGGCTGACCAGCGAAAACCGACCTCCCAAAGACAGCACCTTCCGGCTCCCAAGCGTTTTACAGAATGCGCTGACCAAGGGTGAACAATCGCCAACGTACTTCCGGGAAGTTATCCTGCGGTGTCAGCCCGCCAACCGGGAATATCGTCTGCTGCAACAGGGGCTGGCCGAATGGATACACCAACCCGTTTCGACCGATTCGTTGGCCAACCGGGAGCGGCAGTTTCGGCAGTTTGCCATCAACCTGGAAAGGTGGCGTTCGGAACCCCTCACTGACAGCCTCTACCTGCTGATCAACATTCCTGCGTTTCAACTACAGGTAGTCAGAAATGGTGAAGTAATCCGGAGCCACCGGGTCATCGTGGGCAAGCCTGCCTCCCCCACTCCTACGCTGCGCAGCCAGGTCCGCTACTTCACCACTTCGCCCGACTGGCACGTGCCCCGCAGCATTGCGGTCAATGAAATGCTGCCCCGTATCCGACGGAACGTGGGCTACCTGGCCCAAAACAACCTGTACCTCTACGATGCCGGCAACCGGGTGGTCGATCCGCACGGGATTGACTGGGGAACGGTAACGGCCAAAAACTTCGCCTACACCATCCGGCAATCGGCGGGATGCGACAATGCGCTGGGCAATATTGTGTTCAACTTTTCCAATCCCTATTCGGTGTACCTGCACGATACACCCAACCGGACCTTATTCGCCAAACCACAAAGGGCCCTGAGCCACGGTTGCATCCGCCTGGAAAATCCGCAGCAGATGGCACAATGGCTACTGGAAACCGATGGTGCCACTTCGTCCGTGCCGGAGTTGGAACGCTGCCTGGCCCAGCAGATCCGGAAACAGTTCATCCTGAAACGCCCCGTTCCTATTCACCTGCGCTACCAGACGATAAGTACGGAGGGTGAAAAGTTGCAGTTTCACAAAGACCTCTACGGCCTGGATACGCCCCTGCTGAATGCCTTCGCGCTGTTTAACACCCGCCTGCCATAGGTGGGTTTTTGTAGGCCATAAAGTTGTGCTGCCCTTGCGGGTGATAACACCCGCAAGGGCAGCAAAAAATTAATATCTGATTGGAAATGCAACCCATTGAGGTTCTCTCTTTTTGTCATCCTGAAAGGATCTCCCCGGCCAGCAGTCATCGGCTCAGATCGCACGAAGAAATACGCATCCCTATCTCTGCAATGTAAGTCCAAAGCAGACAGTTATTTCCAAATCGTTCCTAAAAAACAACGGCCAAGGCAGCACAGATAAGGATACGTTTTCCCAACCTTCCCTTCCGTAAGTCATTTACCGCCGCTTCGGTGGCCTTCCCTCCTCTTTGCACCTCCGTTTGCCACTTCCCACCCCCTTTCCGAAAAATCAATCACAGAAAAATTGTTTTTGTGATTGGATGTTTAAACGATTAAGCATACATTAACACGCCCATTTACCCGACTTTTCACGCCCGGGTATCTGATCTAAAATTTCAACCAGCGGCTCTGATTTTTTTTTCGAATCACTCAATTCAACTTCATCAGCCTGCACCATGAAACCAAAAAACAATCGCCGTACTTTTCTCATAAAGCTGAGCATCGGCAGCGTGGGCGTATCGGCAGTGCCTGGAGCCTTGCTGGCCGAAGCCAGTAAAGAACCCCAGGCGGCTCCGGAATCTACTCTGAATACCGCCGGTCATCAAAGTAAGTCGTCAGAAAAAAGGGCTTACAACGAAGTCTACGGCGGAAATTACCTCCGACGGCTGGCTTTTCCGCTGGGTGGAATGGGTGCCGGCATGTTTTGTCTGGAAGGAACGGGGGCCATCTCTCATATGTCCATCCGAAATAAGCCGGAAGTATTCAACGAACCCACCATGTTTGCAGCCGTTGCCATCAAAGGCCTGAAAAATGGCGCGAAGGTATTGGAAGGGCCGGTTCCCGAATGGAAACTTTTCGGGCAAAAGGGTGCGGGCAACGGCTTGGGAGGTGCTACCTACGGGCTGCCCCGCTTTAGTCAGGCGGAGTTCACGGCCCGTTTCCCTTTCGGTACGGTCCAACTGCAGGACGATGACTTACCCTTGGAGGTACAGCTGGAAGGCTGGAGCCCCTTTATTCCGACCGATGCTGATCACTCCAGCCTTCCAGTCGCCGCGCTGGAATACCGTTTTACGAACAAAGGCCAAGCGGCCCTGGAAAGTGTATTTTCGTACAATTCAAAAAATTTCGTGGTTCAGCCTGATGAAAAAGGCAGCATCGGGAAGTTTCCGAATGGCTTTGTGCTTTCTCAGGAAGGCACGCAGGAAAAACCGTACCTACGCGGCCATTTTGCCATCTTTACCGACCAGATCGGTACTTCTGTGGATCATTGCTGGTTTCGGGGCGGCTGGTGGGACCCGCTCACCATGGTTTGGAATACCGTTCGGGAAGGAAGTGTAAAGTCGAATGAACCGGTAGAGAAAGACGCTCCGGGAGCCTCTCTTTTTGTTCCTTTCACGCTCCAGCCCGGAGAAGTAAAAACCATTCGGGTAATGATGGCCTGGTACGTGCCGGAGTCGGACCTGCAAGCGGGGGAAAAGGCCAGCGAAACCCAGCCTGCCTGTGCCCCCGGTTCCGGCTGCTGCGCTACCCCGGCCGACCTGGGTCTGAACGAAAATTACAGGCAATACCCGGCCGCTACCTACAAACCCTGGTACAGCAGTCGATTCAAAGACATTTCCGAAGTAGCCCGCTACTGGCAGGAACAGTACCCGGAGCTTCGGAAAAAATCGGTTCTCTTCCGCGATGCTTTTTATGCCAGCACCCTCCCACCGGAAGCCATGGAAGCCATTGCGGCCAACCTGACCATCCTGAAGTCGCCCACGGTGATGCGACAGTACGACGGACGGTTGTGGAGCTGGGAAGGTTGCGGCGACGAGTGGGGCTGCTGCCACGGCAATTGCACCCACGTATGGAATTACGCCCAAGCCATTCCCCACCTGTTTCCCTCTTTGGAAAGGAGCCTCCGACATACTGAATACTGCGAAAACCAGAACGCAGAAGGCCACCAGGGCTTCCGTGCCAACCTGCCGATCAGCCCGGTCAAGCACGACTTCCACGCCGCTGCCGACGGGCAGTTGGGTGGCATTATGAAAGTATACCGCGAATGGCGCATCAGCGGCGACAACGACTGGCTCAGAAAAATGTACCCGCTGGTGAAAAAGAGCCTGGATTACTGCATCCGTACCTGGGATCCGCGCAACGTCGGGGTGCTGGAAGAGCCGCATCACAATACCTACGACATTGAGTTCTGGGGACCGGACGGCATGTGCACCAGTTTTTACCTGGGTGCCCTTAATGCAATCACGGAGATGGGTAAGTTTCTGAAGCAGGATGTTGCAACCTACCGGAAGCTTTACGCCCGCGGCAAAAAATACACGGAAACCAGCTTGTACGATGGAGAGTATTTCATTCAGGATATCCGGTACCAGGGCTTGAAAGCGCCCGACCCGCTGAACGTTTCCATCAAATCCTTCCAGGGTGACTATTCCGAAGAAGCCCGGGCCCTGTTGCAAAAAGAAGGCCCCAAATACCAGTACGGCAAGGGTTGTTTGTCCGATGGCGTACTGGGTGGCTGGATCGCCCGGGCCTGCGGATTGGGCGATCCGCTGGATGCCAAAAAAACGACGAGCCACCTCATGGCCGTGCACACTTACAACCTGAAGAAAGACCTCAGCGATCATGCCAATCCACAGCGCCCCACCTATGCGATGGGCAAAGAGGGAGGCCTGCTGCTGTGCTCCTGGCCCAAAGGCGGCAAGCTGTCGCTGCCCTTTGTGTACAGCGACGAAGTATGGACGGGCATTGAATACCAGGTAGCGGCTCACCTGATCCTGATGGGAAAGGTACAGGAAGGGCTGGAGATTGTGCGCACCTGCCGGGATCGCTACGATGGTCGATTCCGCAATCCGTACAATGAATACGAATGCGGGCACTGGTACGCCCGGGCCATGTCCAGCTACGGCCTTTTTCAGGCCCTTACCGGCGTCTGGTTCGATGCCGTCGATGGCACCTTGTACATCGACTCCAAGATCGGCGACTTCACCAGCTTTCTTTCTACCGAAAAAGGATTTGGCACGGTCAGCCTCCGGCAGGGCAAGCCCTCCCTGCATACGGTTTACGGTAACATTTCCGTGAAAAAAGTGCTGGTTTCGGGTAAAGTCGCCCAACTGGCGGAAGGCTAACCTGAAGGGTTCATCCACTCAGCCCTGAGCCCATTTTATCCACGCCGGATTCGGTTTAACGCATTTATATTTCGTGAAAAAGAAAGTTTCCCTGAAGGACATTGCCCAACAAGCTGGCGTTTCGATTGCGCTGGTCTCCTACGTGCTGAACAACAAGGAAAAGGAAAGCCGGGTAGGGAAAGAAATGGCCGCCAAAATCCGGCAGATTGCTCAGGAGCTGGACTACCAACCCAACCAGATCGCGAAAAGCCTCAAAAGCGGCAAAACCCACACGATCGGACTCATTGTAGCGGACATCTCCAACCCGTTTTTTGCCACGCTGGCCCGAATCATTGAAGACGAAGCGAAAAAGAGCCACTACACGGTCATCTTTGGCAGCTCCGACGAAAAAGCCGACAAAGCCTGGGACCTGATACATGTACTCATCAACCGGCAGGTAGACGGTTTTATCTTGGCTCCTTCCGAAGCGGCGGAAGAGCAGGTGCGGTACCTGAAAAAGCAGCACATTCCTTTTGTACTGATCGACCGGTACTTTCCTGAAATACCCGGTAGCTTTGTGGCCATCGACAACTTCAGGGCGGCTTACGATGCGTGTACCCAGCTCATCCGAACGGGGCACACCCGCATTGGCATGCTGGCTTACCGGACAAAGTTGTTTCACATGCAGGAACGCATCCGCGGCTATCGGGAAGCATTGCATGACCATGGCCTGAACTCAGCGATAGATCGTCTGAAGGAAGCCCGGTATACGCACGTACAGGACGACGTAGCAACACTGATCAATGAGTTAACTGCTCCGGAGATAGCGACCGACGCTTTGTTTTTTGCGACCAATACCCTGGCCATCAACGGCCTGAAACATATCAACCGGTTGCGGCTGTTGGTACCCACCGATCTGGCCATTGTCAGCTTCGACGAAGGGGAAGCGTTTGATTTTTACTATTGTCCTCTCACGTACGTGCAACAGCCCGTGGCGGAGATGGGGAAAGGAGCCGTTCAGTTGTTGCTGGAAATGATGACAAATAAAAACGCCAGTGCCCGATCGGCGCTTTTAGACGCTCAGCTCATCGTTCGTCAGTCCTGCGGAACGCATGCGTAAATCACAAGCATTTATATTCACCACCTAACTAAATAACCAATGATGAAAAGAATTCTTTTAGCAATCGTCACCCTTCTAATGGCCACCGGCACCTACGCCCAGGACCCGGGTAAATTCAATGGGCTTAACATGAACATGGGCAACCTCTACCGGCTGTCCGATGCCAAGACCCGGTCGATCAGTCCCGAAAACTACACGGGTGAACCCGGCAAGGGCGGCATGGCTACCCTGGAAGAAGGCTACGCCAAAAACGCCGCCCGAGATCTGGGGCAGGGCTGGAAAGTAAATCCCTTCGTCCCCATTGAACCCGGCAAAACGTTCACGCTGGCCGAAATCAACGGTTCAGGCGCCATTCAGCACATCTGGATGACGCCCACCGGCAACTGGCGCTATTCCATCCTGCGCTTTTACTGGGACGATGAAAAAGAGCCTTCGGTGGAAGTACCCGTAGGCGACTTTTTTGGGATGGGCTGGGGAGAATTTGCCCCCCTCAACTCACAGGCCATCACCGTAAATCCGGGCAGTGCTTTTAACGCTTACTGGGTAATGCCTTTCCGTAAAAAATGTCGCATCACGATGGAAAACATCGGGGAGGAAAGAATGACCGTGTACTACCAGATCGACTATACCCTGACCCAGGTACCCGACGATGCCGCCTATTTTCACAGTCAGTTTCGCCGGAGCAATCCTACGCAGGGCGCTTTGTTCACGATGGTAGATGGCATCAGAGGGAAAGGCCACTACGTGGGCACCTACATGGCCTGGGGCGTGAATAACAATGGCTGGTGGGGCGAAGGGGAAATCAAATTCTTTATGGATGGCGACAAAAAGTTTCCCACCATCAACGGCACCGGTACGGAAGATTATTTCTGCGGCTCCTACAATTTTGAAAACAAGAAAACCCGTCAATACCAGGAATTTTCCACGCCTTACGCCGGCCTTCACCAGGTCATCCGCCCCGATGGCGTGTACCAGTCACAGCAGCGCTTCGGCCTCTACCGCTGGCACATTCTCGATCCGATCCGTTTTGAAAAAGAGCTGAAAATTACCATTCAGGACCTGGGATGGCGCAGTGGTGGTCGCTACCTGCCCCAGCAGTCTGACATCAGTTCGGTCGTATTCTGGTACCAGACCGAACCCCACGCTCCCTTTCCAAAACTACCCTCCAAAAACGAACTGGAAGTGAATTAGAATCAGTTAACTGTTAACAGTAAACAGTTATCAGTGAATAATGAGTACTGTTAACTATTAAGTAGTTGACAGAAATTGGTTTATACTATTCTTCATTACCCCCAACCCCCTAAAGGGGGCTAAAATTCGTTCTAGCCCCCTTTAAGGGGTTGGGGGTTTAATGCAAACTATTTTCCAGGACCTACTTTACTGTTTACTGATAACAGATTATGATGAAGAAAAAAGATATAGCGGGCTTGCTGATCATGGTTGGCAGCCTGAACGCTTGCCAGTCGGGTAGTCAGGAAGCGAAATCGGAAACGGATTCTACTCAGTCAGTTGCGCAAAAAACCTTCGCGGCGGGCACTTTCGGCTACGACCTGGAATTCCTAAAAAGCCGGGATAGTGTGATTGTGTTGAAAAATAAAAGTGGTCAGGGGCAGGTCATCGTATCGGCGAAGTACCAGGCCAAAGTGTTTACTTCTACGGCCGAAGGCCCGGAAGGGCGCAGTTTCGGTTGGGTAAATTACAAAGCCTTCGATGCTGCTAAAAATCCGCATATGAACGCCTACGGCGGCGAAAACCGGCTCTGGCTGGGGCCGGAGGGCAACCGTTTTTCCCTCTACTTCCAACCCGGAACCCGCATGGAATTTGCCAACTGGGCTACTCCCCCGGCCATCGATACCGAAGGCTGGACCCTGCTTTCGGCCAACGGGCAGCAAGCCATTCTCCAAAAAGAAACGGAACTGGTCAACTACGCCGGAACGCCGCTGAAAATCCGCATCCGGCGGGAGATCGGAATGCTGGAAAACACGGACATTGAACGAATGCTGGGCCTGAAACTGGAGAGCGGCGTAAAAGCCGTGGGTTTCCGCACCGACAATGCCCTGACCAACGCCGGCGATCAGGCCTGGACCCGGGCGGGCGGAGCGCCCTGTCTCTGGATACTGGATATGTTCAATGTGAGCCCTTCTACCGTGGTAGCCCTCCCCTACCAGGCGGGAAAACCCTCCGATAAAATCGCCACGACCGACTACTTCGGCGAAATACCGAAAGACCGGATCCGCTACGAAAATGGCACGCTGCTGTTCAAAGCCGACGGCCAATCGAGGGGGAAATTAGGTCTGGCACCGGAGCGGGCCAAACCCGTAGCCGGTAGTTACGATGTACAGAACAACGTAATCACCATCGCTACCTTTGACCTGGATGCGAAAGGGACGTACCTGAACCAGGAATGGAACACGAAGAAAGATCCTTACCGGGGCGATGCCGTCAATGCCTACAACGACGGTCCGCTGGCCGATGGTAGCCAGATGGGCCCCTTTTACGAAATAGAAAGCGTATCACCGGCTGCCTTTCTGAAACCGGACGCTACGCTGACGCATCAGCACAACGTCTTTCATTTTACGGGTGAGAAAAAAGCGCTGAATGCCATTTCGGAGCAGCTATTAGGCATTTCGTTAGAGGCAATGGAGAAGGCTTTTCAGTAGAATGGTGAAGTTCCCCGGAACGGTACCTGAAATCCGGCAACCAGTTGCCATTACCGCATCTTTAGGACAACATCCGAAAAAGTCCACTGTTTTTCCGTTCCCGATTCATTGATAGGCAAATCCCAGGCGGGTGGCGTCCCTGATTCGCTCAATTATTACGTGCCGGACTGACTGGTCTGAAATGGGTCAGCAATTCGCCTTATTTTTCGGGATCATTCCGATCCATTTTTCTTTGTCTGTTTTCTTCCCAAAGGAATGAATTTTTATACCGTTCACCACCGTGTTTTCCCACGATTTTGGCATTTGTTACCTCAGTGTTCAAGAATGTTACATGCGTATTAGCCTGAGGGTACCGCTTCGCACTAAGTTTACGTGTCGCTGAACAGAAATCCCGAAAATGAGCACAAGTAAAGCATGATAAAGGATTGGTGAGCCTTTAGCCAGGTATTGGGGTCTATTGCCCGACTACTCATCCCAGCTTTACGAATGGGAGGCAAAAGGATCTCTCTGTGGCACCACCAAAGCAGGATTTTTTCCAATTAACTAACTGAAAGTAAATCAACTGAATTATATTCGTATACTTCAGCTTTTGGTCCTCAGTTCCGGGTTTGTAAACAATATAAAATGTCCGCTTTCCCATGCTTTACCGAAAATTTTCGCCATCCCCCTTGCTTCGGTCCTATGTAGAGTGCTTTTACCTATGGGAATGCCAGCAAGCCCTCAACCAGCCGCTCTTGGTTGAATCACCCCCGTCTGGCTTTGCCTCCATGGTGTTCAATTACGGGGATGCTTATCGGGTAGACAACCACAAACACCAGGGTAGACACGTTCCTCAGGCATTTTTGACGGGACAATCGACCAAAAGCTATCAGTTGCTTATGCAGGGCACCATTGGCATGGTCGGCGTGGTGTTCAAGCCAGCCGCCATCAGTTCATTATTCCAGTTACCGATGTACGAATTCGTCGATGAGCGGACTGACTTGTATGAGGTGCTGGGCGAGCCGGTCAAATACCTTCCCGAACAAATTCACGAAGCCCGCACCCCTGAACAGCGGATTCACCGACTGGAAATGTTTCTGCTGGCTCACTTGTCTAAATTGAAGAGCGGCTATGACCGGATAGATTTTGCCGCCGACCTGATCGTCCGGAAGCAGGGCATCATCCAAGTGGGGGAATTGATGGAGGAAGTCTTTCTGGGGCGACGGCAGTTTGAGCGAAATTTTCTGCATAAAGTGGGCGTGAGCCCCAAGTATTATGCCCGGATCCGGCGGATGGGGGCCGTATGTGCCAACCTGGCCAACAATCGTTGGCAAGTGAAAGACTGGCACGACTTCATTTACCGGGCGGGCTACTACGACCAATCGCATTTCATCAAGGAATTCACTGAATTTACCGGCAAAAGCCCTTCGATGTACGTGAAGAACAATGCCGAACTGATGCATTTTCTGCGGTAAGACGCGGCAACACCGGCATGACCAGGGTGGATGGTAAAATGACGCATTTTTACAATACCGGCCTCTGTCCATCCGCTACCTTTGAATCAGCAAATTAAAATAATAAGCAGTCTGGCTTTTCTGCTGGACAGCACCAGCCAATGCCTGATCTGGCAGGGAGACAAACCGGCAATTTGTTACTAAACAATCTATCAACCATTAATGAATGGAAACTCAAGCCATCCTTAAACCGCAATCAGCGTTGCCAAAGGTCACGCAATTGCATGCCCTGGCCCGCCATTATGTAGTGGAAGGACTGGGTAAAAAGAATTTTGATGCCATCCCCTATGCCGATCATGTAAGCCTGCGGACACCGCTTTGCCCGGGTGGCTCGGCCCATCCACTCACCGGAAAGGAAACCCTGCGCAGTATCTGGTGGGCTCCTTTACCCAATCTGCTGGGGGATGTCCAGGTAGTGGATTCGTACGTGAATCAGGACCTGTCTGGCGTTTGTGTCGAATTCCATTGCCAGATTCTGCTCGATCCGCCGGTAACGTTGCGCCTGGTGGATCGTTTTGAAGTGAATGCCGACGGAAAAATTACGGCCCAGGAAAATTTCTTCGATCCCAGAGACGTCACCAACCCTGGCTGGCGATAACGCTGGCAGGAAGTTCATCACCACCGCACCGTTCCTCACCCGCAGTAAACCGGATGCGCAGCTCCCCGATCAACTTAAATTGATATTACTTAACCTTCAAAATCCTTTTACAATGACAACTCAAATCAACACCGAATCCCTCACCAGTCTTAGCCGCAAAGGTACTTGTCTGGAATTTTTTTCTGCCTACCAGGAACTGGATATCGACCGGATGATTGGCCTGTGCAATCCGCAGGGAGAAGTATGGTTCCAACCCTTGGGAGAGGCCGGCAAAGGCACCATTGGCGAATTTGGCCGAACGCTTTGGCTGGGCCTGATGGATTCATTCCCCGACCTGGATAACACCGTGGACTCCGCCACTACCGATGGAGACACGGTCGTTTGCAAGGTGGCCATATTTGGCACCCAGCAGAAAGACTTTGCCGATATCCCCAGCAAAGGGCTTGGATTCAACAGTGACCATATCTTTATTTTTCGGTTTACTCCCGAGGATAAAATTGATAGTCTGACTATCCATTGGGATCACGAAAGTTTCCAGCGGCAACTAGGCGCTTAAGAACGGCTGCCTTCTCCAACTGCAGCTGGCCGGCTTGATTAGAGCCGGTTTAGTAAAATAGCGGTAGGTCGGCTCGTCCCCTGCATCAACGGCCTACCGCTATCGCCTTCTGTTCATCCACTGCATTTACCCTTCTCGCTGTACCAAACCAAGGCCGCCCCTACCAATTGCTGCCTGTGCATGCGTGCGCAAATGGTGTTCATTTCTTATTATTTTAAAAGGTATGCCTTCTGCTGCGGGTAAAGCGGACGGGTATGCCTGCGAAACCCAAAGCCCCCTAGTGCCAGATCTTTTTCCAAGTATTTATCTTTTCATAATCAACCTAATGAAAACGCTGCTTACCCTAATTGCCAGTACAGTCTTCTCTTTTCTATTCAATTTGCCGGTATCGGCTCAAGATGGCCTCCACTGGACGGAAAATGACCGACAGTACCTGCTGGAAAACCTGACGCGTACCCGGAAGGAAGTTATTCAGGAGACCAATAAGCTGAGTCCTTCCCAGTGGAAATTCAAAGAATCCCCTGATAGATGGTCGATCAACGAAGTAGTGGAACACATTGCCATTTGGGAATTGTTATTTAACCGGGAAATAAGTCAGGCCCTATCGGCCGGAGCACAACCGGAACTGGCCAAAGTAGCCAAGCCCGACAGTATGATTCTGGGCTTCATTCTGGAGGAAAAGCCTCACGTTACCGCGGAATATTCCAAACCATTGGGTTTGAACGAAGGAAAGCATAACCTTGCCTGGTGGTTGAAGTTGAGGGATGAGTCGATCACCTATCTGAAGGGTACTACCGTAGATTTACGGGCGTACTATCTGCGGGCTGGCCGACCCAATGTTCATCAGGTGTATATCAATGCATTCGGCCATATCGACCGTCACCTGCGCCAGATCCGCAAAATCAAACAAAATCCCAACTACCCTAAATGAAGTAGTAAAGCCGGGTCGATGTCGGAAATGGGCATTTGTTATCCAATACTCAAATGTCTGACCAGTTAGCTTCCGGCAACCGATCAAATAGCGGCATCCTTCGCTAACTTACCAAAGGATAAGGCTACCTGAATCACTGCTTAACAGCATGATTATCAAACTACTATTTCCTAGCACTTACACAATCCTACATTTCTTATGAAAACCATCACACTGCTTCGTTGGCTATTAGGACTTTGCCCACTCAGTTTTGTTCTGCAGCCTTCCTTCGCAGGTATAGCCGCCGGCTCTAATCCTACCACTGTTGCCGGCAATGCATGCGTTGGCCACAACGCCGTCTCTTCCACCCGGGTAGCTTCTGTTAGCAAGCCAGCGCCTGACGTTGCTACCTTCGCCGATGGCCTGGAAGTAGTGTAGCAGAGCAACCCAACGTGGTTCAATCCTATCCCTATCGGGCGGGCATGCCCCAGGACAATTTGCTCAGGAGCCTATAACACTATGCCCACCAGGGTAATATCGTCACGCTGTTCGGCTTCCCCTTGGTGCTCGAGCAGTACTTGCTCAAACATCATTCGCTGTTGAGCTACCGGCAGGCCAACTGCTTTCATAATCAACTCCCGAAGCCGGGGGCTCCCCATTTTCAGCCGTCCCGGGTTGTTTTGATCGGTATACCCATCCGTAGTCAGGTAAAGGCTGGTCCCTTTCTCCAACAGCAGTTCCTGGGTAGTAAATCGCGTCTGGGTGCTGGGTTCACTCCCGATTGAATGCCGTTCACCGGGCAGCGTCTCTACCTGCTGGCCACCTGGGCTGACCCACAGCAAGGGCCGCTTGGCTCCTGCATACTGCAGTTGTAGCTGATCGCTCTCGCCTCGCTGTAGCCGAAGCAGACACACATCCATCCCTGCCGATTTCATGCTATCTGACTTCTCTACGGCAGTGCGTACGCCTTCGCTGAGCTCTTCCAGAATGCGGGCCGGATCCAGAATGTGTTTAAGTTTGACGATCTCGTTGAGCAGCGTAGATCCGATGATGGACATAAAAGCGCCCGGCACACCGTGTCCGGTACAATCTACCACCGCCATAAAACTCAGGTCCGCCCCCAATCCCGTCTCCCGGGCGTCCAGGTGAGCGAACCAGTAAAAGTCTCCCGAAACCACATCTTTGGGATGGTAGAGAACGAAGTGCTGGGGGAAGTAATGACCGATGCGGCGCTGGCTGGGCAAGATGGCTTGCTGTATGGTGTGGGCGTATTGAATCGAACTCATCATTTGCGCATTGATCCGCTCCATATTGTCGCGTTGCACTTCAATTTCCTCCCTTTGCTCCTTGAGTTCCGCATTGACCAACTGCAAATACTTGGCCTGCGCCTGTAGTATTTCCTTCTGCTCAACCACCTCGGTAGTACGCTCCTGAACGAGTTTTTCCAGGGTCAGATTCTGTTGGGAGAGCAGCTGGGCCTTTTCCGCTTCCAATAAACTGAGTTTTTCTACGATGGCAAACCTTTTACTGGTATGAAACGCGGTAAACAAGATGGTGGGCACACACAGCAGGAATAACAACACCTGTACCAGGTAATTGTCTCTCAAAGCATCGTAGTAGCGGTTTTTGGCCTTTTCATTGATGGCGTCTTCGTATTGGTAGAGCTTGTGGGCAAATCGTTCGT